>Ga0116134_1001137_pt1 | contig 13595 bp, 14 predicted proteins | sample June2015DPH_19_5_FD_89737 | JGI IMG/M metagenome (GOLD analysis project Ga0116134, IMG submission 89737) | Peatland microbial communities from SPRUCE experiment site at the Marcell Experimental Forest, Minnesota, USA - June2015DPH_19_40 | ecosystem: Environmental > Terrestrial > Soil > Wetlands...
AACGAGTGGGTTGCGGGATTTCCGATTCTCGGTGATCGCGGTGTGCAACTGGGGCAGCTTCTGCAAGCTGGCCAATTCGTCGATGACAAACCAGACTGGACGCTGATCGGGCGTGGGCGCATTTAGCAGGCGGAGAACGAGCATGTCGATCCAAAGACTGTGCAGCGGACGGAGAGCTTCGCGTTCAGCGGGTTGCGAAGTAATGAAGATCCATCCCTGGCGATTCTTGGACCAATCGCGTGCTGTCCACTCGGTTTTGGCTTCGGCCTTCGAAGGCAGTAGGCGGAAACTGTCGGCGACGAGGCTCAACGAGCCGAGTACGCCGGACCGTTGGTGGGGAGCGGATGGCTCGATCAGCTGGGCCAGCTCCGTTCCTTTGACGCGGCGGTCGATTTCCTCGGGGTGCGACATCCATTGCACCAACTGCTGTGGCGTTGGCAATTCGAGAAGGAGATGAGCAAATATCTTCTGCGGGCTATCAATGAAGAATTCGTCCTTCCTGTCGGTGGTTCGTTGAAAGAGCGAGGCAGCGACCGTTCGAGCTTCAGCACGCCGGACAAGCTCCTCCGACGGGCCCCAATAAGGGCAACGGCGGTCGAGCGGATTGAGGACAATATCCCCGCGGCTTTCGTCATAAAAACGCTCGATGAATTCGCAGGCCGGGTCATGGACAATAGCGGAGTGTCCACGCGCCTGAATTTGGCGCAACATCTGCAAGATGATGGTCGTTTTGCCGCTGCCGGTATCGCCGATGATCTCGAAATGTTGATCCTCGGCGCGCTGCGGGACACGCAACATCTTGCGGCATCGATCTACTTTGAGGCCGATGCCGGTCCCGTCGAAGGCTTTGTTAAACTGCCTGGGCGTCACGAGAATCGGACCCTTCAGTCGCCGCCCGTATTTCATCTGCTTGCGACGGCGAATGTCCTTTGGAATGGAGAACAGAAGCTGCCCGATCAACGCGAGCGCTCCGAAGATGAGTGGCCACTGGAAAAAATTAACGATGCTTGCCCCGCCATAGACCTGCTGCTTGAGGTAGCTTCCAAGAGCGCTGTTTTGGTAAATGCTCGGAGCGCTGCGATAGAGATAGATCATGCCGCGCTGACGAGCCGAGTCGGATAGCACAAGCGGGATGGGCCTCGCGTTCGCTTGTGGGGTCGAGCCGGCCGCGACATCCACCTCTCGGGCATACCAGGTGCGGCCTTTTCCGTCAGACATGAGGAGCATTTGGTACTTGCCAGACGGCCGAAGGCTCGGCGCGATGGAGGTTTTGATATAAAGCGGTAGGTAGAACTTTTCGAGCCCAGAGAGTCCAAACGCGAATCGGAGGTAGACGAACAACCCGGTCAGGATCAAGGCAAGAAAGACCGCGCCCAGCGTATAAATCGGGCTGTGTGGCGGCCAGATGATGGTCTCTTTTCTTCCCCAGTTTGTTTCAGGCATGGCGCTTCTCCTCGTTTTCCGCCACGTACTGTGCAATGACCTCACGCGCGGCGCGCTGCTTGTTGGTTTTCACGTTCCGCATCAACTTTTCATATTGCTCGGCACTTATTCGTTCACCGCGGGCGAGCGGTGAAAGAACGTCGGTCAAAAAGAGTTGCAAGGCGACGATTTCGGTCATGAGATGATCCGCTCCGACCCCGTTGGATGAAGAGTGAGCCGCCTTCAAAATCGCCTCGCGAACCCATTCACCTAGGGCTCGTCCGTCGGCCTCAGACGCCGCCGAGATCAAATCCAACTCTCGTGATGTGATCTTGGTACTGAGAGTCACGGCGCGCCGCGTGCGGCCTTTCAATTTCCGTGTCGTGATGGGTTCAGCATTGGGCAGAATCGTCATCGGTTCACCTCAACCGCGCAGCTTGCTTGCGGTAGCTCGTTAGCTACCGTGTTTCTCCAAGTTGTCTGTTTTCAGTGGTAGCCAACGAGCTACAAAAGTAGCTCGGCAGCACCCTTCCAGGGGTGGAGTGTCAAAATTCACCCGGTGCGAAGCACCGTTCTTGCTCCACCACGAAATTGAATGCAGGATCACGCCTTCATTACCCGTACAGAAGCCGTGGACTCCACCCCGGCTGCAAGCTTCCTCGCCGGCTGCTCTGGCGCATCCTTGCTCGGGCCTTTTCGGACGCGCAATGTGGAAGCGACCTGCTTGGCCTGAGGCGTCTTCAGAAAGTCCTGGAAGTCGCGGTCCTTCGAGAAGACATAGTTGAGCGCCTTGTCCACAACGTCGTCCGCGGATGCGTGGATGAAAGCGGCGTACTGATCGACCTGTGCAGCGGTGGACTCATCCAGCCGAACCGAGGCACTGATGTAGTGGGTCTGGTTGATTTCAAGTAGTGGCATTCTGTTCTCCTTATAGGCGTTGAATCAGGCAATCTTTCTCCGGGTAATCATCCTCTGCGCCGTCAGCGCAATCTCCCGCGCACGAGCGGAGCAAAGTGCAGCGGGAATCTCGAAGCGGCGGCGGACTTCGAGCATCGTGACAACGTCATCTATCGGAATACCTTCGATGAGCCAAAGCCTGGCCGATGCAACGTCAACCGTCCGCTGAGCGTAATAAAGAGGATTGGGCTTATCGGCGCGGCGCGAAGCCAGCTTTCGCGTGAGCTTCCCGGCGTCTTTTCCACGGGCAAGTTCATGCAGAATCCACTTCCAATCGTGTTCGGAATTGGTGTGGTTAGCGGGATGCATTCGCGGTGTGATTGAGCGGTACGGAAGGATGGCATCCGCCGCCAGGATATCGAGCCGGAAGTCATCGGAATTCCAAGTGGAATCGCCGGGGTATTCGACGGTGACGGGATACGCGGGATCGTACTTGCAATTCAGGAATCCCGGCAGGCGGAGAACCCGATTGCAGTCCGTGCAGGCGGAATCGCCGCCAAAGGTAATCGCAAGCAGTTTCAGAGCGCTTTCCTGCTGTTCGAGAGTGAAGCCGTCAACTCGCCAGAGGATCTGGTACTTACCGAGCGATGTCGAGAGGACAGCATTCGGCGGAGGAACCGCATCGGAGGCGCGGAGCGAAGTCAGGCGGGCCTCTCCATCGGTGTCCAAATCAAGGTACAGATGCCGGACCGCGGCGATGCACTCTTTGGTGCGTTTGCGGCTGGCAGGGCGAAGCGGATTGGCAGCCACGTAGATATTTGCCCCGGTAGAGTTCTCGTGCGCCAGCCAGCCGAGGTAACGAGGCGCAAGCGCATGTTCCAACGGAGCAATTCGCTGGAGCGTCTTGTTAGGAGATTCCCTCCGGACGAGAAGCGCAATCGTTTCATCCGGAGCGAAGCAACGGGTGAGGAAGTCAGCAGCGGTGCTGGTTCCATTTCCAGTTCTATGGTGTGGCATGTTTCACCTCGAACACCGGCTCGATCAGGAAGCGTTTGGCATCGCGGTCGTACCCGCGAAGTGCCAGGACTTCGCGGAGGATGCGGCGCCCTGGTCGACGCTCGACATGCACGACAAAATCAACGGCCTCTCCGATCTCAGCTTCGGTGTCGGAGAAGGTGGTTTGCGCGTGGTCGCGCATCACCAGATTGGCGAAGCGTCGGAGGGCTTTCTCTGCCGAGTTGGCGTGGATCGTCGCGAGCGATCCCGCGTGGCCGGTATTGAAGGAATCGAGCAGCGTGCGCGCCTCGATGCCACGCACTTCGCCCATGATGATCCGGTCCGGTCGCCAGCGGAGAGCGGACTTTAGAAGCTTATCGAACGAGATGTTGGCCTTGAACGTATCGGTCTGGCATTCGGCGGCCACAATGTTTGGCTTCCGGATCTGAAGTTCGGAGGTGTCCTCGATGACGACGAGGCGCTCCTGGTCTGGAATGAAGTCAGCAAGTATCCGCAAAAGCGTGGTTTTGCCGGTCCCGGTCCCACCGCTGATAAGCAGCGTCTTTCCGCTGCGAATCTGCTCGGCTAAGAAATCTGCAAGAGGCCGCGTCAGCGTGCCGCGAGCAATGAGGTCATCGACTGTGTAATGGCGGCTGGTGAACTTTCTGATCGTCAGCGACGGAGCGGGGCATACGACCGGCGGAATCGCCGCCGCAAGGCGGCTCCCATCCGGGAGATGCGCGTCCAGTAAGGGGTTGTCTTCATCGAGCTTCTTGCCGAGTTGATTGGCAATGACTTCAAGGCCGGTGCGGAGCCTGCCGGCGTCGAAGGAAATGTTCGGTTCCTGGCACAATATTCCATCGCGCTCGTAAAACCACGAGGCATCGGGGTTGCCCATGATCTCGCTGATGCTTTCGTCCAGCAACAGCGGCTCAATCGGTCGAAGGAATGGAAGGATCAATTCGAAACTCATAGCGAGAACCTCACAGCGTGGAAGCCCAGCGATTAGCCGGGCTTCCGAGAGTGAAAAGCAATGGCTTATGCGGCCGGTTCCTCTTGGGGCACTTCATCGTGCTCCTGGTCTTCCGGAGCGGCCTTTTCAGCGCGGTCCAGCTTCAGGATCGAAGCGACCCGAATTTCCCAGACTTGCTGCTTCGTGTCGGTCTTCTTGCTGGTGTATTCCCGGCTGCGCAGCTCGCCTTCCACCTGGATATGCGCGCCTTTGGTGAGCGTCTTGGCGAACTCCGAGAGCTTGCCGAAGACCACGCAACGGTGCCATTCGGTGTGCGAGATGTACTTCTCGTCCTTCTTGTAGGAGGACTTGGTTGCCAGCGAGAGTGTCGTGAAGCTGCGGTTGTTGCTGGTACGAACCTCTGCATTGCTGCCGAGGAATCCGATGAGGGTTACTTTGTTCTGGTACATGATTGTGTCTCCGTTTGTTGAATTTCCCGATCTTGATCGGGGCACCATTAAGCGAGTGGGCCATGCTCCCAAGTGCCGAAGCTCTGCATTTACGGAGGCTCCGGAGAAGTCTTTTCGGCGTACTTTCCGAACAAGATTTGGAGGGAAACCGTAACCCGCAGGGCGGCGCAGCCGAAGCAGAAGAGCGAGCTGCCGCAGGGCGCATGAAAAGCCCCGAAGCGGTGCCCGAACAAGGGCGGGATACATAACGGCAGACACGCTTCAGGGCAAAGTTCTCATCCGCAGACTGGCTGGGGAAGTTCGCCGCAATCGCAGTGCGATTTGAGCCGGCATGTCCGCCGTAAGAAGGGAGCAATTCGCCACCGCCGTTGCACGTCGGAAGGCTCTTGTTTGCCGGCACCACCAGGCGCGGGGACAGGTGGGGAAAGTCAGCCGGATTAGCAGCAAGAAACGACATGAATAAGCCTCTCGGCAGGTCGATGAATCCTTAATCCTTAGCTGAACGCCTGGTCGGCCCGGAAGCGCACGATGGTCAGGCCCAGTGGGTTCACGGCCAGCTCATTGTTCTTCACGTTCTCGCGGAAGACGTAGGTGACGCTGGCTGTCCATCGCTCCCGCTTGAGTTCGGTATGGTCCGCGGGATTGCTGTACACCTTCTCGAACTCGATGCGCGCCGAATACGGCGACTGTCGTAGGTCGTCAAGGATGACGTTTTTGATCTCTACATCCACATAGGGAAGGGTGCTGTCTTTGATGTAGTTCTGGATGCTGTTGTCCTTGCGCTCCTGGTCGATCACGGCACGTTGTACATCGCTATTGAGGAAGTAAAGCGACTGCGTTTGATCGCGCTCGATGGTGAAACGGTTGCGGCTGAAATACAGTTCCGCCCAGCGCGAAAGATAGTACTTGTTCTCCGCCTCCTGTGGGCGGTACTGGAAGTTGCGATAGTCGATCGCTTCTGCGCGGCCTACGTCGTTGATGCGCACAATCATGGGGTGCATGTCGGCGAGCGCCTTCTGACTCTTGAAGGCGAGCGCCGTCAGCGCGAAACAAACGGTGGCGAGGACAAGAATGGTCGCCTTAAGATAGGTGTTCATCACCAGCGGATCGCCGTATTGCTCCAGGTAATGTTCTGCGGCGCGAGTGATTTCCGGGGGAGCTTTGGTTTCTACGTTCATTGTTTCTGCGCTCATTTCGACCTCGTTTCCTGTCTCTCCTGGCTCGGATTACATCGCGGCCCGTATCGCCATCATGGCCACGCCCAGGCCCCCACCGTGTCCGCCACTGCCGCCGCTGAATAAGCTGTGTGTCATGGTCGGAATCTTGAAGAGAATGTAGACGTTGACTAGCACGAGAAGGACAAGAAGCGGCAACGTCTGGACAATCGTTGAAGGATCCGACACGCTCTGGCCAAGCTGGATGTAATAGTTGGTCAGAACGTGCGCCAGAACGTTCATCGTGGCTGCGGCGACGACCTTGTAAAAGCTGAATCCGAGATACGCCTTCAGCCATCCCCAGAACAACCAATCGAGCTTGTCGAAAACGAGAAACGGGATAAAGATCGGCCCGAGCAATCCGATGATCGTTGCCGCGATTGCACCGTAGGCGAGGATGGCGGAGACGATTGCGGCCAGGAGGGCCAATAGGAACTGCACGACGAAATAAACAATGGCGTAGTACGGAGACATCATGCTGGTCAGCAGCGAGGGCCCAGTTTTCGAGGATGCCGCGTGGATCTCGCTCAGCATCGTGGTGGAGCCATCCGACCCAATGAGGCTGACCAAGTTCGTGGTGCCCCCGTCGATGAAGTTCTTGATGGAAAAGCCGAGTCCGGGGATGGAGCTGTCGTAGTAGTTCACCATCGCGTAGGCGAAGGTGAGGAGCATGAAGAGGTTGAGAAATCTCGCCATGCTGAATCCGCCCTCGCCGTGGGCCGATGCGAGTGCTTCCTGCACACCGAACCAAACCATCATGATGGTTGCAAGGGCTATGACGATGTGAATTCCCATCGCGGTAATGGAGGGTGCCGCCGTGGCTGCAAGCGACTGGCAAGCCTGAGCGATGTACTCGAAGAGACCACCCATATTTCATGCCCTCTGTGTCCGTTCCTACTCAGTACGCTTGGGCGAGGAGGTTGGCCGCTCCGCCGCTGGTTGTGGCGATGTTGGCGTTGTAGTAGCTTTCGTATCCCGACGAGTCACGGAATGCCGACTTCATCGCGTCCTGCTGCTGCTTTTGGGCAACGATTTGCTGCAGGGCAAGGTTGGCGTTGATCTGGTTCGCGTCCTGCTGAGTACGCAGTTGCAACAGCAGGGCCTGATTGATGCGCTGGAGTGTAGCCATGATGGTCTGCTGCGAGGCATCCTGGCTTTGAGTCGTGGCCTCCAGGTTGGCAAGGTCCGTTTGCCTTGCCGTCTGATTGGCACGGATGGTGCCGAGCATTTGCAGGTTGTTGGTCATGACGGAGTCGCCAATGTCAACGGTGGCTCCCTGCGCGGCAATCTGCAGCTGCCCGGCAACACTGGCGCTGCCGTAGCCGGGAATCATGTTGGCCGTATTTGGGACGCTGACCTGCTGGTAGGAGGCTGCGGCCCCGTTTCCGGTATTCGCTGAATTGAGCCATCCCATCGAGTTGCCGTAGGTGTTAGAGATTTGTTGCAGCATCCTCAGGTCGGTCGTGGGAGACAGAAAGCGCTGATAGAGCATGGTCGGCGCGAGGATCATCTGGTGCAGAAGTTGGTATTGCTGTTTGGCGACGTTGTATGCCTGTAGAGCGGTCGTGGCAATCTTGACGGTGTTGGTGAAGATTTGTTGGCCCTGCTCGATCTGCTGGGCTTGGTTGGCGATGGATTGTTCTTCGTGTTCGATCTGCGTGACGGCGTGGACCGACTGCGTAGGATCGTAGACGATGCCGGAGCCGAATTGCGCGTGCGCGGCAGGTTGCAATGCGGCGGCAAGTCCGATGGCGAGTGCGGTAAAGAGTAGCTTCTTCATTGTTTGTCCTTTCGTTTACGGCTGATGGTTAGTTCGGTTGACGGTTTAGTGGTGCTCTTTCTTTGCAGCCACGGCATTACTGCTGTGCGGCAAGAATTTCTCTCTGGATCTGCGCAAGACGGTCGGCCTCCGGCTTGCATCGTGCGTCGCGTTCCTTCTTCTTGGCTTCGAGGGTCGCCATCTGCTCCGCGGTGAGCTTCTCTCCAGTCAGCATTCTTGCGGAGCCGGAGGTCTCATCAAGGCACTCCTTGGCATAGGCGGGGTATTCGGCGTTGTATTGGTCCAGCAGCCTCTTCACTCTCTCAGCCTTGCTTTGGCAGCCCGCAAGGGCAAGAGTCGATAGGAGCAAAAGGGAGACGGCAACTGTTCGCATCGGAAACCTCCTTAAAACGTTTGCGGAATGGTATGGTTGGAGTACGCGGGAAGAAGCAAGTCCTGCGTGAAATACACTTTTACGCGGTGGCCTTCCCGAATGGTGATGGTGGGCGGTATCTGCATGAAGCGGTCAAGGATGGTGGTCGCAGACTGCGAAACGCTGGCTGCGGTCCCGTTGGTGAACGCCTGGGAACCGCTGGTGGTAATCGTGCCGCCGCCCTGCGTGATTTCGCTGGCTCCGGCAATGACGCCCAAAGCTATGGATGTGCCGAAAATCTGAAGGTAACGATTATTGACCTTGTCCTTCAGTCCTTCCTCGCCGATCTGGTCGAGGCCGTGGAACTGGTCGAGATCGACGGAGTAACCGTCCGGCATGATGAGGCGGTGAAAAACGACGGCCATTCGCCGCTGTTGTCCGAAGCCCACTGCGCCGATCTTCTTGGCCTCACCGAGAACAACCGTCCCCTCGGGAATGATGACGTGCTGACGATCGTGCGAGTACAACGGATTTGAGACAAGGACTTTGACCGGTCCCACGGCGTCGCCATCCAAACGATTCATGAGAACGGTGTCGAGAACCGAGCCTTCGTAGATGAGATAAGGCTGGCCCGTGGCCGAATCGACATTGGCTTCCAGCGGGCGCTTATAGCCTGCGGACGTTTCCTCCTGTTTTCCTTCGACTTCTGGGGCGACGGCACTATGGTTTGCCTGCCGTTCGGTATGGTCATACTGGGCAGGCACGATCTGACCTTGCTGCGGCGGTTGTTGCGGCTGTTCGGCGAAACGGGAGTAAACGAGGTTGGAAGCGAAACGCGCGTCGTCGGCCCGTTCGCGTTCTTTCGCGGCGATTAGCTCCGCCTGCTGCTGTACGGGAGTAAGTTGCATCTGTATGTTGCCCTGCTGCAGTTGTGGGCAGGGCCGGCCCGGAACACAGGGGACGGCAACGCCGGTCGGGCCGTAGGCCGCGGCGGCGGCCTGCTGTGGTGGCGTAGCAGACGCAAGCGAAGGATCTGCCATTGCAGCAGCGGCCATTGTTTCCTGCTGTTCTTTCTGGCGTTCGGCCTGAAGCTGGTTCTTCAACGCCTGCACATTGTTGTCGGTGTTGTCCTGCAACGTAGGTTGCGGTGGTTGCCCTTTCGCGCTGGCCTGTTGTCCGGGCGTCTTCTTGCCGGACGAACTGAAGAGCGCCGCGACAATCACGAGCAATGCCGCACCCAGATAAACAAAGGTCTTGAGGTTTTTCTGCAAGACACCCTTTGGCAGTTCCAAGTTGCGGCGCAACGTTGGTTCGGCTTGCGGGTCGGGCTGCGGTTCGGTGTGGGGAGTAAAGATGTTCTCGGTCATGACGGTTATCCCTTGCGCGCGAACCCCATCCGCTTCTTACCCAGCTCCACATATCCGCTGTCCATAATCTTCGGGATGATGTATGTCCCTTCCCGAAGGTCATAGGTGACGAGATTGGGTTTGCCGTCTTTCATCTCATAGACGCTGAACTTTTCAGGCGCATTGGTCTTGATGTAGGTGAACTTGTCGTCGTGATAGATCGACTGGATATCGAAAGGTGCTTCGTTCGCCTTGTAGACATAGTCGAACTTGAGCTGTGTTGGATAGGCGCTCTTGTACTCATCCACTGCCTGTTCAACGTGCGATTGAAGAGCGGCAAGCTGCTGCCTCGACTGTTCGAGTTGGGCGGCGGGCACGAACTGCGGCGGACCGCTCGCGGCCACAATCGCGGAACGGTCGGCGGGTTCGACGATCACCTTTAGGTCAGGGCTGGTGGAAGACCCGGAAATGTCCTGGAGGGTGAAACTGTAGATGTTGCCCTTGTCCGTAATGAGATTCAAGTTCGAGCTGATACCTTGTTTCGCTGGATGCACGAAGCAAAAGTTGCCCACCACATCCACAATCCAGAAGTCCTTATCGCCAGTGGCGGCTTGCATGATCTTCTCGGTGGTGGGGAGTTCGATGAGGGTCGTGTACTTAACCTTGGCGCGGATCGGAATGATGTCCTGCGAGTGATACTGCACTGTGCGTGCCGACTCCTGCGTCAGGGCAGCGATGGAAGAAACAACCAAAACAAAATCGGCGATGAATCTCAGCGGTCGCATACCCTGTCTCCTTATGGGTTGGTGTTGATGGTTGATACGGCCAGCGTGCGAGGCTGGAATGGATAATCTTCCGCGAGATGGCGAAGGCCATCCGCAAATCCGAAGCGGTCGAAATAGTCCCGCTTCTTGAGGTTGTCGCGGGCGTTGTTGGTCGCCATCCAGTGCGAGACGGAATCGACGTTCAAATGCACTTTCTTCGAGGTCTGAGCCTTCCGAATCAGCATCTGACCGGGCGGAACCAGGCCGCCGATAAGGTCCAGTTCCGTGTCGTTGAGATGAAACGCCTCGCGGTAAACTTCGCGGTTCATGTCCGGGTTGGCGAGGAAGATTTTGGTGGGGCAACTCTCGGTCACTATCGCCAGCATCCCCGACTCCTCAAGCTCTTTGATGGATTGCGTCGCAAGGATCATCGCCGCTCTGTGCTTGCGCCAAGTCTTCTGCGCCTGCACCACGTAACTGCGGATCGTCTCGTTCTTGATGAACAGCCACGCCTCATCGAGCAGGAAGACCTTGAAGGTGGCGAGCTTCTCCGGGTCGGTGATTTCATTCGATGCGCGGTGCAAAACGTAGAACAGCATCGGTTCCAGGACCTCCGGCGCATCGTTCCAACCGTGGAAGTTGAAGGTCTGAAAGCGGGAGAACGAAAGCGTGTCCTCGGCGTTATCAAAAAGGAAGCCGTACTGTCCGCCACGCATCCAGCGGTGTAGGCGTTCCTTCAACTCGCCAATGATGTTTCCAAAGTTCGAGACGGTGCGCTGGTTCGGCCCCAGCACGTACATGCGCTCGATCGCATCCCACAGCCGGCGTTCTTGTTTGAAGTCGAGCCGGTAGCGCTGCTCGTTACCTTCAATGAGCACGCGGAAGAAGCTGAAGAGAAATTGCAGGTTCTCTTTGGTCTGAGGCAGTGAGAAAGGGTTGATGGTGAAGTCCCGCGCCTCCTGGCCGACATTTAGGTATGAGCCGCCGAAGATCGTCGTCAGGGACTGGAAGCTGCCGCCGATATCGAAGATGAAGGTCAGCGGTGCGTACTTCTGCGCGTTCTGCAGCAAGAAATTGCAAAAGTACGATTTGCCACTCCCGGTCATCCCGAGAATCAGCGTGTGGGCGACCTCGCCGTTATGCAGGTTAAGAAAGTAGGGAGTGCTGTTGTCGGTTTCGAGCGCGGCCAGGTACTCCGTGCCGAGATGCGCGTTCGTCTTCTCGCCGGGAAGGATCGTAAACAGAAAAGACAGGTCGGCGTAGTTCGTGTTGAGCAGATACAGCTGGCGGAGGTTCAGCGCATAGTTGCCCGGCACGGTGGCGAAATAAGCGTTCAGCTGGTTGTACGTTTCCGCAAACAGATTGCCGTCCGCGTTGGTGAAGACGCCAGTAAACTCGGCCACGAGCTGATCGAGTTCCATTCGTGACCGGCCATACAGCACAATCGTGAGCGAGAAATCGCCGAGTGATTGACCGTCGCCCAGGGCGCGCAGGCAATCTCCAAGATTCTCAATGTCGGCTTGCTTGGACTCGTCCACCAGCACATCGCGCGGGTTCGTCTTCGTGGCGTCGTTGCCCATCTGAGAGACAAACCCGGTCTTCGACATATTGAAGTGGCGGCGACGTTTGTTGACTTCTTTGCGGGCTTTGTCCGCCGGGAGTGGCGTCCACTCCGTAACGACACGGAAGTTGGCCGGGATCTTCAGCAGCGCATCCAGCACCAGGGGCCGCGTCTCCGTGATGGCCTCTTTCATCGTCAGCACCCGGACGATGTGGTCGCCTACACGCAGATGGTCGCGTTCCGCTTCGATATTGGAGTTTACGACCTGATAGTCGAGAAACTGCGTGGACTGCGGCCTGCCAGCAACACGCCAGTTGTCGTAATTTAGCAACCTGCGGAAAAACGTGAATTGGCCCTGCTGGTTCAAGACCTCGATTTGCATGAAATCCGCGAGCTGCCGAGCGAATGCCTGCACGCGCTGGTCGAGCCGCCGAACATCGTGCTCGATATGCGCGCGCAAAAGCGTTTTCATGCTGTCGCTCGTGAACTGCGCGCGTAGTTCGCCGACCGCGCCAGCGGGATCTCGGAAAAGGCGAGCGAGCGCCGCGCCCACGCCGGTCTTCGACCGGGCGCCTTCGAGCAGGATGCAGTAAAAGATTTCAACCTGATAAAGATGGTCGCGCTTCGCTTCAAAGAACTTCCGCCGCTGCTCGATCGCCGCTGCGACAATCGGGTCGTCATATCTTGCGAACGGTATGTCAGGACGGTTCGATTTGAAGAGGTATTGGTACACACGGAAGTCTGGGCCAAAGGCTTTCAGAGCGGCCTCCAACCGCTTCACCGCATACTCCTGTTCTGAGCAGTCGAGACTTTCGTAGTCCACGCCGGGAATACTGAGCACCATGCCAACGTCGCCGCTCTTGGTAAGAAAGGCCGTCTCATTCCAGAAGCCGTACAAGTTGATGTGGTCGTTGAGAGCCGCACTCTCCGTCCACGGCTTGATTACCTTGTCGAGGCGAAGCATCAGACCACCTCCACGCGCGGGACGAGCTGTTTCGCCGCGTCATAGCGCAGTTTGTAGCGTTCGGACCTCGCCAGGATGCGGAGGAACGCCGGATCGCTGTTCGTTACCCAATGCCCGAAGGCAAAACCGCCAAGGAAGACGGCGATCCCTGCAAGAATGGAATTGAAGAGGTTGAAAGCCCCCACCGCGCCAACGCAGACGAAGTAGAACAGCGTGCGTTCCACGCCCAAGTAGGTGAGGGGCTTATGCAGGCTCTTGAAGACTCGATTTGTGCGACGCTTTTGCTGTGCTTTGTCCGACATAAGTCCCTCGTCTGACATGACGGGTTAGAGGGTTGAAGCCAAGCTGGGAAGGGCGCTATACGCCCCAGAGCCAACTCAAGACGTTCACAGCGAGAACCGCAATGCCTGTTCCAGCGGCAACACCGGCGAGTGCCTTTTTCGCGCCCGGTTCGCCGTGTGCGAAGCCGTAGCCGCCGATCACGATCGCAACCAGACTTGCGACCTTCGCAATGGTGCCGGTGAAAAGGGCTTGGATGGCGTTAAAGCCGGTGTCGAACGGTGAACCCTGTGCCAGCGCAGCCACAGGCATGACAAGAAGTAGGGTAAGAACGGCGGCGGTTGGACGTGCCCACTTCCACCGAAGAAGGGGCTGGATTGGCTGGGTAAGATGGGCTTGTAACCAACGTGATGACATTTGCGCCTCCAGCAGCAGCAAAAATCGGCTGCGTGTGGCGCAAAACTAGCCGCACTCAATCACGATGTCCAATCACTTCTCGTTATAACGTTATTCCTGGGGGTTATAAGTCTGGGAAGTTAGAGTGATTCGGTCGGTCAAGTTGGAGTCGAGGCCAGCATGAGGAGGTTCTATCCACCGC
>Ga0116134_1001138_pt1 | contig 13593 bp, 9 predicted proteins | sample June2015DPH_19_5_FD_89737 | JGI IMG/M metagenome (GOLD analysis project Ga0116134, IMG submission 89737) | Peatland microbial communities from SPRUCE experiment site at the Marcell Experimental Forest, Minnesota, USA - June2015DPH_19_40 | ecosystem: Environmental > Terrestrial > Soil > Wetlands >...
CGCACACCCTTATGGCGTTTGGTTTTGGCTTCAACAAACAGAAGGTTCTCAGCGCCGCGGAAAAGTTTGTCCAGCAGGGCAAGCTGCAGAACGCCATTGCTGAGTACGACAAGGTCCTGCAGCACGATGCCAAGGACCTGACCGTCAACAATACCATCGGCGATCTTTACGCCCGTCTCGGCGACATCCCCAAAGCCATCGAGTGCTTCAAAACGGTGGGTGATGCCTATGCCGCGCAGGGCTTCACCGTCAAGGGCATCGCCATGTACAAGAAGATCACCAAGCTCCACCCGAGCGTGGATGGATCTCTGAAACTGGCGGAACTCTACACCCAGCAAGGGCTGTTCAACGACGCTCGCGCCCAGTATCTGCAAGTCGCCGAAGACTTCATGAAGAATGGCGACCTCGACCAAGCGGTGCGCCTTTTCCAGAAGGTCCTCGAAATGGACCCGGAAAATGTGCCCATGCGGGTCAAGCTCGCCGAGGTTTATATCCGCCTCGGAAAAAAGAAAGAGGCGTGGGAGATTTTCAGCGCGGCGGCTGAATCGCTGCGGGCCCGTGGTTCACTCTCCGCCGCCGAAGACATTCTGAAGCGGATGCTGACGCTCGATCCGGGCAACAGTTACGTTCTGCTGCTGCGCGGGAAGTCCGCCCTCGAAAGTGACGATCCCAAGAACGCGATCGCCTACCTGGAGAAGGCTCCCGACCTCGATTCTCATCCCGAAGGTCTCCGCGATCTGCTGAAGGCGTACCTGCAAATCGGAGACCTCACCAATGCTAGCCCGATCGCCGAGAAACTGCTCACGGTGCACAACGATCCCGAGGGGCTGTTTCTGCTGGCGGAGGGCTGCGCCCGGCTCGGTCAGTATCATGAGGCGCTCGACATTTACACCCGGCACGCCGATCGCCTGCTGGCGACCGACTCGACCAAACTGCTGGCCAGCCTGCACGCCATGATCACCCATGTGCGCGACGATTCGGGCGCGCTCGACTCGCTCTTGCTTCTGCTCAGCAAAGCCGGCGAGAGCACCCACGTCAACGAGGTCACCGAGCTTCTGGCTCACTCCTCCGTCAAGGACGGGCACCTGGCCCGCGCTCGCGACCTCTACCGGATGCTGGCCACCACTGAGCCCCAGAACCAGTTGCACATGCAGAATTATCAGCAGGTAGTGGGGCGCATGGACGGAGCCTCGCCCACCATCGCGATCACCGCCGAAGAAGGGGCGGTCATCGTGGAGGAGTTGGAAGCGACCGCCCCCGTCATCGATCAGTCTTATCCCGATCACGTCGCGATCGCAGTGCGCTCCGCAGTCACCGATGCCGACCTGTTTCTTTCTTACAATCTGCCCGACAAGGCGGTGGTGCCTCTGCTCGGCGTTCTGCCTCAGGCGCCGCGCGACGTGCGGCTGAACCAGCGCCTGGCCGCGCTTCATACTCGCTTCCAGCGCTTTACCGAAGCCGCCGTCTGCTGCCGCACCCTGGAAGGCGTGTATCACGATGCCGGCTACCCGGACGAAGCCGTGCGCTACGGAGAATTAGCGGTGCGCTATGAGCAGAACGCGGAAGCCGCCGCTGCCGTATCTGCCGCCTCATCGCCTGCCGCTCCATCGGTCGCCGCGCCGCCGGTGGGCCGCGCCGCTGCCGCTGCCGCTGCCGCTCCGCCCGCACCCTGGCCGATGGCCGTGCCGGCCGCTTCCGGTCCCGAAATGGCCGCGCCCGCGCATCCGGAATTCGCCGTCCATGAATTGGCGGCGCACCCGCCCGAGGACGCGCACGATCTTTCCACCGACCTTGCCTCCGATCTTTCCTCTGACCTTTCCTCCGAGTGGGAGCATTCCCTTTCCGTCGACGAGCCCGCTCCCGTCGCGGAACTGCCGGCCGCCGTCGAAGGCGAAGCCGACGCCGATGCTTCCAGCAATCCCGAGATCGCCGAGACCGTCGAAGAAGTCCGTTTTTATCTTGAGCACTTCATGACGGACCAGGCCCGCGCCGGGATCGAGAAGCTCGAATCCCTGACCAGCGATGCCCGCATTCTCGAACCGTTGCGCGCTGCCATCGAATCCGCCGGCCAGCCGCTGGCCGAGCCCGAGCCGGAAATCACCGAGATTAACGCCGACGAGCCCGCGGATTTCGAAGTTGATCTGGAGACCCAGCACGCATCCGAGATCGCCGCCTCGCCCGATCTGGTGGGTTACGAGCACGTGGTTCCCGACCCGATCCACGTTGAGGCTTCGGCGGAACTCGAACCGGAACCGGCCCTTGCTGAACATCGTCAGGAAGAACCGGATCACGCAGAACCAGATCAGGCAGAACCGGATCAAACAGAACCAGCTCACGCCGAACCTGCGCCTGCCGAGGCAACCGAGCTGACGGCGTTCGTCGCAGATCTGGAAGCTTCGCTCGGCGATTCTTTCCCGCAAGCGCAGCCGCCCGCTGCCGAGCTTCCCGCGGAGCATTCACCCGTTGCTCATTCACCGCTAACTGAGGCACCCGAAACCCGGCCGCTGCCGGGCTGGCCAGTGGGTCCGGCGCCACTGCCGGCCGTAGCGAGAACGCCCGAGCCGGAACCGGAGCCCGTGACACTAGAGCCCGTAGCCCTCGAAAGTGAAATCCCGGCTCCTCCGGCCGCCCTGCCCGCGATCGCTGCATCGGGCGCCGCAACCGCCGCCGCTCCGGCCATGAGCTACAGCCCCGCCGCGGTGCGCCCCTTGGGCGCTGGAGCCCAAGCCATGCATCCCTCCGACAGCGTCGATCTGGCGGAGATGTTCGGCGAGTTGAAACACGAACTCGAAGAAGAGGTTATTGCCGGCGACGACGATCCGGAAACGCATTACAACCTGGGCGTTGCCTTCCGCGAGATGGGTCTGCTCGATGAAGCCATCGCCGAATTGCAGAAAGTGTGTACCGCGATTGATCGCGGCAAGGCGTTTACGCAGCCCGTCCAGACCTACACCTGGCTGGCCCAGTGCTTCCTCGATAAAGGAGTTCCCGAAGCCGCCATCCGCTGGTATGAAAAGGCGCTGAACATTCCCGGACTCGATGACGAAGCGCGCGTGGCCATCAACTATGAGCTGGGGTCGGCCTGCGAAACTGCCCTGGACAAGCCTGCCGCCCTGCGTCATTTCACCAGTGTGTACGGTTCGAATATCGATTATCGCGACGTGGCCGAGCGCATTCAGGCTCTAAAGTCGTAGAATGCACCAAGTGGGTTCAAAACTTGCGCTGGGATGCAACCCGATCCCGCGCCCATCCCACGGCCTTACTCACAACGACGCGTGCAATGATTTCCGATCCCAAGCTACCCTTTCCCGGCGATTCCACCAGTGTCGGAGAATTCAACTCCCCGGCGGAAACATCAGTCCCGCTCGTTCCCGTGCAACCGCCAATGCCAGCGTCCGTGCCAGTTTCCGTTTCCAGGCCCTCGCCTTCAGTAGCGCGGGTGTGGCTGCGCCGCATCGGAGTGCTGCTGTTCGTGTTCCTGTGCGCGACGGTGGGGGTGATGCTCATGATTCTGCCCTGGCGTCCCGAGTGGTCCGACAACCCTCTGCTCCTCCCGTATCCCACGCTTCGCGCCGTTGTAGCCAGCGGCTTCGCCCGCGGCGTCTCGACCGGATTGGGCGTGCTCAATGTGTGGATCGGATTTTGGGAGGCCATTCAATATCAGGAAGAATGAAGAATTGTGGGGAAATTGGTAATTGGTAATTCAAAACTAAGACGCTCATGCGGATCGAACGGGTTCAAATTACCAATCACAAATTACAAATTACAAATTTTCAGTAATGACTCAATGATTCAATGTCTCAATAACTATGACCGATCAAAAACTCAAGCCCGCTCCCCTCGCGTATCAGAACCAACCATTTCTCAACAGTCCTGACGGAAGAATTCTCCGCCTGCTGTCCGAGTACAGCGAGCCACTCTCGCGTTTCCGCCGCGAGCAGATCCAGGACACGGTCGTCTTCTTCGGCTCGGCCCGCATCCACAGCCGCGACAACGCCAGCAACCGGCTCACGGAGGTCCGCGGCAACGGCGCTGATGTCTCCGCCGCACAGCAAGCCAAGAATATGAAGGGCGCCGAGGCCGCGGTTGATATGGCGCGCTACTACGAGGACGCGCGCCGGCTGGCCTTCCTGCTGACCGAATGGTCCACACAAATTCCCGCCAAGCGTCACCGCTTCGTCGTCACCACCGGCGGCGGCCCGGGCATCATGGAAGCCGCCAATCTCGGCGCCCATGAAGCGGGAGGAAAAACCATCGGCCTCAACATCAACCTGCCCTTCGAGCAGAATCCGAACGCCTACATCACGCCTTCGCTCAACTTCGAGTTCCACTATTTCTTCATGCGCAAGTTCTGGTTCGCGTACCTGGCCAAAGCGCTGGTCATCTTTCCCGGCGGCTTTGGCACGCTCGACGAATTTTTTGAGATCGTCACCCTGGCCCAGACGGAGAAGCTGGCCAAGAAAATTGTTATCGTCATCTATGGCAGCGAGTATTGGAAGAAGATCGTCAATTTCGAAGCCATGGTCGACGCTGGCATGATCTCGCCCGAAGACCTCCAACTGTTCAAGATGTGCGATTCGCCGGAGGAAAGTTTCGAGTTCCTGAAAGAAGGACTGACCAGGCACCATCTCGGCCAGCAACCCAGCAAGCCCACTGGCGAAGCGGCCGTCCCGGAAATCGCCAAGACAAGGCCGTAGCAAGTTGACACCAGCGAACCGGCCCGTAGAGACGCGGCTTGCCGCGTCTAGGCAGCGGAAGCGCGGCCCGTCTCTGCAAGGAAATTGAACCCTCGGCAGTCTGACTCCGTATACACTTCTGCGGATAGGTGTTTTCGGAGACAAACAAGATGCCCTTACGAATAAGCTTGGCGACAGCACTCGGTTGTGTGGTTTTCTTCTGCGCAGCTTTTCTCGCAACTCCCACGTTCGCTCAACCACCAGCCGCGAACCAGATGCCATCCGTGATCCAGGTTCCCGCCGAGGCCCAGGCCTCGCCGCACTTCGATGCCACGGCGGCCACCAACGCTTACCTCGCGCAGATTCCTCCCGACAAGACGGCCCGCTCCGACGCCTATTTCGAAGGCGGCTACTGGATGATTCTTTGGGACTTTCTCTATGGAGTGGTAATCGCGCTGCTGTTGCTGAATTTGCGTTGGTCCGCCCGCATGCGGGATCTGTCGGAGCGGGTCACTCGCTTCAAGCCGGTGCACACGTTCGTGTACTGGCTGCAATACCTCGTGCTCACCAGCATCCTCGTTTTCCCGCTTACGGTTTACGAAGATTATTTCCGCGAACACAAATACGGACTCGCTACGCAGACCTTTGGCCCGTGGATGGGAGATCAGATGAAGGAGCTCGCTGTGAACCTGGTGCTGGGCGGCCTGCTGGCCATGCTGCTGTTCGGCGTTGTTCGTCGCCTCCCGCGAACCTGGTGGATCTGGGGCGCGGTCGTGACCATCCTGTTCCTCATCTTCACTGTGCTGATCTCGCCGGTCTACATTGTTCCCATCTTCAATAAGGTGACGCGCCTCAACGATCCGAAGATTGTCGACCCCATCCTCAGCATGGCGCGGGCCAACGGAATCCCCGCCAAAGATGTGTTCGAGATCGACGCTTCGCGGCAAACGACGCGCATGAGCGCCAACGTCAGCGGCTTCGCCAATACGATGCGCATCACCCTCAATGACAACCTTTTGCGCCGCGCCTCACCCGAAGAAGTTCAGGCGGTCATGGGACACGAGATGGGGCACTACGTTATGAACCACATCTACAAGAGCATCATGTTTCTCTCCATCGTAACCGTGCTGGCCTTCGTCTACGTGCGCTGGTCCCTCGACTGGGCGCTCCAGCGCTGGGGAGAGAAGTGGCAGATTCACGGCGTGGGCGACACCGCCGTTCTTCCGCTCGTGGTGCTGCTGGTCGCCATCTTTGGTTTCGTCATCACTCCCATCATGAACACCTACACCCGCACTCAGGAATACGAAGCCGACATGTACGGACTGAACACCAGCCGGCAGCCCGACGGCTTTGCCCAGGCCGCGATCCATCTCGGCGAATACCGCAAGATGAATCCCGGTCCCATCGAGGAGTGGATTTTTTTCGATCACCCCAGCGGACGCAATCGCATTTATGCCGCGATGCGCTGGAAGGCTGAGAATTTGAAGTTGTTCATCGGACAGCCCGGTCAGCAGCAAACTACAGAAGGCTCGGCAGCCCCGCCACCTGCTAACGTCGACAAGAAGTGAGCGAGCTCTCGTAGTACGCTGAATGCTGATGGCTGACCGCTGTCTGCTCTACTACATCACCGACCGCAGCCAGTTTCGCGGCGACGAACCCGCCCGCCGCCGCGCCCTGCTCGCCAAGATCGCCGAAGCTGCAAGTGTAGGCGTCGACTATATCCAGCTCCGCGAAAAAGATCTGAGCGCGAGAGAACTGGAAATGCTGGCAGGGGACGCTCTAGCGGCCGTGCGCAAAAGCACTCCACTGAGAACTGAGGACCGGGAACTGCGAACTCGTCTCCTCATCAACTCCCGCACCGACGTCGCGCTCGCCGCGGGAGCCGACGGCGTCCACCTTCGCTCCGACGATATCGCGCCTCATGAAGTGCGCCATGTGTTGGAAGCTTCTGCCCACCGGCCACCGGCCGCTGACCACTTTCTCGTTGCCGCCTCCTGCCACACGGCCGCCGATGTCTTCCGCGCCGAGTCTGAGGCCTCCGACTTCGCCGTCTTCGCTCCGGTGTTCGGAAAAAGAGGCTCAGCCGGAACGCCACCCGCTGGCCTAGCCGCCTTGCGGGAAGCCTGCCGCGCCAAGATCCGCGTTCTTGCTCTCGGCGGCGTCACGGCAGAGAACGCCTCCTTGTGCCTGGAAGCGGGAGCGGCCGGCATCGCCGCCATCCGCTTATTTCAGAAGAATAAAATCGAAGACGTCATCCGCGCGCTGCGGGCGCTCTGACCCCATGGACCCGGCTGCAGAGTCGCTCTCCCGATCCCGAGCGGAAGAACAAGATTGCGTTCCCGCACTCGTCCGCATCCCCGCAGGCCGGTTCCTCATGGGCTGCGACACCGGACAGGACAACGAAAAGCCGGTGCATCGCGTCTGGGTTGACGAATTTCTGCTCGCCGCTCGCCAAGTCACTAATGCGGACTACGAACGTTTCCTGCGCGACCCCGCATCTCCATCCTCGCCGCCACCGTTCTGGAGCGACCCCGCGTTCAACCATCCTGAGCAGCCCGTCGTCGGAGTGTCGTGGTACGAGGCAATCCGCTACTGCCAGTGGCTCAGCGCAACGACCGGCAGAATAACGACCGATGGAATAACGACCGGTGGAATAACGACCGCCAGAAATTTCCGTTTGCCGACCGAGGCCGAGTGGGAGCGCGCGGCGCGCGGAGGCATCACCGACGCGGACATAGGCGCAGGCGCACTGTTCCCGTGGGGCGATGCGCCGCCGCAGTCGTTGCCCGGCTACGAAGATCGTTGCCAGACCTATTGGAAGACCGGCCCCGAACCCGTTGGCCGCGCCGACGCTAACGCATACGGCCTTTACAACATGTGCGACAACGTCCACGAGTGGTGCAGCGACTGGTACGCGCCCAACTACTATGCGGTGTCGCCCGAGCGCAATCCACGCGGCCCTGAAACCGGCGACCGGCGCGCTTCCCGCGGAGGCTCCTGGCGTCACCACGTCAAAATGTCGCGCTGCGCCGCCCGCTCCAGCATTTCTCCGGAGTTCAAGTACGCGGACTATGGGTTTCGCGTCGCGTGCGACGTACAATTGCAGGTCGGAGATTAGAGGTTAGATTGCAGAGGTGGAACCCCTCTCGCAGCAGCGCAATTGCTGAAAATTGGGGCTCTCACCTCTTCAATCTAACCTCTGACCTCTGCGATAGGACTCCCATGACTGACCTCGCTTCCCACTATCTCGAAGAGATGAAGCGCCAGTTCCGCGGCCACAAGCGCATGGGCGAAGCCGCCATGGCGCAGCTTGATGACATGGGTTTCTTTGTGACGCTCGATCCGGAATCGAACTCTGTCGCTGCCCTGGTCAAGCACATCGCCGGCAACGCGCGCTCACGCTTTACCGGCTTCCTCACCAGCGATGGCGAGAAGCCCGACCGTTTTCGCGACCAGGAATTTGAAGTTTCGGAGAAAACCACGCGCGAAGAAGTTCTGCGCTGGTGGGAGCAGGCGTGGTTTCACGTGTTTTCCACTCTGGACTCACTCCAGCCCGAAGATGTGCAACGCACCGTGACCATCCGCCAGGAGCCGCACACGGTCATGCAGGCGCTCAACCGCGCCCTCGCCCACTACGCGCAACACATTGGTCAAATCGTCTTCCTCGCCAAGCACCTGCGCAGTTCACAATGGCAGACGCTGAGCATTCCGCGGGGTAAATCCGAAGACTATAAAACCACGAGCCCGAAAACGCATAGTCGCGGAACATACAAAACGTAGCCGCGATCTCAAATTCGCAGCCCGCCGGAGCAATCATCCGGAGCGATTTATATCCGCCGCGATCCCGGCAAACAGAAATGTAGTTTCGGCGGTGTAGAATGATCCGTTTGCTCTTCTAATTCCGTACTCCTAAGGAGGCTTCCATGCCCAGCACCATGCTCGCAGTGGTCAAGCCGGAAGCCGCGCCGGGCGCGGAAATCCGCGAAGTCAAAATTCCCGGCTACGGCCGCACCGATGTCCTCGTCAAAGTCAAAGTCGCCTCCATCTGCGGCACCGACCTCCACATTTATGAATGGGACCGCTGGGCCCAGGGGCGCATTCATCCGCCCCTCATCCCCGGACACGAATTCTGCGGCGAGGTGGTCGCCTTCGGCGACGAAGTCACCAGCGTCAAGGAAGGTGATTTCGTATCCGCCGAAATGCACGTCGCCTGCGGCAAGTGCCTGCAGTGCCGCACCGGCGAAGCCCACATTTGCCAGCACGTGAAAATTATCGGCGTCGACACCGACGGAGCGTTCGCCGAGTACGTCGTCATCCCCGAGTCGAATATCTGGAAGCTCGATCCTGCCATTCCGCAGGAGTACGCTTCCATCCTCGATCCCCTGGGCAACGCCGTGCACACCGTGCTAGCCGGAGAAATCGCCGCGAAAACCGTAGCCATCACTGGTTGCGGCCCCATCGGCCTGTTCTCGATCGCAGTGGCGCGAGCCGTAGGCGCAACCACCATCTTCGCCATCGAAGTCAACGAACACCGGCGCAAGCTCGCCACGAAAATGCATGCCGACTACGCCCTCGATCCATCCAAAGAGGACGTTCGCGCGGTCGTCGCCGAAAAAACTGACGGCCTCGGTGTGGACGTGGTCCTCGAAATGGCCGGCCATCCTGACGCCATCCGCACCGCCTTCGACATCGTCCGCCGCGGCGGTCGCATCTCTCTCCTCGGCCTCACCTCCAAGCCCATCCCGCTCAACTTCTCCGAGGACATCATCTTCAAAGGCATCACCATTCAAGGCATCAACGGCCGCCGCATGTACCAGACCTGGTACCAGATGACCGCCCTGCTCAAAAGCGGACGCCTCGACCTTCATCCCGTTATCACCGACCGCATCCCCATGAAAGATTTTTCCAAAGCCATGGCCCGTTTGAAAACCGGCGAGGCCAGCAAAATACTGGTGTATCCAAACGGAATAAAATAACGCATGGCAATCCATTCCTCTCTCCCTGTAGGCGTGCTACTTTCTTGATTTTCCCGGGCCCATGAATCGTAGTAAAACTGTAGTACCCGGAGAGGTGGCCGAGTGGTTGATGGCACCGGTCTTGAAAACCGGCATACCCGAAAGGGTATCGGGGGTTCGAATCCCTCCCTCTCCGCCAGTACTTTATTCCGCAGATTAGCCATCCGGCACCTTCATCGAATTCACTAGCGGTCTCACGATTGTGAGCAACAGTGAACATCTTCGTGATCACGAATCTGGCAAGATAGCCTCGGTAAGATTCAAACCCATGTTTCAGACTGTTGTTTAAGACTGTTGTTTCAGACTGTTGATTAATGTTCCTGTCGAAACAAATCCGAAAACCGGCGCATCGTGTGTCCGCGCCCAGGGCGGCTGCTTCAACGCGTGAGAAGCTGGTTGAAGCCGCCGGTCACGTCTTCGCCGAACACGGCTATCAAGCGACCACGGTGCGCGAAATCGTCAGGCGCTCGGGCTCCAACATCGCGGCGGTCAATTATCACTTCGGCGACAAATTAGGTCTGTATACCGAAGTATTGCAGCAATCGGTGCGCGCGGCTCGGGTCGATGCAATCAACCTTGCGCTTGATCAGAAAGCGCCTCCAGAGGACATCTTGCGGGCGGTCATCAGAGCTCGCCTGCAAAGCGTGGCCGAGCCGAACTTGCCGGACTGGCACTTTCGAATCATGGTGCACGAACTTGTGCAGCCCACCCCGGCGCTGTCGCGAGTCGTCAACGAAGTGTCCCGGCCGATTTACAAGCGACTGCTCGAACTGATCGGGGACATCATCGATCTGCCTCCCAAGCATGAGAAGACCCGGCTGTGCGCCCACAGCGTCATGGGACAGATTCTTGTTTATGTTTTGGCGGGTCCTCTACTGGACCAACTTTGGCCGGAGTTAGAAATGACACCGGAGCAGGTAGACCGGATCGCTGAGCATATCTGGAACTTTTCGCTGGCCTATCTTCGACAAGCAAATTCCGGTGCTAGGCGAGCTACTGTGTCGAGCAAGAGGGGTCAGAAATGACGGAACAACCGGTGATCGAAAAGCCTCAAGAGCTTCTAAAGCAGGACCAACCGCAACCAGAACTGCAACCTGCAACTGTGGGAGCGCAGGCATCCCAACCAAACCCACAGCCCGCGCCGGCAGCGGGAAACGTGTCTGAAATAGTCCAGCAATTGAAGCAAGAGCGGGAACGAGCACAGAAGGAAGTCCAGACTTTTGATGCGGCCATTACGGCCTTGGGGAGTACTGGCTCCAATGCGCAGCCAGCCCAAACAGCACCACAACCTGCTCCCGTGGCGGGGCAGCCATCCCAACCAAGCCCGCAGTCTGCCACTGCGGTAGAGCAGCCCGGTCAAGCAAAACCAAAACCTGCGCCCGCCGATGCGAAGCCGCCCCGCTCGATGGCCCGTCGAATCATTGTTCCCTTGGTTGTCATTCTGATTCTCGCGGCGGTCGGATTTGGCGTCTGGAGAGTGTTCTTCTACACGCCGCCGATGTCGCCAAACATCGTGCCGCTCAGTGGTCGAATCGAAGGTGACGACTCGGCTGTGTCCCCCAAGACGAGCGGCCGTATTCTCGAAATCCGAGTGCGCGAGGGAGACACCGTATCCACTGGAGACATCATCGCCGTGCTCGACGACGAGCAATTGCGGGCACGCATCGAGCAAGCGCAAGCCGAAGTTCAGCAAGCGGAAGCGAAGGCCAGGTCCGCACGAGACCAGATTGCGGTCCTCAATGAACAGTTGCGCCAGGAAGAGGCGAACGTTGCTCAGCAAGAGGCCGCCCACGACATTGCCAGCTTCGATAAGGAGGCATACACGCGGCTGGCGCAATCGGGAGCCGTATCCGAGCGTCAAGGAAAACAGGCAGTGTCAACAGCGGACCAACAGGCAGCGGCTGTGGCCGGCGCCAAGCGCCGCGTAGCCGGAGTGAACATGCAACTGGCGCAGCAGCAGGCAGCGATTGCCGACGCGATGGCGAGCGTTAGTCAGGCCCAGGCGCAGCTCACGGAGGCGCGTGAAAATCGCCAGGATCTGACCGTGAAAGCGCCCTTTGACGGGACGGTCGTAACGCGCGTGGCAGAGCCGGGAGAGGTGATCACCGCCGGAACCCCGGTCATCACTTTGCTGGATCTCAGCAGGGTGTACCTGCGAGGTTTTATTCCCGAAGGACAAATCGGCAAGGTCAAGGTCGGCCAGGCTGCGCACGTGTATCTGGATTCGAATCCCACGCAGCCGGTCGACGCATACGTTTCGCGCATCGACCCGCAAGCGACGTTCACTCCCGAGAACACCTATTTCCGTGACGACCGCGTGAAACAAGTCGTCGGGGTAAAGCTGCAACTGAAAGCAGCACTGGGATACGCCAAACCGGGCATGCCGGCTGACGGCGAGGTCCTGGTTGCGGGCGATCAGTGGCCCGAAGAAAAGCGCAAATGACAGCCGCGACTTCCACTCCGCTAACTTCCAAACCTCGTTCCCATGGTTCGGACACGATCGCCATTCGAATTAGCGAGCTTTGGAAATGCTACGGCAAACTCGAAGCCGTTCGCGGAATCAGTTTTGAGGTGGGCAAAGGCGAGATCTTTGGCTTGATCGGCCCCGATGGTGCGGGAAAAACCTCGACGTTCCAGATTCTCGCCGGAGTCATGGAAGCAAGCGCCGGATCGGCTGAGGTCTTTGGTCAGCCAGCGCGCGAAGCACGCTCGCAGACAGGCTATCTGACTCAAGCATTCAGCTTGTACCCCGATCTTACGGTTTTGGAGAACATCCGCTACGTCGGCGATTTGCGCCGCGTCGCATCTGACGACATCGTGAAGCGCGGCCGTCAGTATCTGCAGCTGTTCGACATGGATCGCTTCTCCACTCGGCTGGCTGGGCAGTTAAGCGGCGGAATGAAGCAGAAACTTTCGCTCGCTTGCGCCTTGGTACCGCAGCCTCGCGTGCTCGTGCTCGATGAGCCGACCACTGGCGTGGACCCAGTATCACGGCGCGAGTTTTGGGACGCCCTGGCCCATCTGGCTGCCGATGGCTTATCTATCTTGATTTCGACGCCGTACCTGGATGAGGCCGAGAGGTGTAATCGCATCGCGCTCATTCACAAAGGCGAGATCCGGAAAATCGGCACTCCGGCTGAATTACGAGAAGGTCTGGGCGCCAAGCGACTGGAAGTCCGCGTCGACAACTTGAGCGAGGCTGAACGCGTGCTGTCAGCGGTATCCGGTCCGCAGAAAGACATCATGGATGTAGAGCGTTTTGGTGATCGTCTTGACGTCCTGGCACACGACCCGGACAAAGCGCGCCAAATCGTTGAAGAACTCTGTAGCAAAGCCATCCTGCACGTTAGCGACGTTCGCGTGGATGATCCGACTCTCGAGAACGTGTTCGTTGCCGGCCTGCGAGCCCTAGGCGAAGACTCGAAGGAGTCACCGTTTCCCGGGCACCACGACCACTCGGACCTCCGCGGCCAAACTGCGATCGGAGCGGACAATCTGACGAAACAATTCGGAGCGTTCACTGCGGTAAAGAATGTAACCCTTGAGATCCCCTATGGCGAAATCTACGGCCTTCTGGGCGCAAATGGCGCGGGCAAGACAACCACGATCAGGATGCTATGCGGACTGCTTGAGGCCACCAGCGGAAACATGCGGCTTGCCGGAGAGCAAGGCAACCTCCGCTCGGAGAGCATTCGCCAACAGATCGGTTACATGTCGCAGAAGTTCTCCCTCTACAACGATATGACCATCCGAGAAAATCTCAGCTTTTTCGCTGGCGTCTACGGCGTTCCGGAGACTGAGCGCGACGAGAAAATCCGCTGGGTGGTCTCATTCTCGGGACTCGAAGGGAAGGAAGACCAGATCACTGGCAGTCTGCCCGGAGGCTGGAAGCAGCGTGTCGC
>Ga0116134_1001139_pt1 | contig 13591 bp, 7 predicted proteins | sample June2015DPH_19_5_FD_89737 | JGI IMG/M metagenome (GOLD analysis project Ga0116134, IMG submission 89737) | Peatland microbial communities from SPRUCE experiment site at the Marcell Experimental Forest, Minnesota, USA - June2015DPH_19_40 | ecosystem: Environmental > Terrestrial > Soil > Wetlands >...
AGCGACTTGAAATGATCGTGGCCGACCTCGGCGATCGAGCGGATCTTTTCCAAATTGGCGTTGGTGAGGATCGGCTGGTGCACCTCGAGCCGCTTGGTGTTCGACATGCCTTCGAGGTCGAACAGGTTCGGCCGCGGCCCGATGATCGAGACGAGGCTCATGACCAGTTCTTCGCGGATCGGGTCGATCGGCGGGTTGGTCACCTGCGCGAAGTTCTGTTTGAAGTAGGTGAACAGGAGCTTCGGTTTGTCGGACAGGGCCGAGATCGGCGTGTCGTTGCCCATCGAGCCGACGGCCTCTTCGCCCGTCGTCGCCATCGGCGTCATCAGGATTTTGAGGTCTTCCTGGGTGTAGCCGAAGGCCTGCTGGCGATCGATCAGCGACAGGTTGGAGATCGGCGCCGTTTCCGCCGATTCCTGCAGGTCCTCGAGCACGATCTGGGTGCGGTCGAGCCACGCCTGATAGGGATGGCTGCGCGCGAGCTTCGCCTTGATCTCGTCGTCGGGAATGAGGCGGCCTTCCTGCAGGTCGACCAAGAGCATCTTGCCCGGCTGCAGCCGCCACTTGGTGACGATCTCCTCTTCGGGGATCTGCAGCACGCCCATTTCCGACGCCATGACGATGCGGCCGTCGCGGGTGACGAGATAGCGCGCCGGGCGCAAGCCGTTGCGATCGAGCGTCGCGCCGATCTGGCGGCCGTCGGTGAAGGCGATCGCCGCCGGGCCATCCCACGGTTCCATCAGCGCCGCGTTGTATTCGTAGAAGGCGCGACGCTCCGCGTTCATGAGCGGATTGCCCGCCCACGCCTCCGGGATCATCATCATCACCGCGTGCGCGAGCGGATAGCCGCCCATCACCAGGAATTCGAGCGCGTTGTCGAAACAGGCGGTGTCGGACTGGCCTTCATAGGAGATCGGCCAGAGCTTGGTGATGTCGGCGCCGAAGTACGGCGAGGACACCGAAGCCTGCCGCGCCGCCATCCAGTTGTTGTTGCCGCGCAGCGTGTTGATTTCGCCATTGTGCGCGATCATGCGGTAGGGATGCGCCAGCTTCCAGGTCGGGAAGGTGTTGGTCGAGAAGCGCTGGTGCACCAGCGCGAGCGCGCTCTCGAAATCGGGGTCGTGCAGGTCGGGATAATAGGTGCCGAGCTGATCGGCGAGGAACATACCCTTATAGATCAGGGTGCGGCAGGAGACCGAGACCGGGTAATAGTGCGAAACGAGGCGGTCGCGCCTCGCGTAGAACGTCGATGAGATGGTCTTGCGCAGGATATAGAGCCGGCGCTCGAACTCGTCCTCCGACGCGATGTTCGCGCCGCGGCCGAGGAACACCTGCATGTGCCTGGGCTCGGTCGGCTTCACCGTGACGCCGAGCGTCGAATTGTCGGTCGGCACGTCGCGCCAGCCGAGCACGGTCATGCCTTCCTGCGCGGCGACCGCTGCGTAGGTGTCCATGATCTCGCGACGCCATTCCTCGTCGTGCGGCAAAAACAGCGCGCCGACGGCGTAGTGGCCGGGAGCGGGCAGGGTGAAGCCGAGTTCGGCCGCCTTCTTTAAGAGAAACTTGTGCGGGATCTGCACCAAGATGCCGGCGCCGTCACCGGCGCGCGGATCGGCGCCGACGGCGCCGCGGTGCTCGAGATTGACCAGGATGGTCAGCCCGTCCTCGACGATCTTGTGCGATTTGCGGCCTTTGATATCGGCGATGAATCCGACGCCGCAGGAATCGCGTTCCTGCGCCGGATCGAACAGGCCGAAACTCTGCGCGCTCATCGTCATCCTCGCGCTTTCCTCGTCCGCACTTGCCTCGTCACTTGTCTCGTCCGCACTTGCCGCGCCGCCCGGTCCGCCGCGGCGGACCGGCGCATGCTGCCCTTGCGCCGCGCCTTCTGCGCTTCCCGCTTTTTTGGGAAGCCCATCAGGAGGGTCGCCAGGGCGAGCCACTCGTTTCGGAGGCAACCTTCGTGCCGCTGTCCGGCCTCTGGTTGCTTGTTCAGCCGCCGTCCGACGCGCCCTCGCCTCCGGCGGCCGGGCCCCGCGCGTCTTCCCCTGCCTATTTCCCCCGTCGGCGGACGAGGCCCGCTGGCGGAGAAGGGAAGAAAGGGGGCGTCACACGTCTATCGGGCCGCCAATTGGGACAGCAATACTGTCCTATGCCGAACATGGCAAAAACCGGGCACCAACACAAGGGCCGCCCGTCCCGGAGCGAGATGAAAACGGCGCAACTTCGCTCTTTTGGGGCTCAGGCCTCGACCAAGCTCAGCGCTTCCGAGTGGACCACGGGACGCGCGGGAGCGCAATGGCCGCGGCAGCGTGAAAAATCGGTCGCTTGGCCGCCGTGCGCGCTCGGCGGGGGGGTGATGGGGAGCTTGATCGCTCGCCGCTTCGTCCCCTTTCGGCTCCGGCCTTAGTTATGAACAGTTGCCTTTCGGTCGCGATGGAAAAGGCTTGCGTCCCGTACTCGCCTACTTATCCTGCGGTTGCATAACACCAGTATTGTTTACTCAGAGTTCTTGTCGTGTGGCGTACCGCGCAACCGCAATCGAGGGGGGCGTACGGTGCAATCGCGACCCAAACTCGGGGCTTGGCTGTTTACGCCGATCGTCGCGGCGCTTCTGTTCGGGTGCGCCGTCGTCGACGAGTACTCAGGTCGTGCGATCACCTACAATCTGGAGGCCGAACAAGCGCAAGATCAGGCGCTGTTGCTGAACGTCGTTCGCGCCTATCTACGCCGGCCGATGCAGTTTACCACCGTGTCGACGATCACCGGGATCGCCAGCGCCACCGGCAGCGTGCAATATTCTCTTCCGACCAACGTTCCGTTCCGTCCGGCCACCCAGGGAGCGACAGGCATCGCCGCGTTCCCGCCGGTTCCGAGCTGGCTGTTCGGCGGTTCGATGAGCGGCGGCCCGGTATTCACCGTTCCGGTCCTCGATACCCAGGAGTTCTATCAGGGCATTTTGCGAGCGATCCCGGGACAACTCTGGGACCTCTATCTCCAGGCCAACTACCCGCCGGATTTCCTGTTCAACTTGTTTGTTCAGAAAATCGTCATGCACCGCGCCGGCAAGGGCTGCGATCCGTCGGCTCATACCGAGGAGTGCGAGTTCGTCTTTCTCAATTATCCCGGCAGCAATGTCGACGTCGACTTATTTCAAACGATGGTGCACTACTTGCTGACGCTCGGTCTGACGACCGAAGCGGAGCCGAATCCCAAGGTTCGGTTCCGCCGAGACGACATCAACATTCGCTATGTAGGCAATCCCGACGCGAAGAACAAGAATTTGGCCCAGGTTGTCGCTCCGCCCGGCGGGACCGGTTCCGACGCGCCGGCGACACTGCGGCCATACAAGATATGCTTCGCGCCGCAAACGAAAGAGTATGAAGGGTGCGTCGTGGCGAAGTCCTTGTGCGGCATGGGCAAAAAAAAAGATGCTGGAATGTGCGAGGAAGCGACTGTCAACCTCGTGCCCTTCGAGACGGCGGCGGATGATGTGGCGACCAATCAGATCGCGGCCGGTTCAGCCAGCGCCGATCTTTTCATTTCCAACGGCTGGATCCGTCGTCTGATTGAGCTTGCCGAAGACGAGCGCAAAGGTGCGAAAGAAACGGACAAATTGAAAAAATTCTTCGGTGTGCACGGTCACAAGCTGTCAGAAATACCGCCTACCGGGATTAAGATCACGATCTCCATGCGTCACACAGAGGGAATTATTTATTACCTCGGCGAGTTGGCGCGCCGGGCACTCAATCCGGATTTGGAGGAGAGGGGCCGATATCTTTACGTCAAGCGGCCGGCGCCGTTCGAGGTCGAAGACTATCGGAATTTGTGCGGCGGGTCCTCGCAAAGCTGCTACTATATTTTCCGTCTTTTCGACGAGCCGACCCCTCTGAGCGGCGAATTCGCTACCGTCAATTATGCCGGCCGGTGGTATTCGATTTCCGGAAAGTACGATCCGAAGGCGCCCGATCTCTCTTCGCTCAGCCTGGATATCACCAAGCAACTCATCGCCCTCAACAGCTCGGCGAAATCGCTGCCGCAATCCAGCGTCATCACGGCGGTCGGGCAATAGACCACCGGCAGGGACGGCGGGAAAGGATGCCCGTGCTGAGGCGATGCGAACAATTTTAACGGATCAGCGGAGCCAATTTTCGGCAGTTCGCGGCATAGTCGCCCACCGCCACGGGAGGGTTCTATGCACGACACCAGACTTCTCGCCGATCAGGATGAGATAAACGTCGTCGGCGGGAAAAGCGGGATGGCGGACAGCGCATCGATCTTGAGCAAGATCGAAATGCCGTATCGTGCCGTGAAGCCCGGCCGTCATCTCGCCAAAAAACCCGGCCGCCTGCTGCGTCTCGTGTCCACCGCGCAGGGGCGCGCAGCCGCGCCGATACTGTCGGGCTCGGCGGCGCTGATGCCGCCGCTTGATTTCATGCCGCGTGACGCAGGCTTTATGGCGGCGTCGTAGAAACGCGCGTGCCGCGACGCCGGTGCTGACGCCAGCCCCGTTCGCAGCGCGCGGCCGGCGTCTGCCGCCAGCCGACCCGAGAAATTTACCAATCCGGCAACCGGCAGGCGGCGGTTTCGGAGGAATCTGTTCCGCAACCTGATACTATGTTAGGTTGCAATTGCCACGCATGGAAGGGGTAATCGAGCGGTCGGGCGTACCGGCGCGGCGGGGGGGTGTCATGCGTAGCTGTATGCGTTGGGTGGTCGTGTGTTTCGCGGCACTGTGGTGTGGCTCATGTTCAGCCGTGCACCGCAACGATTTCGCGCCGTCGTCGGCGCAAGCGGCGGCTCACGATGAGGCGGTGCCGCCATACGGACAGCCGGCCGGGTATTACGCGGGACGGGCCGAGCCGTTCTTGGGGGCTACGCCGGAATTCACCGCGTGGGTTTCAAGGAACCAGCGCGGCATCGACGAAATCCAGCGCCGCGTCACCCAGATCAAAAACGGCGAGCGTGCGCCGGGCTGCTTCGGCGAAGACAAGTTCACCTGCGTCGCCACGCTCGCGCAGAAGCTCGCCGTTGCGGACGCCTATCGGCGCGTCAACGAAAATATATTCGCCGAAGTCAAATATGACGTGAACGGCAAACCCGTGAATGGCGCGAAGTTCGTGTTCGCAGCCTACCCCGCCATCGCCGGCCCCACGAGGAATAGGCCCGACGCCCTCGCCGAATACGATCATATCTTCGCCGAGAGCAACGCCACGCATTTCGTTCTCAAGCTGGGACCGCAAAACACCGTCGTGTCGATGCTGGCCAAACTGCCGCATGTGATTTCGCGCGCGCGGACGCAGGAAGATTACGACAAGACCCTCGTCTACGAGACCGTATGGGCGGTCAGCGCCAAAACGTGTCCCGCTTTGCGACCGGACGAGGTGGCGAAGTGGGTCGAAAATGCCATCAAGCCGAATTCGCACGTGACGCCGAAGCAGCGCCTGAGCGAAAGCGTCACCGCACAGGAACTCGTGTCGAAGGAGACGAGCTTCTGCGGTCGCAAATTCAAGTTCCACACCATTGCCGAAAAGATCCGGCATGGCTTCGGCCACGATAATCAGATCGAAACGGTCGTCGCGATCGACTAGCGCGTTCGCCACCGATCCGGCTGCGTCGGCACGCAAAATATTTCTAGCTTGCGCCCAAGCGCCGCCCTAATCTCGGTTAAGGTTGGAGTGCCGCGTGCGCTGGTTTTGGTGAAACCGCGCGGGCAGGGGGATGTCCGTGAGGGCAAGAGTATTGGGGGCTGTCGCGCCCTTCGTGTGTTTCCTGCTGTTCGCCGCCGCGCCGAGCCGGGCGGAACCGCCGCCTCCGGCACCCGCGCCGCTTCCCGTGCCCGGCTTCCTGCCGCCTTACGAAGTGACCCGCATCGTGCGGTCGGCCGGATTTGATCCGCTGGCCCCGCCGATGCGCGAGGGCGCGACCTACGTGCTGCGGGCGACCGACTTCCGCGGCATTCTCATGCGCGTTGTGGTCGACGGCCATAGTGGCGCGATCCGCGCCGTCAATCGCATCGTGGCGGCGACGGAATACTCAGCGGGAATGATGCCGCCCTACGGGGCTCCGCCTTATTATGGACGGCCGCCTTATGGGGCGCCGGTCTATCGCGGGTCGCCGATGGGCGAGCCCTATGCCGCGTTACCGCCCGAAGGCCCGACCGGCTACGACGGCGCCGAAATCGCGCCAGCCGAACCCAGCGTGCCACCGCCACCGCCGTCGGCGCCCGCGCGTACCGCCAGCCGCCCGGGGTTTCCGAACCCGCCGCCGCTGCCCCGCCCGCGACCGGCGTCGCTGGTCTCGCGCAGCGCTCCCGACGATGCCGTGTCCGGCGTCAAATTCGGCGACAAATCAGGGCCGGCGCCGGCGGCGGTCGCGGCCAAACCCGATGCGCCGAACGTTGGTTCACCGAAAGTGAACCCGCCGAAGCTCGAGGACGGCAAAGGCGGCGCGGCGGCCAATGCGGCGCCGGCCGCGCCGGCGACCGCGAACAAGCCGCGCGTAGCCGAGCCCCTGAACGACTGATCCTTCAGGCGCTCGTTGGCGACGCCGACATTGCGGCGGCGTTTTCGCGCCATAAGTAAAGCTGCGATCGGTTGCCGCGCCCGGCAGTGCTGGTGGTGCGGCCGGCGCCGCCGTGATCGGTGCGACCGACACTGGCGAGACAAGAGAAGCGACCACAATGGGCGGACCCATCGAGTTGGTGCCGACGCTGACGTCGGCCGAGATCGAGCGACTGTTCCGGTTCGGCGAGGTTTGCCGGTTCGCGGAGGGCGAAAAGGTATTCGAGACCGGCCAGCTGAGCCGGGGCATGTGCGTCATCCTTTCGGGCCGTATCGCTGTCAGCATGCGCGATGGCCTCGGTCAGGTGACGCCGTTGCATGAACAGGGCCCGGGCGGCTTCCTCGCTGAGCTCTCGGAATTGTCCGGCATCCCCGCGTTGTTCGACGGCATGGCGCTCGGCGAGGTCGAAGCGCTCGTCGTCCCGGCGGCGGGCTTGCGCGCGTTGATGATCGAAGAGGCCGATCTCGGCGAGCGCATCATGCAGACATTGATGCTGCGCCGCGTCCATCTCCTCAAGCGCGACGCCGGCGGCGTCGTCTTGATCGGCCCGCCGGCCTTGGGCGACACCGTTCGTCTGCAAAATTTCTTCGCCCGCATCTCCTTCCCGTGCCACACGCTCGATCCAGCCAGCGATGCGCTCGCCGCCAGCGTGGTAGAGCGTCATTCACCGCAGCTCGGTGACTTGCCGCTCGCCGTCTGTCCCGACGGCCAAGTCCTGCGCAATCCGTCCGAAGCGGAGATCGCCCGCGCGCTCGGCATGGTGAACTGCGGCCAGATCCGGCCGGTCTATGACGTGGCAGTGGTTGGTGCCGGGCCGGCGGGGCTGGCGACGGCGGTCTACGCTGCTTCCGAGGGTTTGTCGGTGATCGTGCTCGACGCCCGTGGGTTCGGCGGCCAGGCCGGCGCCAGTGCCCGCATCGAGAATTATCTCGGCTTTCCCGCCGGCGTCTCCGGCCGCGAGCTCGCCGGCCGCGCGGTCGCGCAAGCGCTGAAGTTCGGCGTCGAGATGATGATCCCGATGAAGATCAAGGATCTCGACTGCGATCGCGCCGACGGCGTGCGCGAACTCGTCCTCGAAAGCGGCGAACGGGTGCGGGCGCGCGCGGTCGTGATCGCGAGCGGCGCCAAATACCGGCGGCCGGCGATCGAAAATTTGAACGCGTTCGAGGGTTACGGCGTCTGGTATTGGGCCTCCCCGATCGAGGCACGCCTGTGCAAGGACCAGGAGGTGATCGTCGTCGGGGGCGGCAATTCCGCCGGCCAAGGCGCAGTCTTTCTCGCCGGCCATGCCGCGCGGGTGCGCGTGATGATCCGCGGCGAGGCGCTCGCCGACAGCATGTCGCGCTATCTGGTTGATCGCATCGAGGCGGCGCCCAACATCGAATTGATCACGCACGCCGAAATCGTCGAGCTTAAAGGCGCGCCGCGCAGCAGTCTTGAACAGGTCCGTTGGCGCGATCGCAGCAGCGGGCGCGAGACGGTCGAGCCGATGCGCAATGTTTTTCTGTTCGCCGGCGCCGAACCGGCGACGCACTGGCTGAAAAGCTCCGGCGTCACGCTCGACAAGGCCGGCTTCGTGCTCACCGGCAAGCGGTGCGGTGGTCCGGTCACGGCGCCGCTTGTTTCAGCCGTGCCGGGCGTGTTCGCCGTTGGCGACGTTCGCGCCGGCTCGGTCAAACGCTGTGGCGCAGCGATCGGCGAGGGCGCCCAGGTGGTGGCGTTGTTGCATGCCTATCTGGCCACCCATGGGGACGGTCCTGACATCGCGCCGGCCATGCCGCCTTGGCACATGACGGTGCCGGCCGAGCCCCCCTCGGTAGCCTGAACGTCCGAGTGTTTTGGGCCGGCGTGGTCGCGGGCGGGTCGAAGCCGCCGTCGCTCGCGTAATAATGTTCCAAACCGGTGGATCGTCTTTGCGAGTTCCGCGTTGCATTGCGTGCCGCGGATCGCATGGCCGCGCAGCACGATGCGTTGGCGGGATTCCTGGGCGAGCCGAGCGATGGGACGCAACAACGCCGAACCCGGCCGCATCATTTGCAGGTGGCAAGGCGGGCGCACGAGGCTTTTTCTGACGGCCGTGATGCTGGCGGCCCTCGCGGCCGATATTCCGCCGTGTTGGGCGCAAGCGGGCACGACCACGTCGGGCGGCATCGGGACGACATCGCCGCTTGACGCGGGAACCGGCGTTTCAATCGATGACCCACAGGGGTCGGCCGATCTCAATTTGGGGATCGAAAACCCGATGCCTTGCCCCGCGTCCTCGGCCAGCGCCGTCAGTTCGACGTTCGACGGCGGCGGTATTGTCGCGCCTGGATTTGGCACCGCAGGCGCATCGGCATCGACGCCCGGCAATCCGGCTTTGGCGACGCCGGGCGCGGCCAGTTGCGGTGGGCAGGCTTCGACATCCGCCTCCGGCATTACAACGACCGCTGCCACGACATCAGCCGCGTCGTCGGCATCGTCGGGTGCGGCCGCGACGGGCGCGAATACCGGCTCGAATTCGGCCTCCACCGCGCCGACGGGGAGCGCGACGGCGTCGCTCGGTTCGACCAAACTCGGCACCACCGGCCTCGGCACCACGGCGCTCGGCACCACCGCGCTGAGCTCGAGCGCCACAGCGTCCGGCAGCGCGGCACAGAGCCAGCAAACAACAACGGTGAGCGCCAACGGCACGCCCTGCTCGGGCGCCACGGGGACCACGGCCGGAGGCAGCGGCGGCGCCAGCAATGGCCGCGGCGGCGCATTCGACCCGGCGCAAAGCCTGTCCGTTTCGGTTCCCAGCGCCGCGCAAACTCTCGGCGGCACGACACCCGTTCCGGCCGGAAGCACGCCCTGCCCTTCGAGCACATCGGGAGCGACGCCGTGACCAGGCGCCGGACGTTGCTGACGGTTGCCGGCGTGCTGGTGGTCGCTGCCGTCGCGGCGATTGTGATTCACCGATCGGCTTCAAGCCGCCGCGCGGCGGCGCTCGCGGCCGAGCCGCCGGCGCCGATTGCGGTCGTTGCCGGCGCGGTCCAACAGCACGCCGTGCCGATCTATCGACGCGGCGTCGGCACCGTGATCGCCTACAACAATGTGGTGGTGCGCAGCCAGATCACCGGACAACTCGTCAAGATCAACTTCGTCCAGGGCGAGACGGTAAAGCTAGGCGACGTTCTCGCCGTGATCGATCCGCGCCCCTACCAGGCACAGCTCGATCAGGCGATCGCCAACCGCGACCGCGACCAGGCGAACCTCGCCAATGCGCGGATCAATCTCACCCGCTACACAGGGCTTGCCGCGCAGAAATCGATCGCCCAGGAGACGGCGGATTCGCAGGGCGCGGTGGTCGACGAACTCGTGGCGACGGTCAAGGCCGACGAGGCGATCATCGCGAGCGCGCAGGTCAATCTGAGCTACACCAATCTGACCTCGCCGATCGACGGCGTGACCGGCATCCGCCAGATCGACAACGGCAACATCATTCATCCGACCGACGCCAACGGCCTCGTCGACGTCACCCAGATCGAGCCGATCTCGCTGATCTTCACGCTGCCCCAGGCCGATTTCGTCCAGATCCAGGAACGCATGGCCAAGGGCACGTTGACGGTGTTCGTCGACGGGCAGGACGGCAAGCAGCTCGACCAGGGCAAGCTCAACCTCATCGACAACCAGATCGTCCAGGCGACCGGCACCATCAGGTTGCGGGCGGAGTTTCCTAACAAACAGCATTTGCTTTGGCCGGGCGAACTCGTCAACGCGCGACTGCTGCTCGACACCGAACCCAGCGCGCTCACCGTTGACTCCTCGGCTGTGCAGCAGGGGCCACACGGCGCCTATGTCTACATCATCGACAGCAACATGACCGTACGCATGCAGGCCGTCCATGTCGTGCAGATCGACCACGGCCAAGCTTTGATCGATCAGGGCCTCGCGGCCAACGAAAAGGTGGTCATCGCCGGACAGTACCGGCTCGAGCCCGGGTCGCATGTGACCGAGCTCCACGGCAAGGCCGCGAGCGAGGTGCAGCAGAGCGAGGTCGAGCAAGAGGTGCCATGAACATTTCGGCGACCTTCATCGCGCGGCCGATCGCGACCATCCTCTTGATGGTGGGGCTCCTGCTCGCCGGTCTCGTGACCTATCGCCTGCTGCCGGTCGCCGCGCTGCCGAACGTCAATTTCCCGACCATCCAGGTGACGGCGCAATTGCCCGGCGCCGATCCGCAGACCATGGCATCGTCGGTCGCGACCCCGCTCGAGCAGCAATTCTCCCAGATCCCCAGCGTCACCCAGCTCACGTCGTCGAGCGCGCTCGGCTATACGCAGCTGTCCATCCAGTTCGATCTGAGCCGCGACGTCGATTCCGCGGCGGAGGACGTGCTCGCGGCGATCAACGCGGCAAGCCCTTATCTGCCGACCAACCTGCCGTACCCGCCGACCATCCGGAAAGTGAATCCGGCCGACACTCCAATTTTGGTGCTCGGTCTCACGTCGGATTCGCTGCCGCTGATCGTGGTCGACGCCTACGCGGAAAATATTCTGGTGCCGAAGATGTCGCAGATTTCCGGCGTCGGCCTCATCGGTATCGGCGGGCAGCAGAAGCCGGCGGTGCGCGTGCAGGTCGACCCGCAGGCGCTGGCGAGCCGCGGCATCAGCCTCGAAGACGTCCGCACCGTGCTCGGCGAGGCCAATGTCGACCAGCCCAAGGGCACCCTCAACAGCCCGCGTCAGAGCTACACCCTCAACACCAATGATCAACTGCTCAAGCCCCAGGGCTACGATAATCTCATCATCGCCTACCGCAACGGCTCGCCGGTGCGCATCCGCGACGTCGGCCGCGCCATCTCGGCGGCGGAAAACGACCTGTTGGCCGGTTGGTACAACAACAAACGCGCCATCCTTTTGTCCGTCGAGCGCGAGCCCGGCGCCAACGTGATCGAGACCGTCGACCGCATCAACGCGCTGCTGCCGCAGCTCAAGGCGTCGATCCCGCCCGCCATCAAGATCGATGTCGTGTCCGACCGTACGGCGACCATCCGCGCTTCGGTTTCCGACGTGCAGACCTCGCTGGTCCTGAGCGTCGCACTGGTGGTGATCGTGATCTTCATCTTCCTGCGCAGCTTCTGGGCCACCGTCATTCCGGCGATCACGGTGCCGCTGTCGCTGATAGGCACGTTCGCGGCGCTTTATGCGCTCGGCTACAGCCTCGACAATCTGTCGCTGATGGGACTGACGATCGCCGTCGGCTTCGTCGTCGACGACGCCGTCGTCGTCATCGAGAACATCGTGCGCCACCTCGAAGACGGCCTCCCGCCGATGGAGGCCGCGCTGAAGGGCGCGGGCGAAATCGGTTTCACCATCGTTTCGATCACGCTGTCGCTGATCGCGGTGTTCATTCCGCTGTTTCTGATGGGCGGCTATGTCGGCAAGCTGTTTCAGGAATTCGCCGTCACTGTGACGGTAGCGCTCATCCTCTCGCTCGCCATTTCGCTCACGCTGACGCCGATGCTGTGCTCGCGCCTCCTCAAGTCCGAGGCCGACGCAAAGCGCGGCCGGCTCTACCGGATATCCGAGGACGCCTTCAACGGCCTTGTTGCCCTCTACGACCGCGGTCTGAAGGTGGCGCTGCGCCACCGCTTCATCACGCTCATGGTCATGCTGTCGACCATCGTCATCACCGGGTTTCTCTACTACGTCATCCCGAAGGGCTTCTTCCCGCAGCAGGACACCGGCCTCATTCTCGCAATCGCCGAGGCCGGACAGGATATCTCCTTCGTCAACATGGCCCAGCGCATGGAAGCGGTCACCAGCATCGTGCTGGAGGACCCGGCGGTCGCCTCGACCGGCGGCCAGATCGGGCCGGGCGGTTCGACCACGACGCTCAATCAGGGCCGCATGTTCATCGCGCTGAAGCCGGAGAGCGAGCGCGACGCCAGCGCCGACGAGGTGATCGCCCGCCTGCAGCGCCGGCTCTCCCGCGTTCAGGGCATGACGCTCTACATGCAGGCGGCCCAGGACATCACAGTCGGAGCGCGGCTCTCGAAGACGCAATACCAGTACACGCTGACCGACGCCGACTCGAACGAGCTCAATCACTGGTCGGCGATCTTTCTCGACAAGTTCAAGAGCCTGCCCGAACTGACCGCCGTCGCGACCGACCAGGAGAACGCCGGACCGCTGCTCGACATCACCGTCAATCGCGAAGTGGCGTCGAGCTACGGCATCCTGCCGTCGACCATAGACAACACGCTCGACGACGCCTTCGGCCAGCGCATCGTCTCGACCATCTACACGTCGCTCAACCAGTATCACGTCGTGCTCGAGGTCACGCCGCGATTCCAATACAGCCCCGAGGCGCTGCAGCGAATCTATGTCAGTTCGTCGGCCGGCCAGCAGGTGCCGTTGAGCACGCTGGTTGAGAGCGTCATCAAGGCGGCGCCGATCGTGATCAACCATCAGGGCCTGTTCGCCTCGACTACGCTATCGTTCAACTTGAAACCCGGCGTCGCGCTCGGCGACGCCGTCGACGCCATCCGCCGCATCGAGCGCGAGGTCGGCAAGCCGTTGTCGCTCGCCGCCACCTTTCAGGGCAACGCCCAGGCGTTCCAGTCCTCGCTTGCCGGCGAGTTGGTGCTGATCCTGGCCGCGCTCGTCGTCATCTACATCATTCTCGGCGTGCTCTACGAGAACGCGATCCACCCGATCACCATCCTCTCGACGCTGCCGTCGGCGGGCATCGGCGCGCTCCTCCTGCTGATGGCGTGCCATATCGATCTCAGCGTGATGGCGATCCTCGGCATCATTCTCCTGATAGGCATCGTCAAGAAGAACGGCATCCTTTTGGTCGACTTCGCGATCGAGACCGAGCGCACCGAGGGACTGAACGCGGAGGACGCGGTTCACCGCGCCTGCCTGCTGCGGTTCCGGCCGATCCTGATGACGACACTGGCGGCGATGCTTGCGGCGGTACCCTTGATGATCGGCACCGGCGCCGGCTCGGAAATCCGCCAGCCGCTCGGCTACACCATCGTCGGTGGTCTTGCGTTGTC
>Ga0116134_1001140_pt1 | contig 13589 bp, 12 predicted proteins | sample June2015DPH_19_5_FD_89737 | JGI IMG/M metagenome (GOLD analysis project Ga0116134, IMG submission 89737) | Peatland microbial communities from SPRUCE experiment site at the Marcell Experimental Forest, Minnesota, USA - June2015DPH_19_40 | ecosystem: Environmental > Terrestrial > Soil > Wetlands...
GATGGTGATTTGCGCCACGTCGCCCTCGGTGAAGTTCCAAATTCTGCGCTCGCGAAATTCCCAGGCCGCTTCGGGCAGCCGGTTGAAATCTTCCGCCGTCACGGCATAAACAAAATCCTCATCGGCGCGCCGGACAAAGACTTCATTGTTTTGGTTCGTGCCGAAGGACAATTGGACAATGACACTGTTGGTGTCGCCCGCCGCCGAACGCAAAGTAATTTGGCGCGTCGGCATCGCCAGCCCGTAAGCGGGCAAATCGGGCGTGGTCACGACGTCCTTCACGAATTCCGCGACGCGCAATCCGGCAAGGGTTTTGATGAATAGCTGCGCATTTTCAGCGTCCACGGGGAATTTTTCGCCGACGATCCGCCACTCGTTCGAGCTTTGCCGTTGCAGGGTGAAATTAGCCTGATCCTGCACTTCAATTTCCGCGACGGGCGCGGTCAATTCCAGCAGATGCGAATCACGGAAATCGTTCACCGAGCCCCGCCACGGTGACAATGGCTCTTTGGCGGTCATAACAATGGCGTTCCACCTTTCGCGTCTGGCAAAGACTTGCGTTGGATCATTCGTCGGACTTTTGCCGACGTGAATGGCGGAAATGAAATTGGTGCCATGACCAAGCCACAGGTCGAGATCGGCGGGCTGCAAACCGAACGCGGCCAAATCCGCCTTCGGGTCGTCGGTGATGAACTGGGTGACGCGCGTGATTTGCAGGTGTTGCAACGCATCGGTGAGGCGCTCGGCGTCAGCGCGCGCCGGAAACGGACGGATCATGCGCCAAAGATGATTCGTCGCGTCGCGACGAAGTTCGATGGCCTTCGTGCCGTTGGTCAGCACAATCCAATCCAGGCCGCTGTTGTTCACATTCACCAGCGCGGTATCGCGCCAGTCGTTGGCCGAATTCGTAATGAATTCGAGCCAGTCGGCATCGGCGACAAAGGCGCCGTCCACACCAACGACGCGCAAAAAAACCTGATCGCCGGGCGGGGTTTTGTTGCCGACCAAAAGCTGCCGGCGCTGGCCGCCGGTTTCGATGACGAGTGAAACGCGGGGCGTTTCAAAACCGAACTCCACGTCCGCATTGCGGTGGTTGCGGAGTTCGGCAGCGCTGATGCGGGTGGCGAACGTGAGTTTTTGGAGCGCGTCGAGCAGGGCTTCGATGGCGGCCGGCTGCGCGGGATAGACAATGGGTTTGGTCAGCAGCCACGCGCCGTTCGTGCGGTCGGCGCGAATTTCCAGCGCGCCGGACGGAATCACTTGAACGCTGGTGACGGCGGGCGGACGCAATTCCGGCAGGATGCGGGACGGCTCCGCGGCGGATGGCTGCAGGAAGTGTTCAAAAATGAATATCAACGCCAGCAGCACCGCGGCGATCAGAAACCAGATTCCGGTGGTTTTCGAATTCATTATTTTCTCCGGGCCAGCCAGACCAGGCAGCCGAACAACAACACCACGCCGGGCAGCGCGCCCAGCAACAGCCAGCGGACTTCGCGTTGTTGGGTCCGGGTCATCAACAACCGGAATTCCGTGACGGGTCGCGGCCCGATGCCCTTGAGCAACGTGGTGCGGTCAAGCAGCCAGTTGACGGCGTAACCGGCAAAATCGGCATTGGCGCCGCCTTCGATGTAATAATTACAGAGGAAAATCGAATCGCCGGCGGCCAGGAGGCGCGTGTTGCCGCGCGGGTTTGCAACGCCGGCCACCGGCTTTTGCTCGACGGCAACGATGAGCGGATAACTGCGCGGCGGTTCGGCGCTGTCGCCCGCGAGCGTGGATTTTTCGCTGGAAAAGGCGAGTTCCTCGACCTGCGGTGCGTTGGCGGGCGGGTTCGGCGATTCCACGCGTTCAATGGGACGCGGCAAGATCATCTGCAGTGACGACTGGATGAGCGGGTTCACGACCGGATGCTCGCTGAACTTACGGACTTTGATGTCCTGGCCGGTCATGGTGTTGGGGTCTTTAACCACATCGGCGACGACATTGACGCCCCAGCGTTGCAAAATCGGTTCGAGACCAGTCGGCCGCTTGATGGAGTTGTAATTAAACAACACCAGCAACCGTCCGCCCTGCCTCAGGTATTCTTCTATCTTTTGCAGTTCCGGGTCGGACAACGCCGCGGTCGGCGCGACAATCGGCTCGACAATGACCAGCAGGTTGCAATCCATCGGCACACCGCTGTCGCCGTTCAATTCCAGGTTCGTAATCGCGACATAGTTCTGGGCCAGAATGGAACCGAATTTCAGGTAGCCGAAATTGTCACTGTCCGCGAGCGAGGGTTCGCCGTGGCCCTGCAAAAAATACGCCTGGAACGGCTTGGCGCTGGTGACGGCGAGCAGCATCGAGGTGAACACTTGTTCCCCCATGAACGCAACCGGTTTGCGCCGGAATTCGCGTTCCTTCGGGTTGGGCACCTGCTCGAGCTTCATCTGGGTGAGGGCGTCACCGTTGGCGACTTTGAAAGGCCCGACGCCATCGGACGGTTTGGGAGGAGGACACTCGAAAATAATGAGGTTTTTGTCTGAGGGTGCGTTGAGATTGTATCGCTCCTTGATTTTTTGCGCCTCGCCCGCGTCGCGCACGTAATCCACGGTCTTGACGGAAAGACGGGGATTGGCCGAGCGATACTCGTTTAACAAGGCCACGATGGTCGGATAAAAATCGTCCTGTTTGTCGTAATAAAGGGTGACGTCAATGTGATTGGTCAACGATTTGAGGATGTCCAGCGTTTGGGGTGCCAGTTGGACGCGGGTCTGTGAACTCAGGTAAAACCGGCCAAAGAAACGCGCGCCAAGGTAATTCACCATCACGACCACGGCCAGCACCAGCGCGGTGCGCACGGCCACATCGAAACCGATTTTCCACCGGCGGCCGGGCGAAAAGCTGGGTTGAGATTTGGAATCGGTCGGCATTTTATTTCCAGCGCCGGCTTTCCACCACGCGCAAGGTCAGGAACAAAAAGAGAAATGTCAGGCTGACGTAAAAAATCACCGCGCGCGTGTCCACCACGCCGCGGGCGAAGTCGTGCATCTGCTCGAACAGGCCGAAACAGGACAGCACTTGCGACTGCCATTGCGCGGCCACCGGAATGGCCTCGGCCAAAAATCCAATCGAAAATAAACTTACGCCGAGGACAAAACCAATCATCGCCGCCGCCATCTGGCTGCGCGTCAAGGCCGACGCAAAACAGCCCAGCGACAAAAACAGGCAGCCGACCAAAAACACGCCCAGATACATTCCGCCGACCGTGCCTGCGTCCAGCGTGCCCGGCTGATTCGTAAAATGTCGCACCACGAAGAGACAGGCGAGCATCGGCAACCACATCACGGTGTAAAACACGAGCGCCGAGGCGAATTTCGCCGCCACCACCTGCAAATCGCTCACCGGGGTGGTCATCAGTGTTTCAAAAGTGCCTGAGAATTTTTCCAGCGCAAACAACCGCATCGTGAGTGCCGGCGTCGCCAGCAGCACAATCAGCCAGAAAAAGTAAGTCCGATAAAACATTTCCGTCACCGGCATCGGCGACGGGTCGCTGCCGAGATTTGTCATCAGCACCACAAAACTCAACCCGATCAAAAACGTCACGGCCGCGATGATCACGTAGCCGGTGATGGAACAGAAAAACGCCGCCAACTCCCGGCGCGCGAGCGTCCAGAAAATTTTCATTCGCCCTCCCCCCCTGTCGCGCCGTAGCGAAGCGAAGGCGGATCGAATTTTGGAAACGGGTTCATTCGCCTTCCTCCTCCTCGGTCGGCCGGGTTACCTGCACGTAAATGTCTTCGAGCGAATGGCGGCTGCGCGTCAACTCGCGCATTACCCAGCCGCGTTCCTGCGCCAATGCGAAAATTGCCGGACGTAGATCGTATCCGTCGCGCGGCGTCAGCGCACAGCGTTGGAATTCGCCTTCGCACGGCGACACGTCAAATTGTTCAATCCCAGGCATTTGCGAGAAGGCTTCGCGCAGCTCGTCCGCCGGCGCGGCGATTTCGGCGATGATCTGGCTGCTGCCTGCCATGAGCCGCTGCAAATTGTCCGGCGTGTCGGCGGCCAGAATTTTGCCGTCGTACATGATGAGCATCCGGTTGCACGTCATTTCCGCCTCGGGCAAAATGTGCGTCGAAATCAGCACCGTGTGCTTTTGGGCAAGGCTTTTGATCAATTGCCGCACCGCGCGAATTTGATGTGGATCGAGGCCAAGGGTCGGTTCGTCCAAAATGATCAATTCCGGTTCATGCACCAGCGCGTCCGCCAGACCGACCCGCTGCTTGTAACCCTTGGAGAGCTGGCCGATGATGCGGCGGCCCACCTCCGTCAACCCGCATTGCTCCATCACCGTGGTCACGCGCTCGCGCGAACGCCGCCAGTTGAGGCCCTTGAGCCGCGCGCGGAATTTCAGGTATTCCCGCACGCGCATTTCGGGATACAGCGGATTGTTTTCCGGCATGTAACCAATGCGTCGTCGCACTTCATCCGACTGGTAAAAGACATCGAAGCCCGCGACGCGCACCGTGCCGCTCGTCGCCGGCATGAAACACGAAAGAATCCGCATCGTCGTGCTTTTGCCCGCGCCATTCGGTCCGAGCAAACCGACAATTTCGCCGCGCGCGACCGTGAACGAAATGCCCGCCACCGCCGTGCGTCCGGCGTAGCGTTTCGTCAAATTCGTCACTTCAATCATCGCATTATTGTTCATCGAAGCTCAACGTGGAATTTAGTCATAAAATGCCGCTTCCGGCCAATAAATTCTGCGGCGAAGAACATGGCCTGTTTCTATAAACGGGCAAAACCGCCGTTGGATGCGGTCAAAAATATTCGTGCCAGCTTGACTTTGCCCAACCGCAGGCGCAAAAACAATCCGCAGTGTCTCCGCCCACTGAAAATTTTTACGCCGACTGGCGCTCGCGCCTGGGCGCGGTGCATGTCCTGCGCGACGAAAATGATCCGCCGCCGGAACGCCTGCTCCAGGCCATCTGGCGCCACCAGCGGTTGCAGCGCGACCGGCTCCAGACTGCCGACGGAAAATCCGTCCGGGTTTTGCATCCCGGTTTTGTCAGTGTCGAAGGCGGGCCGGATTTTCGCGGCGCGGTCATTCAAATCGGCGACGCCGTGCCGCGTTCCGGCGACGTGGAGATTGACCTGCGCGCCGGCGGCTGGCGCGCCCACGGTCACGACCGCAACCCGGATTTTAAAAACGTCCTGCTGCACGTCGTTTGGGACGACACACGACCAATACCGAATGCGCCGCCAGCCTTGCCGTTGAGCCATTCGCTGGACGCGCCGTTGGCCGAACTCGGATTGTGGCTTGAAAACGAATCGCCGCGCGTCCTGCCCGAAAATTTGCGCGGCCAATGTTGTGTGGCATTGCGCGAATTGGATGAATCGCGGCAAGGCCGGATTTTGGACGCGGCCACCCGCGTTCGTTTTCAAGCCAAGGCGGAACAATTCCGCGCCCGCGCCCGCCACGCCGGCTGGGAGCAGGCGTTGTGGGAAGGCTTGTTCCGCGCGCTCGGCTACAAACACAACGTCTGGCCGATGCAAAATCTAGCTGAATTGCGCCCGCGCTGGACGCGCGGAGCGGACCCGGCTTTCGCGCTTCAGGCACGGCTGCTTGGCATCAGCGGTTTGCTGCCGGCGGATTTGACGCGCGCCCCAAAAAGCACGGACGGTTATCTGCGCCGGGTTTGGGATTGCTGGTGGCGGGAACGCGATGAGTTCGGCGATTGCGTTTTGCCGCGCGCGGTCTGGAAATTTCACGGATTGCGTCCGGCAAATCATCCCCAACGCCGGCTGGCGCTGGCCGCGCATTGGCTGGCGACTGGGAATCTGATTCAAAAACTCGAACGTTAGTGTGCGTCTTCAATTGGGGAGGGTCGCCGTGCCGGCGACCCTGAAATTTTTGGGACGGCGACAGGCCGTCCCTCCCAGGCATTGGTGGATTCGCTGCGGGAAATCTTTGAAGTGGAACGCGACGAATTTTGGTCGTGGCACTGGACGTTCCGCTCGGCGCGGCTGAAAAAGCCGCAACCGCTGTTGGGCGATGCGCGGGTGACGGATTTGGCGGTGAACGTGATTCTGCCGTGGCTTTGGACGCGCGCCGCCGAAGGTAAAAACGGAAGGCTCCAGCGGGTCATTGAACACTGCTACGCCGTCTGGCCGCAGGCGGAGGATAATTCCATTTTAAAATTGGCGCGTCAGCGTTTGTTGGGTGTTGGGCGAAGCCGCGTGTTGCGGAGCGCTTCAGCGCAACAGGGTTTGATTCAAATCACGCGCGACTTTTGCGAACACTCGAATGCGGTCTGCGAGAATTGCCGGTTCCCGGAATTGGTGCGCGGTTGGAATAGTGGTGCCGGCTTCCAGCCTGTGGGAAATTAAACCAAATCACAGGCTGGAAGCCTGTGCCGCAATATCACTTCACTTCCAGATTGGCGAACGGATTGTTCAATGCGGCGGACTGCGGTTCTTCCGAAACAGGCGCTTTGATTTTCGCGGGGGCGGGACGGGCTGGCTGATGATTGTCCGAAGCCGGCGCCGGACCGGCTTCGGTTTGATGCGGATTTTTGGCGCGCTTGTTGCGCGGCAGCGGGCTGACCATCACATTGATGCCGCGCCCGATGAGTTTCGGCGGAAAATCAGGATTGCCGTAGGGCGCGATCTCGGCCAGAAATTTGTTGATGACCTGGAAGCCGACTTCCGTGTGCGCCATTTCGCGCCCGCGGAATTTCAGCGCGACTTTCACCTTCATGTCCTCGCACAAAAAATCAACCGCGTGCGTAACCTTGATGCCAAGGTCGTGCGGGTCAATCCGCGGGCTGAGCTGAACCTCTTTGACGGTCGAGGCGTGCTGGTGCTTCTTGGAATCCTTTTCCTTCTTGGCCTGTTCGTAACGGTATTTGCCGAAATCCACGAGCCGGCAGACCGGCGGCGTGGCGGTGGCGGCGATCTCGACGAGGTCAACCCCGTGCTGCCGGGCCAGGTTGAGCGCGTCGGTCAACGAGATGATGCCGAGTTGTTTGCCGTCAACTCCGATGACCCGGACTTCGCGGGCGCGGATTTTGCCGTTGACCCGGACAAACGAAACAGGAGAAAAATTGCGTGGAGAAAAAGGGCGGCTCAAGACACCCTCGTCGGTTGTGGCATAACTGTAAGTTTTCGCATCAAGCAAACTGGCACGGCCAGTTCAAAATCTGCTCTATCAATAAGCCTTTCTGGTTGAACGTGCAAGCAAATAATTGGTGACACTCAAAAATCAGGGCCTGATTTGATGGCTTTAAACACAGCTTCGTAAATCCGCTTTAACGGTATCTTTGCCCGCGACGCCAGTTTTTTACAGGATTCAAACTCCGGCGCGGCTTGAACCAACTTTCCATCGAGCCGGCCGATTTTCACGGTGACATCACCAAACGGTGTTTTGATTTTTGTGAATTCACGCCGCAATTTTCGCCGTTCCGCCACCGTCCGCCGGATGCCGAACGCGCTCGTTTCGCGCAAAATCAACTCGCTGAACCTGTCCGCATCCGTTTCGGCACACAAAACCGTGAGCAACACACCGGGCCGATTTTTCTTCATCTGAATCGGCGTGTAAAAAACGTCCAGCGCGCCCGCGGTCAGCGCCGTTTCAACGAAAGGCCCAAGAATTTCCCCGCTCACGTCGTCCAGATTCGTTTCGAGCACAGCGATACGATCCGTTTCCCAATCCAAATGGGACACGGGACACGTGACGGGTGACCGGTGACTGGAAACAGCAGAGCCGCCCCCCTTCGTGTCACCGGGCACTTGACACTTGTCACTTTTACCCAGCACTGCCCGGAGAACGTTTGGCCGCGTTTGGTTGTCGCGCGTGCCGAGTCCGAAACCGATTTTTTCCGCGACCAGACTTTGCATTGGGCCAAAATTTTCGACGAACTCCGCCAGCAGGGCGGCGCCGGTGGGCGTGACCAGTTCGTGCGGTTCGTCGCATTGCGTCACACCGATGCGGCGGGCGCCGAGGATGGCCAGGGTGGCCGGGGCGGGAACGGGAAAGCGTCCGTGCGCGCAATCCACCCAGCCGGTGCCTTCCACAACCGGTGCGGCCAGCACGCGTGGTTTGCCGAGCAGGTCCAGCGCGATGCACGCGCCCACGATGTCCACAATCGAATCCACCGCGCCGACCTCGTGAAAATGAACTTTCACCGGCGGCAGGCCATGGATTTTCCCCTCGGCCTCCGCGAGGCGTTGAAACACGGCGATGGATTTTTTCTTCACCCAAGCCGACAATTTGCTTTTTGCAACGAGCTTTTTAATTTCGGCAAACGTCCGGTTCTCGGCGTGATGATGAGGGTCGTGTCCGTGATCGTGAGGGTGATGCTCGTGCCCGTGTGCCTGATGATGCTCAGGGTCATGATCATCGGCCAGGTGAACATCCAGTTTCACGCCTTCGATGCCGGATTTTTGCTGGCGCGTGACGCGAAGGTGGTAGCCGTCGAGCTTCAATTTCTTCAGCTCGTGCTCCAGTTTGCGGACGTCCACACCGAGGTCCAGCAACGCGCCGATGAACATGTCGCCGCTGATGCCGCTGAAAATATCGAGGTAAAGCGTTTTCATGGTGATGCAGGAACATTCAACATTCAACATTCAACGTCGAATTGCTCCATTGGTGCGCCCGTTGAATGTTCGATGTTGAATGTTGAGCGTTGAATGTTTCCTGAAAATTCATTTTTCTGCCAACGCATTGATCTGACCGGCGGCGTAACCCGCGCCGAAACCGTTGTCAATGTTCACCACGGTCACACCACTGCCGCAACTGTTCAACATGCCGAGCAACGCCGCGATGCCGCCGAAGCTCGCGCCGTAACCGATGCTCGTCGGCACGGCAATGACCGGTTTGGAAACCAGCCCGGCGACGACGCTCGGCAACGCGCCTTCCATGCCGGCGACGACGATGAGCACGTTCGCACGCTGGATGTTTTCCGATTTCGCCAGTAAGCGATGCAAACCGGCAACGCCGACATCGTAAATCCGTTCGACACGGTTACCCATGATTTCCGCCGTCACCGCGGCTTCCTCAGCCACGGGCAAATCACTGGTGCCGGCGCAAATGACCCCGATGATTCCGGGACGTTTGGGCAGCGGTGATTTTTCAATGGTCACGCAACCGGCAAGTTGGTGGTGGACGGCGGGCTTGAATTTTTTGCGCAACGCGCGGGCATGGGCGTCGGTGATGCGCGTGATGAGAACGCGCGAATCGGACGCCAGGATTTTCGCGGCTATTTTGACGACTTGTTCCGGCGTTTTGCCGCCGCCGAAAATGACTTCGGGAAAACCCTTGCGGAGCGCGCGGTGCGTGTCCACCTGCGCGAAGCCGAGGTCGGCCACCGGCGCGGACTGAAATGCGCGCAGGATTTTTTCACGCGGAATTGTTCCGGCGCGGAATTGTTCCAGCAGGCGGATGGCTTCAGCAATGGTCACGCGATGACAATGCCACAGGAATGCGCCCCGGTCACGCGGGAAACTTAGCGGTGATGCCGGAACAGCCGTTTCCGATTTTTGAGCAAGTACCAGACGATCAAAACATTCAGCGCCAGCACAATTGCCAGTCCAATTTTGGGATGAGGAAATAATTCCGGTCGGGGTAGGCCAGACGCATCAAGCCGGTGATGGCGCACCAATTCAAAAATCTCAATCGGGATGAAAAACGCCGACTCGCCAATCGCCAGCCAGATCGCCCACTTCGCCCGAAACGCCAGTCCCAAGCCCAGGACGAGCAGAAACAATCCGCAGAGGAACGTGCCCGACGCCACCACCCGCACATTGGCCGGCGTGATGGTGCCCAGCCAGTCGCCAATGCCTTGAAAAAAACTCCGCTCCGGGTCGAGATGCACCCACCGCAGAAATTGGTCGAACAAATCCGGCAAATCCTTTTTTGCCAGCGAATAAACCCCCAGTGCCAGCAGCAACAGCGCGATGCCTTTGATCAACTTGATCGCAACGATGAAATACAGCATCGGCGCGCGCTCCTTCGGAGTTGCCGGAGTTTTTGCGTTTTCGGCCATCAGCGGATTTTCGGTAACAACCAGTTTAACAATTCACCAATCGCAATGCGCTCCTGCCTGCCATCGTCCCGAAAACGCACCGTCACCGTATCCTTCAACTCCGGCTTCTCTCCCAGTGTGTCGAAATCAATCGTCATACAGAACGGCGTGCCCGCTTCGTCCTGGCGCGCGTAACGGCGGCCAATCGAACCCGCGTCGTCGTAAAACACATTCATCCATGGACGCAACCGGTCGCGAACTTCAATCGCCTTCTTCACCAACTCCGGCTTGTTCTTGAGCAGCGGCATCACGCCGACTTTGATCGGCGCCACACGCGGATGAAATTTCATGATGACCCGCGTCTCGCTCCTGCCTTTGTCGTCGGGCTCGGTGACTTCGCTGTAGGCGTTGGTAATCAAAGCAAGAATTAGACGATCCACACCCGCCGACGGTTCAATGACATGCGGAATATATTGGCCTTTGGCGAGGCCGTTCGCGTCTTCGGTGGCGTCCTTTGCTGCCCGTTCCGCCTCCACGCCCATTTTGACAAGATATTTTTTCCGGTTCTCGTAATAGCGCCGCCAGAGTTCGTCCTGTTTTTCCTTCGGCAACTTCACCCACGCCGTGCGCAGTTCCTCGTCGAAAACGCCCATCGGTTTGCCGGAGAAACGCTCGTGCTGGCTCAAATCGAAATCGCTGCGGGCGGCGATGCCTTCGAGTTCCTGCGTGCCGAACGGAAACTTGAACAGAATGTCCACGCAGGCGCGGGCGTAATGCGCGAGTTCCTCCGGCTTTTGCCAGTATTCTTCGAGCGTTGTGCGCGGCAGTCCGATGCCCTCGTAAAACCTGATCCGTTCCTCGACCCAGTATTTGTGCCACGCTTCCCAGCCCCAATCGGCTTGGGGCGTGGTAGGGACGCGCTGCTGCGTGTCCTGGCCGACCGGCAGGTCGGCCCTACCGAATGCTTCCGCTGCGTTCGCCACTTTGCCGGAAATGGCCTCAACGACCTCGTCCGGCTTGATGAAGTATTCGAGTTCCATTTGCTCGAACTCGCGCGAGCGGAAGGTGTAATTGCGCGGCGTGACCTCATTGCGAAATGCCTTGCCGGTTTGCGCGATGCCAAACGGGACTTTTTGGCGCGACGTTTCGAGCACGTTCTTGAACTGCGCGAAGATGGCCTGCGCGGTTTCGGGGCGGAGATAAGCGACATGGTCCTCGCTCTCAACCGGGCCAACGTAGGTTTTGAACATCAGGTTGAACGCCCGCGGCGCGGTCTTCTCCCCGTGGCATTCAGAAACCATCTTGCTGGGCTTTTGCGGACAGGGGATTTCATTGGTCTGATCGGCGCGGAAACGGCCTTTGCACGTTTTGCAATCAATCATCGGGTCGCTGAACGTATCCACATGTCCCGACGCCTTCCAGATTTGCGGGTGCATGATGATGGTGGCTTCGAGGCCGGCGACGTCATCCCGCTGGCGGATCATGGTGTTCCACCAGAGTTCCTTGACGTTGCGCTTGAGTTCCGCGCCGAGCGGGCCGTAGTCCCAAAATCCATTGATGCCGCCGTAAATTTCGGAGGATTGAAAAATGAAGCCGCGCCGCTTGCACAGCGACACGATTTTTTCCATCAGCGCGTTTTCTTTCAGCCCGGCCATAGGGTCGGGCAGTGTTTGCGATGCGCGCGGCGCTGTAAATGAGATTTTGACTGGCCCAATGGCGGTTCGGCGCGTGAATTTCACGCGCGATGCGTGAAAATTTCACGCATTGTGCCATCGCGAAAAAGTCCTCGGGCGATTTTCATTGGCATTTTGCGGGAAAAATCGGTTGGCACCGGCATTGCTAAACATTGTTTGAACTGGTGTTGACGGCGCGTGCGATTGATTTACGGGATTCGACGAACCGTCACCCAACGAACGAAAACCAAAAAACCTGATTGAACGTATGAAAAGAATTCTGAAACAGAACAAGGCCTTCACGCTGATCGAGTTGCTCGTCGTGATCGCCATCATCGCCATCCTTGCAGCCCTGTTGCTGCCGGCGCTCGCCGCGGCCAAGCGCAAGGCGCAACGCATTAATTGCGTCAGCAACATCAAACAAGTGGGCATTGCCTTCCGCCTCTGGGAAGGTGACAATGGCGATAGATATCCCATGGCCGTCAGCACGATTCAAAGCGGCTCCCTGGAGAAAATTGATTGCGCAGCCAATTCAGCCAGCCCGATTAGTGCCGCGAATTATGGCCTAACCAACGTTTTTGTCTGCATGTCGAATGAATTGAGCACACCCAAGGTTTTGTTTTGTCCGTCTGACAGCGGTCGGAGTGGCACGACCAACTTTACCGCTTTGGGCTACAACAATCAAAACATGAGCTACTTTGTCTGTGGCGATGCGTCCGAAACCTATCCGCAGATGATTTTGGATGGCGACCGGAATATTGGAACAGCTTCCGCCATGAATATCCCCGCGGCAATAACCAACCTTCTCGGCCAGCAATGTCCAATCTCGAGTGGGGCGTTATGGTGGGCGTGGAGTGCCCCGGATCTGCATTTGAGAGTTGGCAATATCGGAATGGCTGATGGCAGCGCCCAGCAGACAACTGTTGCCGGGTTGCAGACGGCCTTGGGCACCGCCACCAACGGCGCCTCCACCCAGTTTCCGTGGTATAATTTCCCGCAAGGAGCACAACAATAAACGCAATCTGAATTTTACTGTTTCACACAACCGCAAGGCATCCGCCAGGGTGCCTTGTTTTGTTTTAACCAGTGAGTTCCTCCTGAACGAATCAAATCAAAGGTTGCGGCCGGAGCTGTCGGGATCATCGTTGCCGTTTTTCTTTTCCGACTTTTCCGAAAGCCGCTGCCGGGCGAAAAAACTTTGCAACAACCCCCGGCAATCCGCTTCCCGGATGCCGCCCGTGATTTCACAACGGTGGTTCAGCGTGGGGAATTGCAGCAGGTTCATCGCCCCGCCGGCCGCGCCACCTTTGGGGTCGCTCGCGCCGAACACCACGCGCGCCAGCCGGGTGTGCACCATCGCGCCCGCGCACATCGGGCAGGGCTCCTTGGTCACGTAAAGCGTGCAATCCGTCAGCCGCCAGTCGCCGGCGGTTTCCTCGGCCTGGGTGAGCGCGAGCATTTCGGCGTGCGCCGTGGCGTCCTTGAGCTGTTCCACCTGGTTGAAGGCCCGTGCGATGATTCGGCCCTCGCGGACGATGACCGCGCCGACAGGCACCTCGCCGGCTTCATAGGCGCGGGCCGCCTGCCGCAACGCCTCGCGCATGAAATAATCGTCGCTGTGCAAATCAATGATGGGCTCGTCCATAATCGGGAAATGAAGAAGGAAGAATGCAGAATGTGGAAATAAAACTCAAACCCGCCGGTCCGCTGAAATCGGTTTCTTCATCCTTCATTTTTCATTCTGCCTTTTTGATTCTTCGAGTGTCCAGTCGTTGCGCCCGTCGGGATGGCAATGGCAGTGCGCCGCGAAAAATCCGCCGCGATGCCGCCAGAACCAGGGCCAGATTTGTTCCCGGTCGGTCTGCGGCAGCTTCAAACCCTCGAGCGCGGCGCGGGTGAAGAATTGAAA
>Ga0116134_1001143_pt1 | contig 13544 bp, 12 predicted proteins | sample June2015DPH_19_5_FD_89737 | JGI IMG/M metagenome (GOLD analysis project Ga0116134, IMG submission 89737) | Peatland microbial communities from SPRUCE experiment site at the Marcell Experimental Forest, Minnesota, USA - June2015DPH_19_40 | ecosystem: Environmental > Terrestrial > Soil > Wetlands...
CCTTCGCCAGTTCGGCCGGCTGGTTCACTTCCCAATCCTTTTGCGGCGCGAGACGAATGCGCGCCCCGTTCGCCCCACCGCGCTTGTCGGAGCCGCGGAACGACGACGACGATGCCCAGGCAGTCGTAACCAGTTGGGAGATCGACAGTCCGGATTTGAGGATCTTCTCCTTAAGTGCAGCAATGTCCTTCTCCCCGATCAATTTATGATCCACGGCGGGAACAGGGTCTTGCCACAGCAGGTGCTCCTTCGGAACGAGCGGGCCAAGGTACCGCGAGATCGGCCCCATGTCGCGGTGCGTCAGCTTGAACCACGCCCGCGCAAACGCGTCTGCGAGCTGATCCGGATGCTCGTAGAAGCGCCGTGAAATCTTTTCGTAAACAGGGTCGAACCGCAAGGAGAGGTCAGTGGTCAGCATGGATGGGGCATGATGCTTTGACGGATCTTGCGCATCCGGCACCGTACCGGCGCCTGCGCCATTCTTCGGCGTCCACTGATGCGCCCCGGCCGGGCTCTTGGTCAGTTCCCATTCGTAGTTGAACAGGTTGGCGAAGAAGTTGTTGCTCCACTTCGTAGGCGTCGTGGTCCAAATGACTTCCAGGCCGCTGCCGATCGCGTCATCGCCGCTGCCCGTTCCAAATTTGTTCTTCCAGCCGAGGCCTTGCTCCTCGATGCCGGCGGCTTCCGGCACTGGGCCGACATACTTGTTCGGATCGGCAGCGCCGTGGGTTTTGCCGAAGGTGTGACCGCCGGCAATGAGCGCAACCGTCTCCTCATCATTCATCGCCATGCGGGCAAAAGTCTCTCGGATATCCCGTGCCGCGGCGAGCGGATCCGGATTTCCATTCGGCCCTTCCGGATTCACATAGATCAGACCCATTTGCACGGCAGCAAGCGGATTCTGAAGATCACGGTCGCCGCTGTAGCGCTCGTCCGCCAGCCACTTGCCCTCAGGCCCCCAGTAGATGTCTTCTTCGGGCTCCCAGACGTCCTCGCGCCCGCCGCCAAAACCGAAGGTCTTAAAGCCCATGGAATCGAGGGCGACGTTGCCGGCGAGAATCATGAGGTCGGCCCAGGAGATTTTCCGCCCATACTTCTGCTTGACCGGCCAAAGAAGCCGGCGCGCCTTGTCGAGGTTCACGTTGTCCGGCCAGCTATTGAGCGGCGCGAAGCGCTGCTGACCGGCGCCGGCGCCGCCGCGGCCGTCGCCGATGCGGTACGTACCCGCGCTGTGCCACGCCATACGAATGAAAAGTGGCCCATAGTGGCCAAAGTCGGCCGGCCACCAATCCTGGGAGTCCGTCATCAAGGCATGCAGGTCTTTGACCACGGCATTCAGGTCGAGGCTCTTGAATTCTTCCGCGTAGTTGAATCCCTTGTCCATAGGATCGGACAGGGGGGAGTGCTGGTGCAGGATTTTCAGGTTCAGCTGATTCGGCCACCAGTCCGCATTCGTCGCGGCCGTATGTCTCTGAGCGCCGCCCATTACCGGGCACTTGGATTCGGTTGACGTGTTTTGCTCCTGTTTGGCAAGTTCTTTTTCCATGAGTTCTCCTTCGTATTAAACCAAAAAGATTTTGACTAAATGCTAAACCATCCTGGCTTTCCCATTCGCGCAATCGCCGGCCGGGCTTTGCCGGCGCGCCATTCATCCGGTATCCACGCGCCTGTGACACTTAACGGGAAGCGTGCCGCGGAGCGCATTTCGTACAGAGTCCCCGGAAAATGAGTTCGCATCCGCGAAGAATCCGCTTACCGAGAGAGCGCGAGGCAGGCCTGGGCACGTCGTACCACTCGATGTCCTCAACCTTGCCGCAGCGGTCGCAGATGAAGTGGTGATGCCGCACGCCTTTCGCATCGAATCGCGCGGCGCGGCCTTCGACGGCCACTTCACGCACCAACCCCGCCCGCACCAAGTCCCGCAGATTGTTATAAGTAGTGGCCCTTGAAGAACGCGGATCCACGCGATTCACGGCTGCGAAGATTTCCGCAGCCGTGTGATGCCGGTTGTGTCCCATCAAGAATGCCATCACGGCGTAGCGCTGCGGAGTGCACCGCAACCCGCTGCCTTCCAACGATCGTTTAATCGCCTCGGCATCCATCAACCGTTTAGATTATATCTAATGTGACATTTTGTCAAAACTTCTGCTTTTGGGCTGCTGCTGCGGGCAGAATACTGGCGGATTGGTCCGCATCCTTGTCACGAAAAGGATAAACCACAGCTTTGCCGTCATGCGAAGCAACAACCTCGCTACGTGGCTAGTGCAGATTTCATCTGTTCTTCGGTTGCCCACCAGATGCCCAGCTCCGCTGGATAGTCGCGGCGCCGGTACTCGACACTCAAGCCCTCCAGCTCACGCAAGACTTCTCTGATCGCCTGATCCAACGATGCTTTTACAGACTTGCTCAAGCTGCAGCCCGCCTCGTAAGACTCAGCTTTAATTCCCACCAGAAGCACATCGGCGGGCGCGACTCCGAACAACTCGGCGCTGAAGAGCGCGTCGACCAGCGCTGGCGAGTGAGGATCCATGCGTACTGCCGGACGGCAGCGAATGATATCTGCCTTGCGGTAGAGCAGCACCGTTCCCGGCTCTGCCTCGACATCGACGGAATCAATCAGGATCACCGCATCCTTCTCGGAGATTTGATCGATCAGGTCAAGGGCCGGCGTCCCCAAGTCGGCGACTTCGACGCCCTCGGCGAATTCGTAGTGAGCGGTCAGAAGCCGCGCGACGTACGGCCCGACGCCGTCATCCCCCAGCAAGACATTTCCAATCCCGCCGATCAGCACCTTCTTCATAGCACCTTCACTTTGGCGATCTGGCGGCCCGACGGATCGAAGGTGTGGCAGGCGCAGGCCATACAAGGATCGAAGGAGTGCACGGTGCGCAAAACCTCCAACGGTTCCTCCGGCCGGGCCAGCGGCGTGTGCAGCAGCGAGGCTTCGTAGGGACCGTGAGCGCCCGAGCGATCGCGCGGGCTGGCATTCCAGGTGGAGGGCACAACCGCCTGATAGTTCTTGATTTTTTGGTCCTTGACCACGACCCAGTGGGACAGCGTACCGCGCGGGGCCTCATGGGTTCCGACGCCTTCCTGTTCGTGGCCATCAAACACCGGCTGGTTATGGACCGTGTAGTCGCCCTTGGCGATGTTGTCGATCAGCAATTGCAAGTGCTTTTGCGCCAGTTCCGCCAGCATCGCGGCGCGAATCGCGCGCGCGGCGTGGCGGCCCATCGTGGACTCCAACATGCCCGGAGTCACCTGGATGTGGCCGACGGCCCCGATCGTTTCGATCGCCAGACCCGTATACTTGCGAGTCAGCGGATGGCCTTGCGCATAACCGATCAGCACCTGTGCCAGCGGGCCGACCTGCATGGGTTGACCATTGAAGCGCGGCGCCTTGACCCAGGTGTATTTTTGGTCGCCGTCCCAGCCGGTGAAGGCGGGCTGCGTCTCTCCGACCCAGGGGTGGAGAGGCTTTTCTCCGCGATAGTAGGCGTGGGCTACATCTTCGCTGACGCCATCGCGAAAATCCTTGTCCGATGCGGTCTTGAACGCGTGCACTCCGCCGATGTTTCCGTTCATGATGGTACCGCCGGGAAGATCGTAGGATGAGCCCGCGCTGTCCAGCGGCAGATCGGGGACGGCCATGTAGTTGTTTACGCCCTTGCCGATTTTGAACCACTCGGGATACATGGCGGCAACAGCGCAGACGTCGACGAAGTAGACCTGGTTGACGAATTGCACGACCTCGGCCAGGAGCACGCGGATCATCTCCAGTTTGTCCATGTCGAGGGCGCTGGTGCTGTCCAAGTCGATGGCGTTGGATACGCCTCCGACCGTCAGGTTCTGGATGTGCGGTGTCTTCCCTCCCAGGATTCCGACCACCTGTAGGGCCTTCCGCTGATATGCCAACGCCTGCACATAATGCGTGAAGGCGAGCAGGTTCACTTCAGGAGAAAGGCGCATCGCCGGATGGCCCCAGTAACCGTTCATGAAAATGCCGAGCTGGCCGCTGGCGGCGACGGCTTTCACGCGGTCCTGTGCAGCCTTGAACTCCGTCTTGGAGTTGCGCGTCCAGGGCGAGAGGCTCTCGGCCAATCTTGCCGTCGCCACCGGGTCAGCCTTGGGAATTTCGAGAATGTCAACCCAGTCGAGCGCGGAGAGTTGATAGAAATGGACGATATGGTCGTGCAACGCGTGGGCAATCAGAATGAGATTGCGGATGTATTGGGCGTTGAGCGGCACTTCGAGCTTCAAGGCGTCTTCCACCGAGCGCACACTGGCCATGGCGTGCACCGTGGTGCACACGCCGCAAAAACGCTGGGTGAATAGCCAGGCATCGCGAGGATCGCGGCCGCGAAGAATGTTCTCGATGCCGCGCCACATGGTGCAAGAAGCCCATGCATTGCTAACCGCATTGTTGTTAACTTCGACGTCGATGCGAAGGTGGCCTTCAATTCTCGTAATCGGATCAATCGTGATTCGGTTTGCCATAATACCTGCTGTTAGTCAGAGTCGGTCGGTAATTTATCGCCAAAAAATCCAAAATTGAAATACTTGGTCCATCGGATGTACGGTTTGCGCAGCTTGAAGTACAGCGCCATCTCGCGCCATTCCTGGTTCGGAGCCGGAAGAATGGCAAACAGCTTCACCGCGAGCAGAAATCCCGCAATGCCCATGGCCACGAAACCAAGCGCGACCAGGAGTTCGATGGTGGACGGAAAATACAGCGCCTTGGGGCCGGGAATATAAGCCAAGGTGGTGGGGCTGAAGCGATAGAGCATGCCGCCGGCCGAACTGAGGGTGAAGCCCAGGTACATGGTTCGCAACTTGTGGTCCCGAAGCGAACGGCAAAGCATCCAGCCACCGTACGTAATCAGGAATGTCTCGATCCAGAACACGGCTGCGCAGCGATTGAGTTGGAAGGCGGTATACAGCACTCCGCGGAAGAGGATGTCAAGCAAGCGCAGTACCAGCCAGCCGGAAATCAGCCACGCGGTGATGCGGGCGGCTTCTTCGAGAACCTCCATGTCCATGGCCCGCTTCCACACCAGGCAACACACCATGGTGCCTCCGGCGACGCACCCGAACGACATGAACGCCGCCGCGCCCAGATAGAGCAAGGGCAGCAGCGGCGTCTGCCACAAGGGGTGGACTCGGTTGCCCGCCAGCAGCATCAAGGCGCCCAACGACGATTGGTGCATGCCCGGCAACAGGTACGCCAACGCAATGATCCAGGGGAAAAATTTGTGCAGGCCCTTTTCGACCCGCTCCACTCCCGGCTGCAGGCGCTCGTCAAAGTGCCACAGCCGCTCCAGCACAGGTGGAATATTTTCCAGTGCCAGGGGCACCATGGCATATACCGACATGCAGATGGCAACTTCCGCCATCGGCGAGTGCAGGTTCCAATTCCACGGAAAAAGGACCCAATAAAAATTCCACGGGCGACCAACATCAACGCCCAGCAAGAAAAGACCGCACGCATAAGCCAGGAAACTGGTGAGCAGGGCCATGCGCATCAGCGGCTGCAGACGCTTGCGGCGGAAAACCCACGCCGCAATTCCGACCGAGAATGCGCCCGAACCCCACGCCGTCAGCACCACTACGTTGAAGGTCTTCCAGATGCCCCAGCCAAACAGGTCGTTCATGCCGCTAACCGGGCCCAGACCGACCAGCTCGCGGTAAGCGGTCAACAAAAGCGCCAGCAGCGCCATCGCCACCAGGCCCAAAAAGAACGGGTTGAACACGGAGACCCCGTACACGGGGACGGCCCGCTCCCAGCGAGCTTCTCTGATCGGTGCGGGGTTTAGAGTTGTGCTGCTCATATTTGCGACCTCAGAGTTGCGACCTCAACGTTGCGCCCGGTCATAGTTGCGCCCTCAAGCCGCTTTCTTTCTCGCGCTGGTGCGCTTCCTGCTCGTGGCCCGCCAGATTCTTGCGAATGACCTGCACCAAACCGACATAGAGCAGCGCCGGCAATGCAAAGTATTGATAAATGCGTTTCTGCCAGCGCAGGGTTCTGGCGGGCACCGACTCCGCTCCCAGTTCCGGCAGGCCGAGTTTCTCGAAGGGAACGCGAGACAGGTACAGACATTGTGTACCGCCGTTATCGGTTTCTCCGTAGACGCGATCCTGATAGTAGCGGCCCGGACTATTCTTAATGCGCCGCTTGGCTTCGAGCAGCAACACCGTTCGCGGCCCAAAAATTACGGCACCCACGGGACAAACATTCGTGCATCCTGGCTTCAGCCCTTGCACCAGCCGGTGGCTGCACAACTCGCACTTAGTCACGACCGGATCGAGCCCCTTCCACTGAAAACGCGGCACGGAATAGGGACAGGTGATGGTGCAATAGCGGCAGCCGATGCACTTGTCGCCATCCCAGAGAACAATCCCATTCTCGCGATCTTTGTGCAGCGCCTGGAAGGGACAGCCGGCGGCGCAAGCTGGATCAAAACAGTGCATGCACTGGCGCTTCACGAAAGATGAAGGAGAGTCGTCCTCGGGCTTGTAGAGCTTGATGATGTTGCGGGTGACATCGTTCAGATCCGAAGGCGCTTGGTGCAGCCCGTCACCGCGGGTATCGGGCGGCGTGTTGTTAGCCACGTTACAGGCGGCCTCGCAAGCTTTGCAACCGATGCAGAGAGTGGCGTCATAGAGCAGTCCGACGGCGGCATTGGGAACGGGAATGTGCTCTGTTTCTGCCTGCAGCGTTCCGGCGCCGACGGTCATGGCCACGGCCGTCGGCACTCCGGCCTTGGCGATGTTCGTGATCAGTTCTCGCCGAGTGATGGCCACGTCAGTCCTCTTTCTTATCGAGATTCTTCTCGGCTGCTTCGAGTTTTTCCAATCGCGCGCGATCGGCTTCGATTCGTTCAATACCGATCTCCTGGCTGCTGGCGAAACGCTGCGAGTGAACCCAGCTAACGCCGCCGAGCGCCCCAGCCACCGCGCCCACCAACGCTGCGGCGCCTACCGTAGCTCCTCCGATCGCACTGTAAATTGGCGGGTAGGTATCGGGTGGAGTCGCCAGGTGAATGGGGACGGTCTCGAAAGTACCCATGCTCCAAAGCACGCCTTCTTCGGTGCAGCCTTGGCACGGAGTTCCGATACCGATCGGCCAACAATTGGGAATCTCATTGAAATGGCGCGTGGAACAAGCGGCATGAGTGACCGGCCCCTTGCAGCCGAGCTTATACAGACACCAGCCCTTGCGATGCCCTTCGTCGCCGAACGCGGCGGCAAACCGGCCGGAGTCGAAATGGGCGCGCCGCGGACAATTTTCGTGAATGACTCGCTCGTAGGCGAACTTCGGACGGTTCATCTCGTCCAGTTGCGGCAGCTTGCCCATGGTCACGTATTCCAGAACAACGCCCACCAGGTTGTAAGGATTGGGCGGGCAACCGGGAAGGTTTATGACCGGTTTGCCGGTGATGACGGGATCCACCCCGACCGCGCCCGTGGGATTTGGGTCCGCCGAGGGCACACCGCCCCACGAGGCGCAGGAGCCGATGGCGATCACCACCGCTGCCTGGGCGGCGACTTCCCTCAGCACCTGAACTGCCGGCTTGCTGTTCATCTCCATGTACACGCCGTCATCCTTTATGGGAATCGCGCCTTCCACCACCAGCACATACTTGCCGGCGTTGGCTGCCATGGCCGAGCACAACGCCGCTTCCGCCTGCGCCCCCGAGGCAGCCATCAGGGTCTCGTGGTAATCGAGCGAGATCACGTCGAGAATAAGGTGAGCAACATCGGGAGCGGAGGTCCGCAGCAGCGTCTCTGTGCATCCCGTACAGTCCTGGAAATGCAGCCAGATCACTGATGGCCGCTTCGTTCTGCCTATCGCCGCCGCTACCTCGAAGACCGACTTCTTGCTGGTAAGCGCCAATCCCACCGGCGCGGCGACCATCAGCTTGCTGCATAACTGGATGAAACTTCTCCGGGAGACTCCGCTAGCCTCCAGATGCTCTGCAATAGTCGGATGCTTGGACATTTAGCGCCTTCCTCAGCACAGGCATTTCCCACGATCCGCGGCCGGAGACACTCGCGCGAACCTGAGTTGGTGTTCTATCCGTGAAATCGCAGGGGGCGGGAAGAGCTGAAGCGAAGCCGAAGGTAACGCGTTCTTAACTGTAAGACTTAAGAGTTAAATAAAAGGCTTAAGAATTGATTCATTCACTGCGCGCTACAATGTTGCTTTTCCTCTTCACCGTATCCCTGTTGTTCCAACGTCCCTTCCGGCCGGCAACAACTCGGGATGCAACAATATATTTATCTCTCGCAGCGGTATTTTGAGTCGGTGATTTACGACACCCATCTATGTGACCAACCGACCAATCCTAGGGAAGCGCCATACCAGTTGTGCTTGGGAACAAACCTTCTTCTTGGAAGTGTCGTCGATCCAGGAACACTTCCCTGGGTCTCAGGCCGTCAGGGCTTCCACGAAGTGCGTGCAAAGGGAGGTTTCCACGTTGTAGTAATTGCAGCTGGCCGGGGCGACCAGATAGAGTTTGAGGATTCCTTCCACATGGGGATACCCTTCGCGCTCCCAGCGGTCTGCATCCCGCTTCTCGGCCCAGAAAGTGACGGCGATCCACTTTTCTGTCTTGGTCTCCGGCACGAAGGGCAGGAACTCCAAAAATCCCGGCTGCTTCTTCAGCACGGGCACAACTTCCTTGCGTAGAACGTTCACGATTTCGTCTTTCATTTCCGGCTTCGGAGTAAATTCAACGATGCGGCCAAACATGATGAATCTCCTTTGTTGCTCGATTGGGGCGAACCGCAAGCTGATACGCCCGCGAGCACACTACCCGCGGTGTCAGACTATATGCCGTCACGAATGGCAGTCAGTGACTCAACTCACCGATCGCTGTGAGGTCACCTCAGGAGGCTCGATATCCGAATAGCTTCCGGCACTCCCGTCTCAAGAAATGGCCGAAGACGGGAATGTGAAGGTCGCCCTTTTCAAGGACGAATTTGCATGAAATCAGACAGGCGCGCCATTTGAATTCCTCAGTACCGTGTTTCTTGCCGTAGGCGGTGATATCTTCCTGGGAAACGCCAAACACGACCGCTCCTATTTTCGACCAGACGCAGGCACCCGCGCACATTGCACAAGGTTCGTGCGTGGAATACAACACGAAATCCGGTAGATACCGGCCGTAGCCGGAGGAAACATATTTCAAGGTTTCCAGCTCCACATGCTTGATGGATGAACCCGAAGTTTTTACCCGGTTGCCGGCGGACGCGATCACCACTTCCTGTTTCCCAATAAGACGCGTGATGACGGCGCCGATAGGATAGTCGCCCCGGTCGCGGGCGCGCTTTGCCTCCGCGATCGCAAGCTGCATAAACTTCTTCTTCGGTTTGTAGGTAGGAGGAATCATTTTTTCTCCGAGTCCGAAGCCCTATCCCGCCTTCTTCTGCTGCGCCTTCACCTTCGCCCACCGTGCCCGCTGTGCCGCCGCAATCCTCTTCTTACCCGCTGCTGAAATTGTGCGCTTCGGTTTCGGCGCTCGACCTTTCGCCTTTGCCCATCGCGCCTTCTGCGCCAGGCTTATCTTCCTCCGAGCGGCAGCCGACATGGTGTGCGTCGGTTTCGTGTGGGAACTGCCGCTTCCCAACTTGCCAAGCACTGAAAGAGCCGCATCAACATGCCTAAGCCGATCCACCAAATTCGTTCTCTCTGTCTTCAACTCCGACACAAACCCAGCTAGTCCCGTTAGTTTTGCCATGAATTCTCCTCGGTGAGAAATTGTAACTGATCGCCTCTGCTTGCTGAGAGGGCTGGTGCCTGCTAAGTGACGGGGATGGTCTGCTCGGAGGCGCTTGTCCCGTCGATTGCGGATGCCTGCGTCGAAGCCGTCAAACCAAAGGACTTAACCGAGCGCACGGGAGTCATGGGTACAACGCGGGATCAACTATTGCACCTCCGTTATGTCCAACCAACCGCGAAAAACCGATAAGCTGGCGGCATGGCTCCTACAATCGCCGATGCCGCTGCTTTCCCCGTGTACGAGCAAGAACGCCGCTGGCCACGCTACAAGATAGATGTCCCTGTCCGGGCCGTCATCCACAAGCCCGACCGAACCCTGATCCGGGATGGGCGCGGAATGGAAATGAGCGAAGGCGGCATGTGTCTATTGATGGGTGCAGAACTCGGACTCGGCGAGGAGATCGAAGTGGAGTTCACTCCTCCGTATTCCGGTAAACCCATTCGCGTGCGGAGCGAAGTGCGCAATCGCACCGGATACCGCTACGGAGTCGAGTTTGTTCCTGCGGGCCAAAAAGAGCAAAGCGAAGTTGCCCGCTTGCGCCTGATGTTAACCACCTTCGAGGATGCGAAGTTGTCTTGAAAGCTCCCAGTCGCGTTCAGATTTGCCACGAACTCGGGATTGTCCTCTGGTCCGTTGCGCTGCCGCAAACTCGATTCTTGCGATAAAATTCTTACCCTGGAAAGCCCCACGGAAACGAATGCCAACTGCTAAGTGCTGAATGCCGACGTCTGACGCCCAATCCGTTGCCACGACTCTACCCGCCCGCTACTACACTGACTCCGATCTCTTCAGCGACGAGCTCGAGCGCTTCTACTGCCAAACCTGGATCTGCGCCGGACGCGCCAACCAAGTCCCGACGCCCGGCGACTATTTTCTGCGCGAGGTTGCGGACGAAAGCGTCATCATTACTCGTGACGCGAGTAACTCGTTGCGGACGTTTTTCAATGTGTGCCGGCACCGCGGTACCCGCATCTGCGCCCCCGCCGAAGGACATTTCCCCGGCCGGATCCAGTGCGGCTATCACGGTTGGACCTACGGACTCGATGGCAGCCTGATCGGCGCTCCTCACGCCCACGACGGCTTCTGCCGCGAAGATTATTCCCTCAATCGCGTTCATACTGACGTCTGGGACGGCCACATCTTCATCAACCTCAGCTCAGAGCCCGCCCCGCTTGCCAGTCAATTAGAAGATCTGCCTCAGAAGTTCCTGCCTTGGCAAATGGCTGAGCTGCGCACTTACCGGCGCATCCAGTATGAGGTGAGGGCCAACTGGAAGCTGATCATCTTGAATTACAACGAGTGCCAGCACTGTCCCATTCTGCATCCGGCGCTCAATGCCATCACCGATTACCTCTCTGGAGAGAACGAACAACCCCATCGCGGATACATTGGCGGCTCAATGGAGTTTCAGGGTGGCGCCCAGACCATGAGCAAAGATGGCAAGCTGCGGCGCGACTACCTTCCCGGACTCAGCGCAGCCGAACGCAGCAAAGTTTATTACTACGCGATTTTTCCTAACCTGCTGCTAAGCCTCCATCCGGATTACATGATGACGCACACGCTATGGCCGCGTGCCGTGGATCGTACTGACGTGATCTGCGAATGGCATTTCCACCCGGACGAAATGGTCAAGCCTGACTTCGAAGCCGATGATGCGGTCGAATTCTGGGACATCACCAACCGTGAAGACTGGGCCATCTCAGAGCTCTCGCAGGCCGGAATCAAGTCCCGCGCCTATAAACCCGGCCCCTACTCCCGCCGCGAGTCACTGCCTCACGCTTTCGACCAGATGGTGCTCGATCGCGAAAAGCAGGCACTCAAGAGACAGGTCCGCTAAAGAGAGTGCTCACCGACTTCACCACCGCAGCTATCGGGCTGATCGATCTCACCAGCCTCAATGATTCCGACACCCCGGAGCAAATCGAGGCCTTGTGCCGCAAGGCTGTGAACTATAAGACAGCGGCCGTTTGCATCTGGCCGCGTTTTGTCGGAGCGGCGCGCGGATGGCTACAGGCGAGCGGCGTCCGCCTCGCAACGGTGGTCAATTTCCCCTCGGGAGAGGAGCCGGTTGACAAAGTCGAAGCCGACATCCGCCAGGCTCTCGCCGACGGGGCGAATGAGATCGATGTCGTCTTTCCTTGGCGCGCGTTTCTCGCAGGAGATCGCGCCGGGCCGGAACTGCTGCTGCAGCGGGCGCGGATCGCAACCGGAGGCAAGACGCTCAAGGTCATTTTGGAAAGCGGGGCATTTCCCGATCAGAAGCGTCTCGCCGAGGCGGGACAACTGGCCGTCCGGAACGGAGCGGATTTTCTCAAGACTTCGACCGGAAAAATCCCGGCCGGGGCAACGCTTGAAGCGGCGCGCACGTTGCTCCAGGTCATCCTGGAATCGGGCCGGGGTGTAGACCATCCCTTGGGCTTTAAGGCGTCGGGAGGAATCCGGGACGTTGCGACGGCGAAAGCCTATGTTGCGCTGGCCGAAGAAATCATGGGCAAGGGGTGGGTTTCGCCAGCCCACTTCCGGTTCGGAGCTTCCGGATTGATCGATGCGCTGGTCGGGGCCGCACCCGCAGTTCCTCGAAGCGGCGCCTCCCCTAAGAATCCGACGCCACACGATTATTGACCCCGCAGGCGGTAGCCCGTTGCTGACGATTTTTTCGGTAACATGGTGTCTCAGAGCGGGCGCCACGTCATGATCGAGCGATTCGATTTCTCCGATCTCCGCGAACTGTTTGCCAAGGCCAACGAGGAAAAGTCTGGCGACCAGTTGGCCGGCATCGCCGCACGATCAGAACGAGAGCGAGTTGCGGCGAAACGCAAACTCGCAGACCTGACGCTGGACGAAATTGTCCGTCGCCCGCTGATTGACCCTTCCGAGGACGATGTCACCCGCCTCATTCTTGACACATTCGACCAGCAATCCTTCCGCTCCATCCGAAGCATGACCGTCGGAGAGTTTCGCGAGTTCCTTCTGGACGACGGAACCACCGGCGCCGAGCTGCAGCCGCTGCAGAAGGCCATCATTCCTGAAGTCGCCGCCGCAGTCACCAAGCTGATGAGCAACAAGGATCTGGTGCTAGCGGCCGCCAAGATCCGCAACGTCACACGCTGCCGCAATACGATGGGAGAGCGTGGCGTGCTGGGAATCCGCGTGCAGCCCAATCACCCGGCTGACGACATTGGCGGAATCCTTCTCGCAGCATTCGAAGGCCTCCTTTACGGTTGCGGAGACGCAGTCATTGGCGTGAATCCCGCCACGGATTCGGTGGAGACAGTCCGTTCGATCCTTGTGGCGCTGAATCGCCTGGTTGAAGCCTACGAAATCCCCACGCAGATCTGTTGCCTGGCGCATATCACCACTCAACTGGCCGCGTTAAGTTGCGGGGCGCCAGTAGACCTTCTTTTCCAGTCCGTCGCGGGCACGGAAGGGGCCAACCGCAGCTTCGGAATCACACTGAACATGCTGCGCGAGGGCCGCGAGCAGGTTCTCGAGCATCATCGCCAACGGCAACGGCAACAGCAAAGCGACGCCCACTGGGCAGGCGATCACGTGATGTACTTCGAAACTGGCCAGGGCAGCGCTCTTTCCGCCGAGGCGCATCACGGAGTCGATCAACTGACGCTCGAAGCGCGAGCGTACGGAGTAGCACGGACTTTCCAGCCTTTTCTGGTCAACAGTGTCGTCGGCTTCATCGGCCCTGAGTATTTGTACGACGAGAGGCAGATCATCCGCGCCGGACTCGAAGACCATTTCATGGGTAAG
>Ga0116134_1001144_pt1 | contig 13543 bp, 11 predicted proteins | sample June2015DPH_19_5_FD_89737 | JGI IMG/M metagenome (GOLD analysis project Ga0116134, IMG submission 89737) | Peatland microbial communities from SPRUCE experiment site at the Marcell Experimental Forest, Minnesota, USA - June2015DPH_19_40 | ecosystem: Environmental > Terrestrial > Soil > Wetlands...
CACCGCGACCACCCCCCATGTTGCTAAACAGCATGGCCCACAGCAGTCCCGACAAAAATCCAGATCCGCCCCCGCCCCGACCACCGCCGCCACGAAATAGCGCGCGCAAAATGGGAATCACAATAAAGAGGAGTACGAGGATTAAAACCGGCACCGCTCCCAGCCAACTGCCCGGTGCAGGCCGCTCCCGAGGCGCGGCCAGCCGAGGCTGATTCTCCAGCGTCACGCCCGCATCCTCGGCAATCACCGAGGCCACGCGCGCCGTCATCAACGTGACCGCTCCCGCATAATTCCCGCCTTTCAGCAACGGCACCGCTTCCCGTCCAAACCCGCCCACCTTTCCGTCCGGAAGAATCGGCTCCAGCCCATATCCGACCGTAGTCCAATACTTGTGATCCGCCGTCGCCACCAGGATCAGCACCCCGCGATCTTTCCCTTTCGCGCCGATCCCCCACTTCTGATACAGCGCCACCGCGTAACTCACCGCGTCCTGCCCATCCAACGACTTCACCGTAACCACGGCAATCTGCGCCTGCGCCTTCTGATCCACCTGCTGGCAAAGATCGTTCAACCTGGCCTCGGTAGCCGCATCCAGCACGCCGGCAAAATCATTGACGTAGTTCGTGGCGTGCAGAGAAGCAATCGGCTCGGCCGCAACCCACACCGCCGCAACCAGCACGATCCAAGCAAGCACAATCCAAACGCTCGCCGAAATTTTCGCCCGCCGTTTCATTCAGCAAAATTGTACAGGAGTGCGTGAGGGGGCGGCGTTTGCGGATCTAGCGGCGCTTTGAAGCACGTTTCTTCTTCGTGCCGGCATTCTTCTCCACCCGCAGCTTCCAAGCCGCGCGCAGCGCGCCAGCCATCACATCCTCGCTCGCTTTCGAGAGACGAATGTGGGTCGCGCCCATTCGTCCCCAGCCGCCATGAATGGGCACGAACACTTGCGGCAACTCGCGCACGAATTCTTCCTGCAGTTCCGGCGTGAGCATCAGGTTGCCGTAACCCTCGTCAACCGAGGCCAGGGTGGCGAAGATTCTGCCTCCCACGCGAAAATCAACCGCCCCCATGTGCGACCCTTCTTCCGCGCCCGCCAGACTGAGGGCAATCCTGCGAAAATCCGACGCCTTCATCGCCATACCATCATGCATTGAATCACAAATTTAAGTCGAAGTCTCGAACGTAGGAATCATTTGCCATTGCCTGCCGCGAACCTTCTCGACCCGCCTGCTACAATCGCGCCATGCGAAGACTTACACAGACCCGGCTCACCCCAGCCTTCCCAGCGATCGTCGGCCTCGCCCTACTAGGATTTATCCTCGGGCTCCCCGCAGCCAACGCACAGAAGGCATCTCCACCCAGCGTCCCGAACGCGATTCAAGCCCACCCCGGCGAACAGGTTGTCTTACTCGCCCATGCCTCCGGATCGCAGATCTACACCTGCCAAGCCGGAGCGGACGGCAACTTCAGTTGGACCCTGAAAGCGCCTGACGCCGAACTGAAAGATCAAGACGGCAAGGTTATCGGAAGCCATTCCGCGGGCCCTGCATGGCAGTTGAAAGACGGCAGTGAAGTCACGGGCAAAGCCACGGCCCACGCAGATTCCGATGATCCCAACTCCATTCCATGGTTACTGGTGAATGCCGTGGGTCATTCCGGAAAAGGCACGCTCGCGAACGTGACCACCATTCAGCGCGTCCACACCCACGGCGGCAAACCGCCCGCCGAGGGATGCGACCAGTCGCACCGTGACGCCGAAACGAAAAGCAGCTACACCGCAGACTATTATTTCTACGCACCGGCCAAATGAAGCGCGCCCTGCGCATGGTCGCATGGTTGTAATTGAGAACTGTTGGTGGCCGGAATCGTCCGCGAATTTATGCGCGCTTCGGCGCACGCTTCTTCTCGTCCGCGTATTCTTCTCCACCCGAGCATCCATGCCGCGCGTAAAGCGCCAGCCTTAGGACAGAATCGGCTTTCCCAGCGGCACCGCTGTTTTCCCGAATGTGCTGTTCACAACTTCTGCAAAGGAAACATAAAGCGCAACCAGTCCCGTGGCCAGACCCACGATTCCGCCCAGTTTCTTTCCAGTGGTCCAGCCGAAATCGCCGCTCGCTAACAGGAAGAACGTGATCCACAGCAGGAGGAACGTAGTAAAGAGCCCTTTGTTGGCCTTGAAGGTAGCGATCCACATGTAAAAAGAAAAGACGCCCCACATCGCTAGCACGGCGCCGACTCCGGCAGCCGCTGGAGGCTTCAGCCATCCCGCGCCCACCGTCCAGACCAGCAGCGAAAACCAGCACCAGAAGGCCCCGTAGGCGCTGAAGGCGACTGTGCCGAAGGTGTTTCCATTGGCGAATTCGAGCACGCCCGTGATCAACTGCGTCAGTCCGCCGAAAGCGAAGGCCAGCGGCACAACCGCTCCGATCGCTTCCTTAGGCAGGAAGCCGGCATTGATACAACTCAGGACTACTGTGGTTACGCCAAAGGCGGCGAGACCCAACGGTGCCGGGTTCGCGATTTTGGGCAGAGTGCTTGGGGCCGACAGTGCCGGCTGGGCAGCGGTTGCCATAAAATGACTCCTCATATCAATCCAAAAATATTGCGCCCCAAAGAATCTGGCTGATTGGTGGCGGCAAAATACTGCCTCAGGGTAGTGGGCAACTCAGACGGGAGCAATCGGTATAACAACTTGTTCCTTACTTAGGTACTTAGACGGACGAAGATTATTAGACGGTTTCTCATTTTCCGTGGTAAGCGGCGATCGGGATAAACCCGAGTCATGAAACACGCTCTAGTGTTGTGTCCTGTAAGTTCGTAGCATGACTGCCTCTGTCATCCTGAGCGAAGCGAAGGACCTGTGTATTTTGTTTGCACCATGGGAAGGGCACGACTTCAGTCGTGCCGTAAGTCGTCGAAAACGTGTCCGCCCTTCAGCGCCTCAGGTGAGCTTTTTGCGCGCTCAGCGAGTTTTTCCGCAGCCCCTTCAGCCGTGCCGCCCAAGGCCAGCACGGAGATTCCGGGCTAATTTATTTTCAAAACTGTTCAATCTTGAACAGACACTCAATGACCAATAACTGTAAGTTAACGCGAACCGAGGAGACGTGAAGGAACTGACGCGGCCTTCCCCCATTTGTCCGCGAGTTCCCACCGGTGGCGCAGTCCAGGGAATCGCTGCGCCACCCGCCTTTTGCAGGAGTATCGCTCATGATGAACCGGCCGCCATTCATCGATCCCGTGCCTGACCCGAACCCGCGCCCTGACCAACCCAGTCCCTCCGAACTCCTGACCACCAGACCCAAAGCTACGTTCCAGTGGCCGCCAGATTGTCTGTGGCCGTTCATAGATCACCGGTGGGACAACGAGACCTGAACCGATCTGGGTTGGGAATTTGCGCTCCAGTTGCGATGGTAGCAACCGCTACGCTGCCGCTGACTTCCGCATGGCTTTCATGTAGCTCTCCATCGACTGCGTCAACTGCGCATCCACCTCGTCCGCGATCGTCATGACGTCGGGTAACAGCAAGCTGAAATCCAGAGAGCTCAGATTGCTCTGCAACGTTCCGAAGAGGGTCACTTGCAGTATTCGCGATTCGTGCACCAGCATCGCGGGCGTGTAACCCTGCTGAAATCGCAGCTTGCCATGGGCTACGGCGGCGTCGGAAAAAACGGCATCGCTGTCCTTCGTTGTTGCGCTGGGCTTGCTCAGGCGGACAGCCAGGTCTTCCACCAGCTTCGGAAGATGTCCCGTACGCTCGTCGTCGTTAAGCGGAATGCGGTTGAGTTCTCTGCTCTGTTTTACCCGCGCCAACCACTCTTCGACCACTCCTGTAATCGAGCGCTGCAGGATCGCACCCGCTCTTTCCTTTTCCATCCGGGCAGCGGGTCTGCGAGCCAGCATCTTTTCGCGGACCAGGTCAGCCAGTTTCCCTACGTCGAATGGCTTCACGATGATTTCGTCCGCTTCCAGCAGGATGGCGGACATGGCGCTCTGCACGTCGGGGTAGCCGCTGACCAGCAGCGTCAGTGCATTCGGTTGGGAGTGGCGCATCGCCGTCACCACCGTAAAACCATCGCTGGGGTTCGGCATATGCAGGTCCGTGATCAGCACGTCGAAGCTCTCGCTACTGATACGCCTCAAAGCTTCAGTCACGCTGGCGGCAGCGACTACGTCAAACCCCTTCCGTTCCAGCGTCTCATTCATCATGGCGCGAACCGAATGATCGTCATCCACCAGTAGGACCCGATGCGCAACGGATTGTCCAATCGAATTCATGCCCCACCGCCTGTCGTAACGAGTCGCAATATTGTGACTGAAGGTTATTTGTCGAAACTGTACAAAATTGCACAGTGTTCCTAAACCGTTAACAGCTATTGTGGTTCCGTCTGGAAGCTTTCCCCTGGAACGCGGTCTTGGGTTAGTGTTGGAAACCCCAACGTTCAGACCCGCGCTGCCGCGTTAGAACGCTGTACCCAGACAAGCACCTTTCAGGCCGGACTCACCCGGGTTCGGCCTCTTTTTTACCCGCTCACCCGTGGAGACGCGGCTTGCCGCGTCTCCCTGCGCGCACTCGACACGCTGGTTCCGGTATCCAACCGTGCAGCCGCTCTAGTCGTGGAGAACAACGCTAAGAAGTGAGCTGCGGACTTCCAGCCCGCCGTTGTAGTGAATGAACCCCAATTTCCTGAACCGGTTCATGAAGAAACTGACCCGCGACCGGGTCGTGCCCACCATCTCTGCCAAGGTTTCCTGGCTGATCTTGGGAATAACCGTATCGGGCACGCCTTCCTTGCCAAACCGGGCGAGCAGCAGCAGCATCCGGGCCAGCCTCTTTTCACTCGAATTGAAAAGCTGGTCCACTAAATCTTCTTGGTAGCGGATGTTCCGCGCCAACAAATGCGCCACGAACAGGTCGGACAATTCGTGTTCCCGATGCAGCGCTTCCACCATCGCTTTCTTCTCGATTCGCAGCGCTGCGCAATTCGTCAGGGCGGTCGCCGAACCCATGCGCAGAGCCTGGCCCGCCAGCGCACCTTCGCCAAAAAAATCCCCTTCACCCGCTATGCCGATCGTTGCTTCCTTCCCCGTCTTCGAGACCACCGTGAGTCTCACCTTGCCCGTCTGCACATAAAACACCGCATCCGCGGCATCCCCTTGCCCAAAGATTTTTTCTTTCACGGGGAAGGCCATAACTCGTCTGCCCTCGCCGATCGTGGAGAGAAATGCCTTAGGATCAAAGCCGCGGCTTTTCCTGGCCGATTTGGTTGGCCGCGCCATGTACACCTACACTCCCGGATGTCTACTCTGAATCGCGATCCCCAAAGATGGTCTCTTGCGCACATTATACTGTACGCTGCCGCACAGTAGGTAACTCAAATACGAACCATCCCCTAGCCGGCCGCGTTATGAGAGTGCCTTCACCGGGGTGGAAAAGCCCTTGTCTCGTATCAGGGCATCGCTTTAGCTTCGTATCAGGGCATCGCGTCAGCGTCGTATCAGGGCATCGCTTTAGCGATGCCGTAAGTTCTCCGAAGTCAACGCCCCTTTAGGGGCTGGTGTCAGAGCCCAGAGATTGGAGTTTCACCGCCGCCTACAAACGCGGCCATGTTATCTTGACTTCGTCCGGCAAGCCGCTCCCAAGCCCATGTTTCCGAACCGTGGGTCCAACATAGCGCTGCCAGCATCTGATAAATCCATGATCCGCTCCTACAAAGGCGTCACTCCCCAATTCCCCGATACGTCCTACATCGACGACTCCGCCCAGCTCATCGGCGACGTCATCGTCGGCGAACACGCCAGCGTCTGGATGAACGCCGTCCTACGTGGCGACGTCCACCAGATCCGAGTCGGCCATTATTCCAACATTCAGGACAACTCCATCCTCCACGGCATGAAAGAACAATACGGCGTCTACGTTGGCGACTACGTCACCGTGGGCCACAACGTCATTCTCCACGGCTGCACCGTCGAAGCCCGCTGCCTCATCGGAATGGGCTCCATCATTCTCAACGGCGCCGTCATCGGATCCGGCTCCATCATCGCCGCCGGCACCCTCATCCCAGAGAAAACCATCGTGGAACCGAATTCCCTCTGGATGGGCTCCCCAGGAAAATTCCGCCGCAGCCTAGATGAAAAAGACCAGGAGATGATCCTCCGCTACGTAGAGAATTACGTGGGCTATAAGAAGTCGTACTTGATGGAGAGGAAATCATTGAAGTGATTCAATGCCTCAATGATTCAATGTCTGAATGATTCAATGAGTTTTAGATTGCCCGGCCCGCCGCTTGGGTGGCGGCTGTGTGGGGTCGTGGGGTGAGGCCGGGCAATTTTTTGCTTCTACTCAGGATTGCAGTTGCTAACTTTATACCGCACCCTGCCTTTTTCTGAGTGTGACCACCATCACCGTTCTACGTGATCGAATCACATTGGGCTGTGATGAAGGTCACCGCCAACCCACGCCTCACTAGCTAAGGTGAGAGTGGAGCTACTTCATAAAACATCTCAGGAGAGCAAATCATGGCGTATGTAATCACTGACACTTGCATCAAAGACGAGCTTTGTGTGGACGTCTGTCCGACCGACTGCATCCATCCCAAGAAAGACGAGCCCCAGTTTGAGGCGGCGACACAGGTTTATGTCGATCCCGAGGGTTGCATCGATTGCGGCGCCTGCGTTCCGGTGTGCACCTCGGATTCAATCTTCGTGGCAGACGAACTGCCGGAAGAGAAAAAAGAGTTCCTGGAAAAGAACGCTGCTTATTACGCAAGCAAGTAGCGTTCCCGTTGCGACTATCTGGCGAGCGTCCCGTCCAAGCTCCCGCTTGGGCGGGGCTGTTCGTCGTCCACTGACTCCACTGCAGCCTGCCGAGCAACTCCCCCTCATTCCTCCAGGAAGGCTGCGTAAAAACTCGCGTTTCGTATCAGGGCATGCCTTCAGGCATACCGTAAGTCCGCAAAATGAATTCGGCTTTAGCCGCTGAGGTTCGAGCTTTCTCCTCCAAACAGCAATTTAATGGATTCCGGGAACGAAGCCCGCGGATAACCAATCAAGTAAGTAATCGGCGCCCGCCCAGTCGATAGCTCTCCCATCTCCCACCGATACCCGCCAGCGGTCAGTTCTTCCACCATCGCCCGCAGTTCTTCTGGCCGGTAAGTCCGCAGGCAAGACACCACTCCATCGAACAGCATGGCCAGCGGAGTGATCGGAACCAGATACGTCCAGAGCAGCCGTGACCAGCGGAACGGACGGATCCACGGCGTGCAGACAACCAGCATAAGAACCCAGCCGAACATGAGCCCGATGGTCGACCAGGCGCGCCGCGTCAATTCAAATACGCCAATACCTTCGCCGGCATCGACGGCACTTTGCAGTATGGCGCAAGCCTGCTCTGGCGAAAAATGATGAAACGACGTGAACATCGTTCGCAGCCCCTTCAATTCATCAGGAACCTTCGTCGCGTCCACCGAGCCCGCATAGTAAGCAATGCGATTCTCCGAAGCCGCTCTCACTTTCTTGAATGCCTCCAGGTTCGGGTATTTATCGGTGAGCCAAATCTGAAGCGCCGGAGGTTCTCCATTAAGCTGCCGAGGTTTGAGCTTTAGAGAAAGATCCAACCAGGGTCCGCCGCCGCCAGAACACATATCAACAATCGCCCCGCTCCCCCTAGAGTCAAGCGCCCCCTGCAGCAGCGGAGCGATAGGCGCGTACGCCTTCAAGAGATTGAACCCAAACTGAAGCGCGTCCGTAATTTCATCGCGCAGCGACGCAGGAAACCACGCTTGTTCATGGAGTTCGATAAACTGTACGCGACGCATGGCAACTCGGCCTGGTGTAGCAAATCACTGGTGAGTAGTATCCACGCCGTGAGCATTCTCGTCGATTCGACGTTAAACTAATCCGTAGAGACGGGGCTCGCCCCGTCTCACTCTCTAAAACGAATAGCGAACAGCGAACGACCAACGACGATCGACCAACGACCAATGATCAAATCTCCCCGAGGAACCCGCGACCTTCTCCCACCCGACACCGCGCTCTGGAACTTCGTCGAAGCCACCGTCCGCGACGTCTTCCGCGCCTACAACTTCCACGAAATTCGCACGCCCATCTTCGAATCCACCGAACTCTTCGCCCGAGGCGTAGGCGAGGACACCGACATTGTCAGCAAGGAGATGTTCACCTGGGAAGATCCGCCAAGACTATTCGAACAATATAAGAAGTTTTATCAGGACGTCACAGCGGCCATCATTGAGGGCAGACTGCCTGCGGGTGGATATCGTCCACTATCGGATCTAGCGGGATCTCAATCGCTGACCCTCCGCCCCGAAAACACCGCCGGCATCGTCCGCGCCTACATCGAGCACAAACTCTGGGAGCGTGGCCTCAACAAATTCTTCTCCATCGGCCCAATGTTCCGCCGCGAGCGCCCGCAAAAAGGACGCTACCGCCAGTTCTACCAGATTGACGCCGAAGTCATCGGCCCCGCCGCCGCCGGCAGCCAGTCTCCCGCCAGAGACGCGGAAATCCTCGAACTCGTGGCCACGCTGCTCGATCGCGTAGGCATCGCCAACTGGACGCTCGAACTCAACTCCGTAGGCTGCCCCGCCGACCGCGTAAAATTCAACGAAGCCCTCCGCCAGGCGCTCGCACCCCTGGTAGCAACCATGTGCGCCGACTGTCAGCGCCGCGCCGTAACCAATCCGCTGCGCGTCTTCGACTGCAAAGTTCCCGCGGACCAGCCCATCATCGCAACTCTCCCCACCATCAGCCAGTTTCTCGACGAAGCTTGCCGCACCCACTACGAAGAGGTAAAACAAATCCTGAACTCCGTCGAAATCCCCTATGTCGAAAACCCGCGTCTGGTGCGGGGTCTCGATTACTACACGCGTACTGCGTTTGAATTTACCCATGGTGCGCTGGGAGCCCAGAATGCGATTCTCGGCGGCGGAAGATACGACGGTTTGTCCGAAGCGCTAGGTGGGCCGGCGGCTCCGGGGATTGGCTTTGCCATTGGAGAAGACCGGCTGGTCCTGTCGCTAAGCAAGTCGGCGGACTCGGTAGTGCGCCAGCCCGATGTTTACATTGCTCCGCTCGGCGCCGGGATGAATCGCGAGGCTGCCCGCGTGGCTCGTGAACTGCGCCGCCACGATCTGGTAGTCGATCTCGGCGACGAATCGTTTCGTCTGAAAAAGTCTTTCGAAGCCGCCGACAAAATGGGAGCGCGATACATCCTGATCGTCGGCGAAAACGAAGTAGCCGCCGATGCCTTCGCGCTCAAGCATCTGGCCTCCGGCGAACAGGTCACAATTCCGCGCGCCGAGTTGGCGCAGCGGATCTTGGCGAGGTAGCAGAAGACTTAGAGCATTTTCATGGTTACCGTACCCCGTTGCTCGGTTTTGGGAAGGGCACGACTTCAGTCGTGCCGCTAACAACTCAAAAAGATGTGGGCTTTAGCCCCTGAGGGACGGTCGGCGGCGCGGGGTACATTGGCAGTGAAAACGCCCTGGTTTCCAGTTATCAGTTTTGGCTTTTGAAGTCCCCTGTGATCCTCTGTGTCCCCTGTGGTTAAAGTTTCTTTCGAACCACAAAGGTTACAGCGCACCACAGAGTAAAATTGCTCTCTTGGGAGGCGATCATGCGAGCAATTCTTCTAGCGTTGGCAACAGTTCTGGTGAGCGTGACTTTGGCTCTTTCTCAAACTCCATCAGCCCAGCCGGTTTCCGCTTTCGACCAGCAACTCATCGATCAGCAGAAGCAGTTCCTCGAGGCAGCTCTCGCCAAAAACCCAACCGCCGTCAATCGCGCCATCGCCAGCGACTTCCAGGGCATCGAAACCAACGGCGACCTCTACGGCAAAGCTGACCTCGTCGACTCCCTGCAGGCGGGAATGCCCAAGGACACGCGCGCCTACGATTTCCGCGTCGTCAAACTAACCGATGCGTCCGCCGTCGTCGCCTACAACCTGATCGTCCCCGGAGAACGTCCCCGCTATCGCCACATGGCCGACACCTGGGCAAAAATCGACGGCCAATGGCAACTCAAGTTCCGCCAGTTCACCGCCAACCTCTGGAGCGCAAACGATCCCGATTAACCGCCTGTGCCGGGTTCAACCGGTCGGCCGCCCGACGCGACCATCGCCATCCCGTCCATCCCCAACCACTTTATCGCCGCTGCAAAATGCGGTAGCGTATCATCGTGGCTCGGAACCGGATTCATCGCATTCTGGTACCGGCAATCGCTGCGGGCGTTGGGGTTCATCCCCAGTGGGGGACGCTCGATGTCTGATCCAATCGCCACTTTGTCCGCGGGAGATCTTGTCGGCAACTACAAAATCCTCGGCCTGGCCGGAGCCGGGGGCATGGGCGTGGTCTACCGCGCGCTCGATGTGAAGCTAGAGCGCACGGTCGCGCTCAAGTTCCTTCCCGAGCATTTGGTTTCAAGCAGCGAGGACAGAGACCGGTTTCTCCGCGAAGCGCGCACCGCCTCTTCGCTCGACCACCCGAACATCGGCGCCATCTACGGCCTGGAGGAAACCAGCGGCCGGTCGTTCATCGTAATGGCTTATTACGCAGGCGAGACGCTGGCGCACAAAATGCGCCACGCTCCGCTGCCGCTGTCCGAAGCCGTCGACATCGCCATCCAGATGGGTGAGGGCCTGGCGGCCGCTCATGCGGGCACGGTCGTGCATCGCGACATCAAGCCTTCCAATGTGATCCTCACGCAAAGTGGAGTGGCCAAGATCGTGGACTTTGGCTTGGCCCGCCTGACCTCTACCACGGGCAGCACCCAAAGCATCAGCACCGCCGGAACCATCGGCTACATGTCGCCCGAACAGACGATCGGCAAGTTCGTCGACCAGCGCACCGATATTTGGTCGCTCGGGATCGTGCTGGCGGAGATGCTGACGGGCAAGAATCCTTTTCAACGAGACACGGCGGCCGCGACAATTTTCGCGATCTTAAACGAGCCGCCGCGAACCTTTGACAACATGCCGGACGCGATACCGCTCGATCTGCTGCGCGTGATCTACCGCGCATTGTCGAAAGAGCCGGCCACCCGCTACCAGAGTTGCCGCGAGATGGTCGCCGACCTGAAGGAAGTCCGCAGCCGGCTCGATCCCGCCGCAACCTTGGCGCAAACCGCCAGCCGCCCATCTTCCCGGTCGTCGGCTCAAACCGCGTCGGATCTGCGGGCGCAGATCGAACAAGCCTCGCGTCCAGTGTGGGGCGCAGCGGTCGTCCCGGCGCCCAGTTGGCACCGCTGGCTGGCGGCTGCGGGCGTGGCCGCGGTCGTGCTGGCGGTGCTCTCGTTTATACCGCCGGTGCGCGAGCGCGTAGCGGGATGGTTTGGCCACCAGGAAGAACACATTGCCGTGCTCCCGTTTGAGAACGTAGGAAATGACCCCGCGAACGAAGAGGTCTCCGCCGGATTGATGGACAGTCTGACCAGCCGCCTGACCAACCTTGAGGCGGGCAAGCAATCGCTCTGGGTGGTACCAGCGAGCGAGGTGCGGCGGCTCAAGATTGCCGATGCGGCGTCGGCCCTGCATGGACTCGGAGCAACGGTTGTGTTGGAAGGAAGTCTCCAGCGCAACGGACAGACGATCCACCTGACCGTGAATCTGGTCAACACCAAGAATCTGCGCCAGATCGGCTCGGTGACGCTCGAAGACCGTGCGGGAGACTTCTCGTCGCTCGAAGACGAAGCCGTGACCCGCGTGGCCCAGCTGATGCGCATCGAGGTGACGCCCGAAATGCTGCGAGCCACCGGCGGCGCGGTTAATGCCGGCGCCTACGAGTTGTACCTGAAGGCGCTCGGCTACACCCAACGCTATGACAAGGCCGGCAATCTCGATCGGGCCATCGCGGCGCTCAACAATGCGGTGCAGGCGGATCCGCGCTTTGCCCTGGGATTCGCCCAGCTCGGTGAAGCCTACCGTCTGAAATATCGGTTAGACAAAGACAAGAAGTGGATCGACGAAGCGCTGGCGAATTGCCAGAAAGCGCAGCAACTCGACGATCGCCTGCCCGTGGTCTACGTTACTCTGGGCAACATCCATCACGATACCGGGAAATACGATCTCGCCTTGCAGGAGTACCAGCGCGCCCTCCAACTCGATCCGCGCAACGCGGACGCGGTCACCGGCCTGGCCAAGTCCTACGACAGCGCCGGACGCACCGCCGATGCCGAAGCTGCCTTCCGGAAGGCCATCGCGCTTCGCCCCGATTCCTGGGATGGATACAACCACCTCGGGGCTTTCTTGGATGCGCACCAGCGCTACGACGAAGCCGTTGCGCAGTTTCGTCATGCCATCGAACTTACTCCGGACAACGCGCCGCTCTATCTCAACTTAGGTGCGGTCTACATCGACAGCGGGGACCCTAAGCGCCTCCCGGAAGCCGAGCAGATGCTGCGGAAATCGCTTGCCCTTGCGCCTAGCTATCCTGCTTACACGAATCTGGGCTCTCTCTACAACCAGCAGCAGAAGTATGCCGAAGCCGCCGACGCGTTGGAGAAAGCGCTGCAACTGAGCGACAAGGACTACACGACATGGAGCGATCTGGCGTTTGCCTACGACCGCCTCAAAAATGAAGAGAAAGCGGGCAAAGCACGGGATCGCGAAATGGCCCTCCTCGAACAAGCCGCCCATGACACCCCGCGCGATGCTATGGTGCAGTCCGAACTGGGGCGGCTTTACGCCAAGAAAAAACTTCGTGAAAAGGCGCTTCAGCGCATACAATCATCGCTCGCGCTTGCGCCCGACGATTTCAACGTTCTCGAAGCCGTCGGCGAAGCGTACGAAGACTTGGGGGATCGCGCCCAGGCGTTGCAGTACATCGAGAAGAGCCTGCAAAAAGGCTATGCACTCGCGGACCTGAAGAATATTCCGGACCTGCAAGGCTTGTTATCGGATCCCAGTTTTCGGCCCAGCGGTAAGTAACTAAAGTCAATTCGAAAAGGAGCCAGCCATGGCCACAGCGCGCGTCATTCCCAGCACAGCAACCGATTGGCCCATCAGCATCGAATATGTCGACGCTACCAATACGATGACCGTTTCCCCGGCAGGCAAAATCATCGGAGCCGACGACTCCATCACTTTCATCAACAATTCCCCAGACGCCACCATCAACGTTACGTTCGAACTCAATCCCCCTGGCCCAACCCTGTTCCAACCCGTCTCGCCCGCCTCGACACCCGATATCCCCCCCGGAGACACCTATTCGCCCGAGGGGCCCTCGGCCGCCAACGGAAGCGTGAACTATTACGTAAACGTGGTGGGCGGGTCGACCTTCGGTCCCTATTCCATTCAGACGGGCACCGGCCCACTCTATGTCTCGGTTACTAGCGGAACGTCCAGTCCCGCGCAGGTGGCGATTCCTCCCGGTGGTTCGCTGGAAATGTTTTCCACCGACATCGAATACAACGTCAGGTGGACGAACAACGGCAACCCGCTTCCTGACCCAGCGCCCGGCCTGGTTAAGGTTTACGTCGGCGCGTCGAAGTCGGGGAACGGCCCCTACTCGAATCCAACTTCCGGGGGCCCTCC
>Ga0116134_1001148_pt1 | contig 13527 bp, 7 predicted proteins | sample June2015DPH_19_5_FD_89737 | JGI IMG/M metagenome (GOLD analysis project Ga0116134, IMG submission 89737) | Peatland microbial communities from SPRUCE experiment site at the Marcell Experimental Forest, Minnesota, USA - June2015DPH_19_40 | ecosystem: Environmental > Terrestrial > Soil > Wetlands >...
ACGCGAGTTCGCGGCCGCTGCGTGACTCTCTACCAACTCGGCATCGTGGTTGGAATTCTCGCCGCAGTCTTCGTCAACATGCTGATTCAACGCATGGGCGATGAAGCGTGGAACATATCCGCTGGCTGGCGCTGGATGTTTTTTGCCGGGGTTGTGCCGGCGGTTCTGTTTGGATTGATGATCCTGCCTGCGGTCGAAAGTCCGCGTTGGCTGATGAAAATGGGGCGGCGGGATCAGGCCATCGGTGTACTCACCCAGATCAATGGCGCTGACGTTGCGAGGCAAGAATCCGCTGCAATTGAAAATTCACTGGCAACGGAAGAGGGCCACATCTCGGAACTCTTTACTACTTTCCGCCGGCCGCTGCTGTTGGGCATCATGCTGGCGGGGTTGCAACAGATCAGCGGAATCACGCCGCTATTTTCCTTCTTGCCGGAGATTTTTCGCGCTGCCGGAACCGCGACCAGCGACGCATTTTTCCAGTCCGTGCTGGTGAGCCTCGTCAATCTTTCGTTTACCCTCTTCGCCCTCTGGCTGGTGGACCGCGCCGGGCGCAAGACCTTGATCCTGGCTGGTACCACCGTGCAATTCGTCTCTTTCGCATTGGTCGGTTGGTTCTATCACATCCACGGCAGCGGCTTGGCAGTGTTGATTTTTGTGATGAGCTTCGTCGCTGGTCACGCCTTTGGCAATGGCGTAGCCTGCTGGGTCATCATCTCGGAAATTTATCCCACCAAGGTTCGCGGACGCGGTATGTCGATCGCCGTTACCGCCCTCTGGTTGGTGGGGTACTTGGGAAACCAGATGTTTCCCATCATGCAGAAACATCTGGGATCGGATGGCACTTTCTGGTGTTTCAGCGCCGGCGCACTGATGACGATCGTTCTGGTCGGCTGGCTGATTCCCGAAACCAAAGGACGTTCGCTCGAAGAGATCACAAAATTCTGGACGGAAGAGAAATCGGTCAAGGCGGAATAGACACAATCACAAAGCTACGCAAGGAACGAGGGTGAGGCGGCTTATCTTCAACTCCCGTCGTGACATGAAGCTTTATCTCCCACCTCGCCACCGATGACTGCCAGGCACTTCGACTGCAAACTTCCGAATCGCGTTGTGGCGCATCGTGGTATGCTCGCCGGAGTATGGCTGTCACGATGTCGGATATCGCCCGGGGCTTGGATGTTTCCGTCGTCACGGTCTCCAAGGTTCTGCGCAATCAGGGTAACATCAGCGCGGCAACACGCAAGCGGGTATTGCAGCGGGCGAAGAAGCTCAACTATCAGGCGAACTGGATTGCGCGATCGCTGGTCACCGGACGCACGTTCACGATTGGATTGCTGCTTCCGGATATCCAGCATCCGTTTTTCGCGGAGATTGCCAAGGCCGTAGCCGAAACCGTCCGGCCGCATGGCTACCACGTGATCATTTCTTACTTCGAGGAAGATCCGGAATTGGAAGTGACCGAGGCGGAATCTCTCGTAGCCCGGCGAGTGGACGGACTGATTCTGGCGTCGGCCCAATCGCCAGAGGATGGTGGTTTATTCAAGCATCTTCGCGAACAGAAAGTGCCGTTAGTCTTAATTGACCGTCCGGTCGCGGGCGTCCGGGCAAGTTTCGTCGGCGTGGACAATGAAGCGATTGGGAGGCTGGCAACGGAACACCTGATTGCCCAAGGTTGCCGGCGAATCGCGCATTTGCGGGGTCCGGGCAATGGCATTGCCGAGGCTCGTATGGCCGGCTATAGCGCAGCCTTGGCGAAACACAAACTGCTCGCGCCTGCCGAATACGTCGTGCAGGCAAGTTACCACGATGATATGGGGTATCAGGCGATGCAGAAGCTACTGCTGACCAAGCCGATTCCCGACGGCATATTCTGTTACAACGATCCCGTGGCCATTGGCGCCATGAAGGCGATTCTCGAAGCTGGTTTCAACGTTCCGCGCGATATTGCGATTGTTGGAGCCGGCAATGTACATTACTCGGACTTGTTAGCCATACCTCTTACTACGGTTGACCAGGGAACCAGCCTGATCGGAACTCAGGCTGCGGAATTGTTGATGCTGCAGATTGCATCGAAGCGCAAGCTGCCGCCGCGGAAAGTTCTGATCGCCCCCAGGCTAGCGGTGCGGCAGTCAACCCAACGTGCGGGGCCATGCGAGAAGTGATCGAGCGGTAGAAGTAATCGAGGGCTGGCGCGGCTGCTCACCTCCGTCATGAATTACCGCAGTCTTGCGGATCGTTGGTTCCGTGGGACCACGTCGGTTTTCAGTTCCGTTCAGCGTGCCGCAACGCCCCCAGGCTGCGACGCAGGGCCACTTTCTCAGGAGTATTGCTCTGCATCCAGCTAATGCCTGCGCCAATCAAGGCGGCAGAATCCAATAATTCCGCACGCGCGAGCGTCACCCGAAAATCGCCCAGTGCTTCCTGCGTTGCCGGCTGAAAGAGGGTAGCGGCTTGCGAAATTCCTCCTCCCAATACGATTCGTTCTGGAGCAAAGGCAAGACACGTGTACCGCAGGGCTCTCCCGAGCTCTCTTCCAAAACCAGCAAAAGCTTCTTGCGCATTCGGATCGTCACGTCCCAAACAAGCAATCTCGCGCACTTCGGCCCAAGTGCCAGTAAGTTGTTCATAGCGTGACTGGATCGCCTTGGTGGAGATCGCATCTTCGACAATGCCGTCGCCATAAGGAAGGTTCCAGATTCTTCCATCCGGAGGGACGCCTGGTCCATCGACGACAATTTTATCGTCCACCGCAAAAGCGGAACCAACGCCAGTCCCCAGAGTTATTCCAACGGCGCGACTCACTCCGCGCGCCGCCCCATCGTAGAGTTCGCCGAGCAGGAAAGCGGCCGCGTCATTAAGGAAATGTATGCGCTGCGGTTCACACTTCAGATGCGTCGACAAGCCCTGTCTCAAATTTGCTCCATCGAGAAGAGGATACTTGTGGTGGATGTAACTGATACCTTGCTCATAGTCGAACGGGTTGGGTATAGCGACCGCGATCCCAGCGAGAGCGTCTGAAGTTCCCAGCGTTTCCTGCGCAAGAGACGCAAGGCTCTCAAAGAATTTGTCGGGACCTTCGTACACCGGCGCGGGGATTTGATGTGACGGGCCGAGTTGGATGCTGTCTGGACGGAAGAGGGCGGCCGCGATGTGGCTGCCCCCAACGTCAAATACCATGATCATGACTTCGTTCCTTACATTGCCAAAAGATGCAGGCGCAAGATCGATGGGTTGCGAACGCCTCGGTCAGGGCATGACTTTTAGCGCGCCTCTAAGCTGATCGATTGTGGCCACGGATCTGAGAGTAACGGTGGCGCGTTCTCCAGGAAGGAGAGCAAAATAGTCATCCGAGCTTTCGACATCGAGGTCTCCAAAAGAAATATATACGCTGCGAGCAAGTTTCGGCGACTGCAACGTAATCCTGCGGTTCTCCGCCGGTTTTGCGGAGCGCAGTTTCAATCTTTGCGCATGACCGGCAGTTCACTGGGGAAAAATAGCGGGTGAGCCAGTTTCATATCAGCGTTCCATTGGGAGTTGTCGATGGCCGCACATTATCGCCACGCTGCAGGCAAATTCATTGGACGGAAGACCGTCAAAGAGGAGAACATTACGAAAATGCGGGAAGATCCAGTATCGGCAGAGCATCGTAGCGGTTCCCCCAGTATCAGAGCGGTAATTCTAGATTATGGTCAGGTGCTGGCTAGCCGCCCGACCGGGGAAGAGTTCGGGCGCATAGCGAAAATGTTTAATGTAAGTTTCGAGTTGTTTTATCAGCTATGGGAAACCAGCCGGGACCTTTACGACCGCGGCGATCTTACCGCTGAGGAGTATTGGCTGAACTTGGCAGTGCAAACCAATACTGCGCTTGATCGCGGACAGATCGAGATCCTCCGCCAAGTGGAGGTTGAAATCTGGGCCCGTCCCAATTTGGACATGCTCGTTTGGGTGAGCCGGCTTCACGCGGCTGGAATCAAGACTGCCTTGCTGTCCAACATGCCTTTGGACTTGGCGGTGCATGTGACCAACTGCCAGTGGATGGAGAATTTTACCTTCAAGACATTATCTTCCGAAGTGAGATTGATCAAGCCGGACCCAGCCGCCTACAAGCACACTCTTCACGGCCTCGGCGTTTCGGCAGCGGAATCGTTATTTGTAGACGATCGCGAGCCCAACATAAGGGCTGCCCGCGCGCTGGGAATTCATGCGATTCAGTTCCGATCCATCGCACGGCTCAAGGATGACCTGGAAGCGTTGGGCTTTCCGATAACGCCCGCAGTTGCGGAATCATCCTCGGCGGTTTCCGGTGCGGCGAGTTCTGCGCAACGGCAGCGAATCAAGCCTCCGTCATAGCCATCGAGGGTAGCCTGTTACACTGGTCGGCTAATGCGGTGGTTCTTGTTTGTCCGGGGCTTGCGGCGGAGTAGCGGGGGCCTGTAACCGTTGGAATTCCTCTATTTCATGCTTTGCAGCTGCCGTCTTCCCTTGTTTCCTATAAAGACCTGCCAGCCCAAAATGTGCCTGCGCCGCCAGTGAACTTTCCTTCTCGATGGCAAGCAGCTTGGTCCATTCTTGCTCAGCCGCAGCGGCATCGCCCTCGAGCGAAGCGGCTTTCCCCAGCGAATAGAGCGTCTCCGGCATGTCCGGCATCAACTTGTTGGCGCGCAGGAGTTCCGCCCGCGCTTCATGCGCTTTACCTTGTTCCAGCAACGCCGCTCCCAGACGGTACGCCGCCTCGGCGTTTCCGGGCTGCAGTTTGGCCTGTGCCCGAAACTCTTCTTCCGCTTTGTCCCACTTAAAAGCGCCAGCATACACTTCACCGAGTTCCAGATGAACTTCGGGCACATCCGGCCGCAACCGCAGCGCTTCGCTGTACTCCTTCTCTGCATCTGGCATATTCCGGAGTACGAAGTAATTTTCTCCCATCGCCTGGTGCGCGCGAGCGGAGTCGGGATAAGCGGCCAGCAAAGTGTCAATCGATTGTTTTGACAGCAAACCGCTGGCGCGGCCAAGGTAATACAGAAGATCCGAATCATTGGGACGCGCGGCTAACGCCGCCTGCAGATTCGTTACCGCCTCCGTCAATTGCCCGGTCTCGATCTGCGCAATTCCCAGCGCGCTTTTATCTTGCACTCGTTCGAGATGTGGAATCGCCTCGGCCGCGTAGCCTTGCGCGAGCAGAGCATAGCCCAGCAACTGGTGAGCTGGCGCCGAGTCCGGACTTACCTCCAGAGCATGCTTCAGAGGAGCAATCGCGGAACCGAAATCGTGCTTCTCCATGTACGCCTGGCCGAGGCTGACGAAGCCATCCGCATATGCCGGATCGAGCTCGGTGACCTTTCGATACTCCGTGACGGCGACATCGAATTGTCGTTGCTTGTCCGCCGCGATTCCGGCCTGCATGTGCTGCACGGCCTCTGGCGACAGAGTCTGCGACGCAAACCACAAAAGTAACAGTGCGCGAATCATTGATTCTGCTTCTCCGGTTCACGGACTTCCAGGAATTGATCGGCGTGAACGTCGTCCAGCGTCTGGTGAATACCCGATGGCCACACGACTTCCACCTTGGCTTTTTCCCCGGTTCCAAGTCCAAAATGGAGGCGTTTGTCGCTCGCCGAAAGATAGCCAACCGCTGAAGTCGCGTATCGTGTCTGCCCGTTCACCTGCACGCGGGCTCCGTATCCATCGCGATTGCTGCGCGTGCCTCGCAGCGTGATCGTCAGCCAGTGCGCTTTGCCGCCGCGATTCATCAGCACCTGGGGATGGCCGCCGAGCGTGGTCACCACCACGTCCTCCCAGCCGTCGTTATTCAGATCGCCGAACGCAGCTCCGCGCGCGGCCGTGGAAGTCGTGACTCCGGAATCGACGCGCTCGAACCGGCCATCGCGATTCATCGCCAGCAGCGGCACATCGAGATAGTGCAGCGACGGATCGATGCTCTCCACGTTATCCAACACGTGGCTTTGGGCGACAAATAAGTCCTTCCACCCATCATTGTCGAAGTCCTCTAAGCCAATGCTCCATCCGGAGGTTCCACTCGAGAGCACACCGAGGCCGGTTTCGAGGCTGCGATAACTGAACGAGCCGCCGCCGTCGTTGTGATAAACACCATAAATTTCCCGCGGCAACAGGGTCACCATAATGTCGGGCCGGCTATCGTTATCGTAGTCTTGAAAAACCACGCCCATCCCCGACATCCGACGGCCGTCCTCGGAAAGCGCCGCGCCGGCTTCAAGCGCAACTTCCGAGAACGTTCCGTTCCCATTATTGTGATAAAGATACTGCTGCATCCCGTCGTTGGAGACAAATATGTCCGTAAAGCCGTCTCCATCATAGTCGGCGAAACCTACACCCAAAGCACGCCCCTTTTTTGCTGCGATACCGGAGCGTTGGCTCACATCGGTGAAGGTTCCATCGCCGTTATTGTGATAAAGGATGTTAGTGGTGGCGGGAAACTCTTCCGGTGGACAATACGTGTGGTAATTACCGCCGCAATCCTTGCTGTGCTTGGTGTCCCAGTCCATGTATCGAGCAACAAACAGATCCAGTTTTCCGTCGTTGTCGTAGTCGAAAAATCCCGCGGAGACCGACCAGCCGCCGCCCGCGACTCCCGCCTTCGCTGTCACGTCCGTGAAGGTGCCGTCACCGTTGTTGTGATACAGAATGTTCTTTCCGTAATTAGTGATGAATAGATCGGGGTAGCCGTCATTGTCATAGTCGCCCACCGCCACTCCCATGCCGTAATTTCCATCGTCGACTTTCGCCAGTCCCGATTGCTCGGTCACGTCGGTGAAGCTTCCGTCTTTGTTCTGACGGAAGAGCCGATTCCAGTATTTCGGGTTATGACGGTCGAAGTTATCCGGCGTTGGCAAGGGCGTGGTGAGGCGTCCGCCGTTCACGAAAAAAATGTCCAACAAGCCGTCGTTGTTGTAATCGAGCAGCGCAACTCCTCCCGGCATGGTTTCGATCAGATGCTTCTGAGGCGTCGGCGAATTCTCCAGTGTGAAATCCAACCCGTGCGGCAGATTGGCCTCGAACACAGGCGCCGCGAGGGTCGCGCCCAGCAGCACCAATGTCATGACCGACGATACGCGCAGCAGAATATTTAGCACCTTGGAGTTCCTTCAGTCCCCTAGCATATCGTGCTCGCGGCGCTAATTGCACACTTGTCGAGCAGCAGCAGACTCGTCGAGCAGGAGCAGACACTATGTAGTGTTACCCGTTATGTTACCCACTCACCCCGCCCGCCGGCGCGCCACCAAATTTATCTGATAATTGGGATACCCTTAAGGCCTCGCGGGGCCTTTGTGATCGCTAACTATCGCTGCTGCCATGGCGAGGGAGGAATACCAAATCCCATACCCAAAATGGACCAGAATACAACTTCCCATAGACCCACTCCCGAGTGCAGATTTAACGATTACCTAAACGGAAATATCCAAATTTTTCTTGACAACTAATACGATTATGCTACACACTTCGACGAACCAAAAATAATGCACGGAGGTACGAATGCTGTCTTCCAAGTTGCAGACACTGCTTCTCTCCATCGTTCTAGTCCTCACAGCTTCTCTTTCTGCTTACGGTCAAAGTACCTACGGCACGGTCGATGGTACCGTTGCGGATTCCACCGGAGCGGTCGTGGCTGGCGCTGAAGTCACGCTTACCAACACCGGGACGCAGGAAAAGCACACTCAGCCCACCAGCAGCGCGGGCGCTTACCAGTTTGTGAACGTGATACAAGGGCAATATCGCTTGGACATTACGAAAGCGGGCTTCAAGCATTTCGCCCGTACCAACGTCGTGGTCCAGGTTCAGCAGGATACTCACATCGATGCTGTCTTGCCGGTTGGCCAAGTCACCGAGAGTGTGGAAGTGACTGCCGAGACTCCGTTGCTTCAGGCCGAGACTTCTTCTCTAGGCCAAGTGGTGGAAGAGCGCAAGGCCGACGAACTGCCTTTGAACGGGCGCAATATTTTCAACTTGATTACGGTTTCTCCTGCGGCAGTTTCGCAAGGCGGGTCCGGCGGTTCGCCGGTGGGCCAGAACCCCTTCAGTTGGGGCAATTACCAGGTTGGCGGGTCGTTCGCCAACCAGGGTGCAGAGTACCTCGACGGCCAGCCGCTGAATATCGGCTACATCAACTTGCCGATCATCATTCCGACTCAGGACTCCGTTGGCGAGTACAAAGTCCAAACTAACAATCAGGGCGCCGAATGGGGCAAGTTCTCCGGCGGCGTAGTGAATCTGAGCACGAAGTCCGGCAGCAACAGCTGGCACGGTTCCGCCTATGAATATTTACGCGCCAGAATCCTGAACGCCAACGAGTACTTCAACAAGAATTTCGAACTCGCGAACAACGAGCCGAACAAGCAGCCACCGTGGACGCAGAACCAATACGGGTTCCAAGTCGGCGGCCCAGTGATCAAGGACAAGACCTTCTTTTATACGAGCTGGGAGCAGTACCGGCAGCGCACGGGAGCACCTTTCACCACTACCGTTCCCGCGCCCGGCATGTTGACTGGAGATTTCTCTTCGCTGTGTACAACGGGGTTCACTGCTGGCGTTTGCAATCCCGGTCCAGTTGTTGACGGAGTTCAAACCTACCCCGGCCGCCTTTATGATCCCTCAACGGTATTCCCGGGGACCAATCCGCGCACGCCCTATGGGCTGGATCCAAACAATCCGAGCTGTCCTGGAAACTGCATTCCAGCCACGGAGTTCAACCAAGCAACACAGGTGATGTGGAATAAGTACTTCCCAGCCGCTAACGTGGCTGGTGCCACAGTAAACAACTTCGTAAGTGCGGCCCCGGCCGGCGGCAACACCAATGAATTCGTCGCTCGCGGCGACCAAAACATTGGAGCCAATACGCGCCTGTTTGGTCGATTTGCCTATTTCGGGTTGACCGATCTCGCCGTGAATCCGTTCGGAACCGGTCTTTGCCTTGACCGCTGCGCCGAGCTTTACCACAGCAAGTTGCTCGCACTCGATGTGAACCACACGTTCACGCCCACGATCATTCTCGACATCAATATTGCCGGAAGCCGGTTCGTGTACGCCCGCGCACCGCTTCTTTCGGGGTATGATCTCACGCAACTGGGTTGGACAGCTGCCTACAATAGTCCATCCAGTTCGATGCGCACTCCGCCTACTCCAGCCTTCCCGTTCCCCAACGATGTGGGCAGGTCGCAGGGTAACAGCGCTATCGGAGACCACAACACGCAGTACAACATTTCGCCTAACCTCACCGTGATTCGCGGCAAGCATACGATGAAGATCGGCGCTCAGTACGAACTCGGGCTGGATAACTATTTCCAAACCAACATCGCTAGCGGTGCGTTCGGATTTCTCGGGAACTGGACGTCGTCAACCCCCACGGCATCCGACGGATCGGGATTCGCGTTCGCCGACTTCTTGCTGGGCCTTTCGCACAACCAGGGCTCTTTCGTAAACCAGACCGAAGGCGTCGCCCAGGTTCCAGCTCAGACCGCAGGCAGGCAAACCTACCGTGGTTTGTACTTCGACGACACCTTCCGCACTACCAATAAGCTCACCCTGAACTTGGGGATTCGCTACGAGTTGCAAGGAACCTGGTCGGAGCGCTTCAACCGGCTGGATTACTTTAATCCCACTGCCACCAATGCTACCGTCGTTGGCTGTCCCAACGGGTGCATCGGCGACGCGGCCTACGTCGGATCGGGCGGCAACAACATTCCCATGGATAAGAAGGCGTGGTCGCCACGCGTCGGTTTCGCTTACGCCATGGATGCCAAGACTGTGATCCGCGGCGGCTACGGAATCTTCTTCATCCCCAATTACGTCTCCTTTGGGCTTAACCCCGACAATGACATAGTCAATCTCGCCACCACTCCCTTCGTTGCTACGACCGATTCTTACGTCACTCCGGCCTCTACGATGAACGGGACCGGTTGCTCGTGGACCGCGGCGGGAGCGCCCCCCACCTGTACAGACAACAGCGGCCCCTTCGGCGCTGGCGGTATCCTGTTGCCGCCAGGACGCAATGCATCCCCGAGCCTCTCGGCGTTCGCAGTCGCGAACGGTAGTCCGGGTCTAGCTCCTCACTCCAACCCCAAGCACGGTTACGTCGAGCAATACAACATTGACATCCAGCGCCAGTTGCCGGCTGGCTTCTTCGCCGACGTGGCTTATGCTGGCTCGCATGGCTTGCATCTGGAGCAGTACAACACCCAGATCAATCAGATACCCGATTCTGCTCTCTCGCAGCAATCGGCCCTCACCGTACAGGTTCCTAACCCGCTTAGTTGTCCCTCCATCCCAGATCCGACAACCTCGAATGGATGTCCGGCAACTTCGCTCATCAGCGGGACAACGGTCGCCGCTGGGCAACTTCTTCGACCCTACCCGCAATACAACAACTTGTCCCTGCCGGGGTATGGTTGCTGCAGCAGTACCTACAACTCTTTACAAGCTACAGTGACGCGTCGGTTCGCCGGCGGTGGTACCCTGTTGGCGGCCTATACAAATTCGAAGCTTCTGACCAACACGGATACCTTGACGAGCTGGTTGGAAGGCTCGACTGGCGGTGTCGGACAAGTCCAGGACTGGAACAATCTGAAGGGAGAGAAATCGCTCTCCTCGCAGGATGTTTCGCAAAGGTTGGTGATCAGCTACGTCCTCGACCTTCCCTTTGGTCACGGCAAGGCGTTTGCTTCCGGCTTCACTGGGGCAGCGAATAAAGTGGTGTCCGGTTGGGGAATCGACGGCGAGACCGCGTTCCAGCGCGGCTTCCCGCTGAAGGTCAGTTACGCCAACACGACGCCTCTGGAGGCGGCCAACTTGGGCGTCTCCAACGTACGTCCTAACGTTGTACCTGGCTGCAACAAGAAATCCGGTGGCGGAAGCGTTCTCAACTGGTTTAACGAGAGCTGCTTTGCAGCCCCGCCGGATTGGGGTTTTGGTACTGAGTCGCGCGTGGATTCTACCCTTCGCGGTCCCGGAATTAACAACTGGGACTTCGCTGTGTTCAAGCGCACGATGATGACAGAGCGAGTGGGAGTTGAGTTCCGGACCGAGTTCTTCAACCTGTTCAACCATCCGTATTTTGGAATGCCAGCAACCAGCTTCAACGGTAACACCTGCGCTAATGGCACTCCCGGGTGTGCGGGGGCTAACAACGGATTCGGTCAAATCACCTCAACCGTACAGGCCGGAGGCGCATCACCCGAACGCCTGATCCAGTTCGCACTTAAGTTGATTTTCTGAGTTGCTTTGCAAGAACCGGACTGGGCGTTCGCCCAGTCCGGTTTTTTAGTGCCTTCTAAAGTGCTTATTCACCAAAACGCAGACGTCTCAACGTTCGTATCTGTCTAGCTGTCCTCCGACCCGCATGAGAAATGTCCCCGTCATCGACTACTCCGACGCCAAGAAGATCATTGACCTGATCGTCGACAAAGCTTCACAGATGCAAAAATCGGTGGTCGTTGCCGTCGCCGATCCGCATGGTGAACTCATCGCCTTTGCCCGCATGGACGGCGCTCCCTTTTCCTCCATCCGAATCGCTTCGAATAAGGCGTACACCGCCGCCCGCGAGCGAAAAACCACCAAGGAAATCGGAGAAAAGGTGCGGCACCCCGAAAAGGGACACGACATTGCCTACTACGGCGACCCCAGATTCGTTGGCTGGGGCGGAGGCATTCCCCTGTGGAAGGATGGCGTCGTGGCCGGCGCTGTCGCAGTCAGCGGCCTTTCCTCGGACGAAGACATCGAGTTGGCCACGCTCGCTCTGGAACTGATCGGTGCGCAGAAACTTCCCTGAAGACGCAATCTCTGAGACGCTCGCACTTTACTCCATCGGTTTATTATAGGGTGGCTTTCAGTTCCAACTTAATAGTCGGAGGTTCCCATGTTCCGCAGACTCCAGCGCATTTTTCTTCTCGTTCTTTTGGCTCTTTGCCTGGCCTGGGCCCAGGCGCAAACGTCCTCACCGGAGGTCGAGGCCCGCGTCGATTCCCTCATCAAGAAACTGACTCTCGACGAGAAGGTCGACTTAATCGGCGGGGTGGACTCTTTTTACATTCGCGCCAATGAGAAGATCGGATTGCCGCGCTTGAAGATGGCGGACGGTCCGGTGGGCGTGCGCAATTACGGTCCGTCGACGGTCTTCGGCGGCATCGGTCTGGCCGCAACGTGGGACCCGGAACTAGTCTCCCGTATGGCAGCCACGATTGGCCGCGATGCCCGTGCTCGCGGCGTGCATTTCATGCTTGGGCCGGGCGTGAACATCTATCGTTCCCCGCTGAATGGCCGCAACTTCGAATACTTCGGCGAAGATCCATTCCTCTCTGCCCGCACTGCCGTCGCTTACATCAACGGAATGCAAAGCCAGGGGGTCAGCGCAACCATCAAGCACTTCATGGGCAACAATTCCGAATTTGATCGTCACAACACCGATTCCATCATCGATGAGCGCACCATGCGCGAAATCTATCTTCCGGTGTTCGAAGGCGCGGTCAAAGAGGCGCATGTCGGAGCCATCATGGATTCCTACAACCTCACCAACGGCGTCCACATGACCCAAAACGGCTCCCTGAACACGGACCTCGCGAAGAAGGAGTGGGGATTCACAGGAATCATGATGTCCGACTGGGATGCCACCTATGACGGCGTCGCCGCAGCCAATGGCGGCCTCGACCTGGAGATGCCCTCGGGAAAATTCATGAACCGCGAGACTCTCTTGCCAGCCATCAAGGCAGGCAAGGTCAGCGAAGCCACCATCGACGATAAGATCCGGCGCATCCTGCGGATCGCAATTCGATTTGGATGGCTCGACCATGACCAGGCCGACTTGTCGATCCCGCTCCTGAATGTTGCGGGAGAGAAGACCGCACTGGAAGCCGCTCGCTCCGGCATGGTCCTTCTCAAAAACGATGGCAATCTCCTGCCTCTGGGGAAGGGAAACATCAAGTCGATTGCCGTCATCGGCCCTGATGCCTATCCCGCCGAGCCCGGCGGAGGAGGCAGCGCGGAAGCCAAACCCTTCACATCGGTGAGCTATCTGGAAGGTATTGTGAACTATTTAGGCGACGGCGCGAAGGTCTACTATTCGCGGGGAATCCCAACCCTTGATGAAATTTCAAGGCAGACGGACTTTACCACTCTGGCGACAGGCGGCAAGAAGGGTCTGAAGACGGAGTTCTTCAATAATGCGAATCTCGACGGCCCACCCGCGATCGTGCGATACGACCAGCACGTCCATTACCAACCAGCACGAGGAGGGGACCGCACTGATAGCGATCTCTCCATTCGATGGACCGGCTTCTTCACGCCGAGCGAACCCGGGCAATACCTTGCATTCGTTCAGGGTCCTGGTGAAAACGGCGGCTACCGGCTCTATGTAGATAAGAAGCTCGTGCTCGACAACTGGAAACAATGGTACGCCTTCGTCGGAGAGACTCAGATAACTCTGACCTCGGTCCCGCACGAGATCGAACTCGACTACCGCGCCCATGGGGGATATGGCAAGACCACGGTCAACCTAGGCAT
>Ga0116134_1001149_pt1 | contig 13524 bp, 9 predicted proteins | sample June2015DPH_19_5_FD_89737 | JGI IMG/M metagenome (GOLD analysis project Ga0116134, IMG submission 89737) | Peatland microbial communities from SPRUCE experiment site at the Marcell Experimental Forest, Minnesota, USA - June2015DPH_19_40 | ecosystem: Environmental > Terrestrial > Soil > Wetlands >...
GCGCTGGCCAACCTGGGCGACATCGACGCGCAGACCATCGCCGGCGCGCTGTCCACCGGCACCCACGGCACCGGCGCGGCCCTCGGCGGCCTCGCCACCCAGGTCGAGGCGCTGGAGCTGATCCTGGCCGACGGCACCGTCGTGAGCTGTTCGGCTGACGAGCGCCCCGCCCTGTTCTCCGCCGCGCGGGTGGGACTGGGCACGCTCGGGATCATCACCGAGGTGACGCTGGCTTGCGTCCCGGCGTTCGCGCTGGCCGCCGAGGAGGGACCGGAGCCGGTCGCCGACGTGATCGAACGGTTCGGCGAGCTGGCCGCGGGCCACGACCACTTCGAGTTCTACTGGATCCCGTACGGCCGCAACGCCCTGGTCAAGCGGAACAACCGGCTGCCCGCCGGCCGGGCGCCGGCGCCGCTGCCGGCCGCCCGGCGGTTCTACGAATACGAGATCATGGAGAACGCCGGATTCGGGCTGCTGTGCCGGACCGGGCGGGTGGCGCCGCGGCTCATCCCCCGGCTGAACCGGATCACGTCGGCGGCGTTGTCCCGCCGGTCGTACTCGGACCGGTCGTACCGGGTCTTCACTACGCCGCGGCGGGTCCGGTTCGTCGAATCCGAGTACGCCATCCCCGTCGACACGGCTCCCGCCGTGCTGGCCGAACTCCGCCGTGAGGTGCCCAAGCTGGCCGACCCGGTGATGTTCCCGGTCGAGGTGCGGGTGGCCGCGGCCGACGACATCTGGCTGTCCACCGCGAACGGCCGGCCCAGCGCCTACATCGCGATCCACCAGTACGCCGGGCTGCCGTATCAGGCGTACTTCGCGCTGTTCGAGTCGATCGTGGCCGGGGTGGGCGGACGCCCGCACTGGGGCAAGCTACACACCCTGGACGCGGGCCGGCTGCGTGAGCTGTACCCGCATTTCGGCGACTTCGTGCAGGTCCGGGACGAGGTGGACCCGGCGGGCCGGTTCACCAATGCTTACCTGGACCGGGTCCTCGGGCCACCCCCGGCGGGCCCCGTCACCGGTTTGCCCCCGGAAGGGCCCGGGTAAGCGCGAGAGGGTAACGCTGGTCCACCCGAGGAGGCGACCGCAGGTGAAGCTGACGTTCCTACGACCGCTGTATGCGAACGCGGGCAAGAACGCGGGCAAGAACGCGGGCAAGAACGCGGGCGGCTTTGCGTCCGTGTACCTCGACACGTCGGGGACGGGCCAGTGGCCCGGCGCCACGGCGGTGGACATCCGCTGGCGCGACCTGCGCGAAGAACTGTCCCCGGCCGGAGTGGACGCGGCGACCCTGAACGCGCTGGGTGAGGTGCTGACCGGAGCCGCCCTGACGGCTCCGGGGACGGCGGCGTTCGGCCATGACGGCGCCGTGCCGCTGGTGGTGCGGCTGCCCGCGGTGCCGCTGCGCGAGATCGCCCGCTGGGCCATGCTGCCGGATCTGCTGCCGCTGCTCATCCAGTCCCCGCCGCGCCCGCCGCATCTGCTGGTCAGTGCCACCCGGGCCGGCGGCGACGTGCTGGCCGTCCGCACCGACGACGACGTCACCCGGCAACGCGTCCAGGGGACCGGCTGGCCCGTGCACAAGACCAAGTCGGGCGGCTCGGCGCAGCTGGAGCACCAGCGAGCGGCCGAGGAAGCCTGGGAGACCAACGCCAAGGAGCTCGCCGGCGCGGTGGTCAGCGCGGCCGCCGGCCACGTGCCCGAGGCGATTATCGTGGCCGGCGACGTGCGGGCCCGGACCATGCTGGTCGACAAGCTCCCCGCCAACCTGGCCGGCAAGGCCGTCATCGTGAACCGCGAGATAGCGGTGGACTCCCCCGAGCTGGCCGCGGCGGCGGAGCAGGCGCTGCACCAGCTGGAGGACGCCGACTGCCGGCGGCGGCTGGAGGCGTTCCACGATCAGCTCGGCACCGGCGGCGCGACCGAGGGCCTGGCCGAGACGGTGGCCGCGCTGCGCGACGGGCAGGTCTCCGAGCTGTTCCTCAGCGGCGACTACCTGGCCGACGGCCCGGGCGCGCCCGGGCCGGCCTGGTCCTCCGCACCGGCCTGGATCGGTCCCGCGCTGGCCGACGTGGGCCTGTCGAGCGAGGAACTGCACGACCGCGGGCTGACCGGCCTGGCCCGGGACCGGGCCGACGCCGCGATCGTGCGCGCCGTGACCGGGACGGACGCCGAGCTGTTCATCGTCCCGGCCGGGGAGGCCCCGCTGCGGGACGACATCGGCGCCCTGCTCCGTTACCCCGTGCCGGGCGCCTGAGCGTCTATTCTTCCCGGCGCAGGACGATGATCATGCGCCAGGCCTCCGGCGCGGACAGCGGGACCCCGTCCGCGAAGTCGCCGTAACGCCCGGCCACCGTGAAGCCTCCCGCCAGCCGGACGGCCGCGTCGACCTCGGTACCGGTCCAGAACCGGTTCGGCACCACGTCGGTGAGCGTCCGGGAGCCCGCCGCGTCGCGCACCGTCACCAGCACGTGCTCCCGGGTCACCTGGGTCACCGGGTCGATCGCGTCGTCGGCGCCGCCCCAGCGCACGTGCACCTGCCGCGCACCAAGGTCGCTGTCCCACTCGGAACTGGTCCGCGGCACCATGGTCAGGAAATCCGCCGGGTGCGCGAGCTCCATGATGTAGAGGCCCCCGGGCGCGGTGTGCGCGGCCGCCGCCCGCAGATGCGCCACCAGGTCATCGAGGTTCATCAGGTGGCACACGGAGTTCAGCATCGTGATGAGCAGGCCGAACTGGCGCCCGAGGTCGAAGTCACGCATGTCGGCGTGCACGACCTCCAGCGCGAGCCCTTCGGCCTGCGCCTTGTCCCGGGCGCGGGCGCACATCGCCGGGCTCAGGTCCAGCGCGACCGCGCTGACACCGCGCCGGGCCAGCTCGAGGGCGTGCTCCGCGGGGCCGGCGGCGAGCTCCAGCACCGACGCGGGGTCCTGTTCCGCCGCCCCGCCCGCTGAGTCCGCCGAGCCCTCCGGGCCCTGCGCCGCGAGCTGGGCGTGCCGCACGAACCAGCGTTCCAGGGCGTCGACGTCACCACGCACGTCGCGGTACGCGCAAGCGAGCTCGTACATCTCCGGCTCGTCGTAGATTCCGGTCACCCGGTCATTGTGCCGGAAACCGGCGAGAGGACTGGAATCCCCGTCTAGCCGGTTGGGGTGTTCCTGCGGCAAACTGGCCGCATGATGACCGAGGCCCAGGCCCTCAACGCGCTGGCGAGAGAGGACCCGGAGGCGGCGGACGAGGCGAAGGCCGCGCTCAGCTGGCTGACCAACGGCGCCGGGCTCGAGACGGTCTCCCAGCTGAAGCTGCAGGAGTTCGTCTGGTACGCCCTTCCGGTTAAATGGCCGATGACGACGGGCGAGCTCATCGCGGTGACCAGGGCCCTTGGCCGGCTGTTCTCCATGCTCGGCATGGAGCGCTACGCCGACGTCTGCATGTGCCCGGGCACCGAGGGCATCCTCACCGCGTACGGCGACGGCCACGAGGCGGGCATCGCCGCGTACGCGGAGGCCGTGGAGAACTCGAGCACCGCGCCGTCCGACACCGGCCTGCTGGTCTGGGGATCGGTGATGGGCCCGGACGAGCGGGCCGCCTATGACGCGTGCGCCGCCGCCATCGAGCTCGCGATCGCCTCGGGTGAGCTGCCGGCCGGGAGCCGCGGCTGGCGGGCCAAGCGCAGCGCGCTGATCGACCGCTGGCTCACGGCCCCTCCCCCGGCCCGGGACGGCGCGGGTGGCTGGAATGACCCGGCGCGCGGGCATCCGGCGGGTGGCCGGCCGGCCGGCGAGGGCCGTAGCCAGCCCGGACGGCACCGGGCGGGCGCCCACCACACGCCCGGGGCCAGCGGGACGTGGCTAGCCCGGATTCATACCGAACGGATGGATGCGTGGGCCAACAGCCGCCCCGGCGAGCGATCCCGGCTGGCGGCCGCGGTGCTGCCCCGGCTGCTGGAGGAAGCGGGCGCGCCGGACGACGCGCTGCCCACGCTGGGCTGGCTGCTCGGGCATGCGGACCTCGGCCTGCGGCTGACCGCCCGGCACTATATCCCGCCCGCCCTGGTCACCGAGTCCGTGGACATGTTCGGCTGGCGTGAGCAGCTGGCCGGCGCGCTGAAGCAGGAACTCGACGTGTTCCCGCTGCACACCCTGCGCGGGCTGGCCCAAGGTGAGATGGGCGCGATCCGGCGCAGCGGCACCAGCCTGGTGCTGACCCGGACGGGACGGCTGATGACCGAGGACCGCGAGGCCCGGTGGCAGATCGGCACCGCCGCCCTGATCGGCACGGACGACGGCACGCGACCGGACTTCGCGGTGGCCGTCCGCGAGGCCGGCCTCTTGTTCCTCCTGGTCAGCGGGCCAGCGGGGTATGAGGAGCTGACCCGGCACCTGACCCGGATCCACACCGAAGAAGGCTGGACCTCGCGCGGGGGGCTCAGCGACGCCGTGCGCCGCGAGATCCACGGGCTCCGGCACCGGCTCTGGGCGCTGCACCTGCTCTACACCGGGCGTGCCTCCCGCGAACCGCTCACGCTCACCGAGACTGGTGTGCAGGCGGCGCTGTCCGCGCTGCGGGCGCGGGCCCGCGGGCCCCGGCACCACGTCGGCCTCGGGTTACCCGCCGAGGCCGGGTACGGCGAGGCGATCGTTACCGGCCCAGCGACCCCAGGCCGAAGGCCTGGGTGAGCGGCCGGTGCTGTCGGCGAGCAACCCGCACAGGTTACGGCGAGGCGATCGCTACCGGCCCAGCGACCCCGGGCCTTGTGCCCGGGTGAGCGGCCGGTGCTGTCGGCGAGCGCCGCAGCAGGTTACGGCGAGGCGATCGTTACCGGCCCAGCGACCCCAGGCCGGAGGCCTGGGTGAGCGGCCGGTGTGTCGGTGAGTTACCACCGCGCGGGCGCGGAGCGCATGCGGGGGGTTCCGGGGGGTCGCCCCCCGGGCCAGCACAGCGCATGCGGGGGGTCCGGGGGGTCGCCCCCCCCGGGCTAACACAGCGGCGGGTACCCGCAGTAATTCTCGGCCAGCGTCGTGGCCGCGGCCCGCGAGGTGGTGACGTACCGCAGCTGGGAGAGCTGGAGCTGCGCCTCCATCTCGTTTCTGTCCGGCATCTCGTTTCTGTCCGGCATCTCGTCCCCGCCGGGCGTCACGTGCAGCATCGAGGTCATCCACCAGGAGAAGTGGGTGGCCCGCCACACCCGGTTCTGGCAGGTCTCCGAGTATGCGTCGGCGAGCTCGCTGCGGGAGTCCCGGACCAGTGCGATTAGCGCGGCAGCCAGCACGGACACGTCGGCCAGGGCCAGGTTGAGGCCCTTGGCGCCGGTCGGCGGCACGATGTGCGCCGCGTCCCCGGCCAGGAACAGCCGGCCGGAGCGCATCGGCGCCGCGACGAAGCTGCGCATCGGGGTGACCGACTTCTCCAGGATCGGGCCCTCCTTGAGCTCCCACCCCGGCACCTCGAGCCGGTGCCGCAGCTCGGCCCAGATCCGGTCGTCGGGCCAGTCCCCGACGTCCTCGTCCGGCGGTACCTGCAGGTACAGCCGGCTGACCTCGGGACTCCGCATCGAGTGCAGGGCGAACCCGTTGGCGTGCCGGCAGTAGATCAGCTCATCGGTCGAGGGCGGCACGTCGGCGAGGATGCCGAGCCACGCGTACGGATACGCCCGCTCGGCCACGGTGAGCAGCCCGTCCGGCATGGCGGGCCGGCAGATGCCGTGGAAGCCGTCACACCCGGCGATCACGTCGCACACGACCTCGTGCCGGTTCCCGCTGGCGTCGGTGTAGCGGAGAAGGGGGCGGTCAGTGCCGAGGTCAGCGACTTCGGTGCCGGACACGTCGAAGTGCAGGGCGGCACCCGCGGATGTCCGTTCAGCAATCAGATCTTTAACGATCTCGGTCTGCGCGTAGATCGTCACGGCCCGGCCGACCAGGTCACGGAAGTCCAGGTGATGCCGTTCCCCGCTGAACTGAAGGTAGATGCCGCCGTGCTCGAGGCCCTCGCGGTCCAGCCGGCCGGCCAGCCCCGCCGCGCGCAGCAGCCGGACGGTCCCCTCCTCGAGCAGCCCGGCCCGCTGGCGGGCCTCGCAGTAGGCGCGGCTGCGCGACTCCACCACCACCGAATCGATCCCGGCCAGGGCGAGCAGGTGGGACAGCAGCAGCCCGGCCGGGCCGGCCCCCACGATGCCGACCTGGGTCCGTTCCCTGGTCATCGGCGGCCTTCCTAGAACGGGTACGGGGTGATATCGCCGCGGACGGTCACCCACCGGGTCTCCGTGAAGGCATCGATGTTCGCGGCGCCGCCGAAGCGGGCCCCGGTGCCCGAAGCGAGCAGACCCCCGAAGGGGATGTTCGGCTCGTCGTCGACGGTCTGGTCGTTGATGTGCACGATCCCGGTGGGAATGCGGCGGGCCAGATCGAGGCCGCGCATCACATCGTTGGTGAGGATGCCGAGCGAGAGGCCGTATTCGCTGTCGGCGGCCAGCTTGGCCGCCTCGTCCGGGGTGGCGAACGGGATGACCGGCGCGACCGGGCCGAACACCTCGCTGGCGTAGGCCGGCATCTGCGGCGCCACGTCGGCCAGCACGGTCGGCTGGTAGAACAGCCCCTCGAAGGTTCCGCCCGCGGCCAGCCGGGCTCCCGCGCCCACGCTGGCGGTGACCAGGTCGTGCACCTTGTCACGCTGCCGCTGGTCGATGATCGGCCCGAGCGCGACCTGTTCGGTGGCCGGGTTACCGACCGGGAGATGGCGGGCCTTGTCGGCCAGCCGGCTCACGTAGTCCTCGTAGATGTCCTGCTGCACCAGGTGCCGCCCCGTCGTCATGCAGATCTGCCCCTGGTGCAGGAACGAGCCCCAGGCTCCCGCCGAGACCGCCCGGTCCAGGTCCGCGTCGGCCAGTACCACCAGCGCGGAGTTGCCGCCCAGTTCCAGGTGGACGCGCTTGAGGTGCCGGGCCGCCAGTTCGCCGACCCGCCGGCCCGCGGCGGTGGACCCGGTGAAGGAGATGATCCGGACGAGCGGCTCTTCGACGAGGGCCTCGCCGACGTCGGCGCCGCCGGGCAGCACGTGCAGCAGTCCGTCCGGCAGCCCGGCCTCCGCAAAGACTCGGGCCAGCACGACCCCGCCGGAGACGGCGGTGCGCGGGTCCGGCTTGAGGATGACCGCGTTACCCAGCGCCAGCGCCGGGGCCACCGAGCGGATGGACAGGATCTGCGGGAAGTTGAACGGCGCGATCACGCCGACCACTCCGGCCGGGACCCGTTCGGCGAAGCTGAGCCGGGGCTGCTCGCTGGGCAGCAGCTCACCGTAGGGGCGTGAGGGCAGGGTGGCCGCTTCGTAGATCTCCTCGGTGGCCACGTGCGTCTCGAACTGCATGGCGGGCGGGATCTTGCCGTTTTCCCTGATCCCCCAGGGCTCGATCTCCTGGGCGCTGGCCAGCCAGAGGTCGGCGGCCTTACGGAGGATGGCGGAGCGCTCGGTGTGCGGACGCGCGGCCCAGCCGGCCTGAGCGGCCGCCGCGACCTGCGCCGCGCGTGTGACGTCGGCCGGGGCCGCCATGCCGATCCGGCCGATTTCCTGGCCCGTCGCGGGCTCGATGACCGGGGCGTCACCGCCCCCGCCGGCGGTCCAGCCGCCCAGGAAGATCTTGCCCCGCCACGCTGCCTCGTCCATGAGTGCCATGACTGCTCCGTAGGATGACTGCCGCCGATTCATGTGCGTTCTACGCACGAAGGTTCTGTTGGCGAACATAGGGGGAAGGGATAGCCCTGTCAAAGGAGTCGCCGGGAGATTTCCCTCACCCAGTACCCGGCGCGTATGTTCGTTCTGCGCACACCTCGGCGCAGACCTGCTTCGTAGTGTGCGCACCCGGCGCCCGCCCCCCCGGAGGGCCCGGGAAGCCCCGGGAAGTCCCGCCCGCCCGGGCATTCTTCACGGTCAGGAGTCACGTTGAGCGATAACGGCGTTCGCGACGCAGACTTCATCCAGTCGCTGGAACGTGGGCTGTCCGTGATCCGTGCCTTCGACGCGGAACACCCCAAGCTGAGCCTGAGCGAGGTCGCGGTCCGCACCGGCCTGAGCCGCGCCGCCGCCCGGCGCTTCCTGCACACCCTGGTGGACCTCGGGTACATGCGCCTGGAAGGCAGTCAGTTCTCGCTGCGGCCGAAGATCCTCGAGCTCGGCTACGCCTACCTGTCCAGCCAGTCTCTGCCGGAAGTCGCGATGCCGCACCTCGAGCAACTGGTGGAGCAGGTCCGCGAATCGTCGTCGGTGTCACAGCTCGACGGGGACGACGTCGTCTACATCGCCCGCGTCCCCACCCGGCGCATCATGACCGTCGCCATCAGCGTCGGCACCCGCTTCCCCGCCTACGTGACCTCGATGGGCCGGGTGCTGCTGGCCGACAAGCCGCCGGACTGGCTGGACACGTACCTGGCGTCGATCACGCTGCGGCCGCTGACCCCGCACACGATCGCCGACCCGGCGGCCCTGCGGGCCGAGCTGGCCCGGATCCGCACCCAGGGCTGGGCCCTGGTGGACCAGGAGCTCGAGGAAGGGCTCCGCTCGGTCGCGGCGCCGATCCGCGACACCGAGGGCCGGGTGATCGCGGCGGTCAACGTCTCCACGCACGCCGGGCGGCGCAGCGTGCCGGACGTCATCGACGACCTGCTCGAACCGCTGCTGCGGACGGCGCGCGACATCGAAGCCGACCTGCGCCAGTCGGCCGCTCCGCCGGGGGCACGCCGGACGCCGTGAGCTCGCCCGGCGGTGTCCGGGGGCGGGCGGCCTGCCACACTTGACCCGTGCAGACTCTGGTTATCGATCACCCGCTGGTCACTCACAAGCTCACGGCGCTGCGGGACACGCGCAGCGAGACCGCGATCTTCCGGCGGCTCACCGAGGAGCTCGTCACGCTGCTCGCCTACGAGGCGACCCGGGAGATCCGGGTCCAGCCGATCACCGTGCAGACCCCGCTCGGCGCCGCGACCGGGGTCAAGCTGGGCAGCCCGCCCCCGCTCATCGTGCCCGTGCTGCGGGCCGGCATCGGCATGCTCGACGGCATGATCCGGCTGCTGCCGATGGCTGATGTCGGCTTCGTGGGCCTCGTCCGCGACGAGGAGTCACTGGTCGCGTCCACCTACGCGGACCGGCTGCCCGCCGACCTCACCGGCCGCGAGGCGTTCGTGCTGGACCCCATGCTCGCCACCGGGGGGACGCTGCAGACCGTCATCGCGATGCTGGCCGAGCGGGGCGTCACCTCCGTCACGGCGGTGACCCTGCTCGCGGCGCCGGAGGGACTGAAGCGCCTGGAGGGGGCCTTCCCCGGCCCGGCCCAGGCGGCCCGGCCCGTGGTCCGCGTGGTCACCGCCGCGGTGGACGACCGGCTGGACGAGCGCGGGTACATCTACCCGGGCCTGGGCGACGCCGGCGACCGCCTCTTCGGCAAGGTCTAATGGCCCAGCGAACCCGGGCCGTAGGCCGGGTGAGCGGCCATTGCTGTCGGCGAGCAACCACGAGCGGGTTACGGCGAGGCGATCGTTACCGGCCCAGCGAGCCCAGGCCGGAGGCCTGGGTGAGTGGCCGGTGTGCCGGCGATATACCACCGCGGGGCACGGAGCGCATGCGGGGGGTTCCGGGGGGTCGTCCCCCCGGGCTAACACAGTTAGATTCCGAGGAGATCTTCCAGGCCTACGGTCAGGCCGGGGGGGAGCGAGCCGATCCGGCGGACGGCGAGCAGGACACCGGGCATGAAGGACGCGCGGTCCAGGGAGTCGTGCCGGATGGTCAGCGTCTCACCGTGCCCGCCGAGCAGCACCTCCTGGTGCGCGACCAGGCCGGCCAGCCGGATCGCGTGCACGTGGACGTCATCGACGACGGCGCCGCGCGCGCCCGGAAGCCCGGACGCGGTCGCGTCGGGCGGCGCGCCGAGCCCGGCGGCGGCGCGGGCCTCGCCGATCATGGCCGCGGTCCGCAGGGCGGTGCCCGACGGCGCATCGGCCTTGCCCGCGTGGTGCAGCTCGATGACCTCGGCCGAATCGAAGAAGCGCGCAGCCTGGGCGGCGAAGCGCATCATCAGGACGGCGCCGACGGAGAAGTTCGGCGCGATGAGCACGCGCGCGCCCGGGGCCTCGTCCAGCCACCGGCCTACCTGGTCCAGCCGTTCCGCGCCGAAGCCGGACGTGCCGACCACGGTGTCGAGCCCGTGGCCGATGCACCAGCGCAGGTTGTCCATGACCACGCCCGGATGGGTGAAGTCCACGAGGACGTCACAGCGGGTCAGCACGTCGAGCGCGTCGCCCTCGTCCACGTCCGCGGCGATCGCGAGATCTTCGGCGGCGGAGATGGCCCGGCAGATCTCGCTCCCCATCCGGCCGCGTGAGCCGAGCACACCCACCCTGATCATGACGCTCACTCTCTCCCGGGATCAGCCACTGCCCCTATAGCTACCACCGATCCGCCCGCCCGGCGCCAAGAAGCCGAGGACCGCGGCGGCTGCGCATGGTTCACCCCGGGCTGGCCGTCATCCCGGAACGCGCTTCCCGAACGTGCCCAAAGACGCCATCGGGCCGGCCAGAACGTGCGCAAAGGCGTCATCGCGCACACGGCGCGGACACGGGATAGGGCCCACGGCACCTGGGAGGAAGAGGCGGACCTGGAGAGACGCGGCGCGGATATGGAGGGGCGGTATGTCCGCGCATGTGCTGCGGACATACCGCCCCGGAGGCTGCGCCCCGGGCCCCGGGGGGCCAGGGTTAGCGGAGGGCGCCGGAGAAGCTGTCGCCGTCGTCGAAGGGACCGACGACGGCCAGCGCCTTGGGACGGGTGAGGACCTCGGCCGCGACGGCGCGCACGTCGTCGTGGCTGACGGCCTCGATGGCCGCGAGCGTCTCGTCGACCGGCTCCAGCTTCGGGTAAACCAGCTCGGACTTGCCGAGCCGGCTCATCCGGGAGGACGGATCCTCCAGGCCGAGCACGATCGACCCGCGCATCTGGCCCTTGCCGCGATCCAGTTCGGCGTCGGTCAGGCCGCCGGACACGATCTTGTCCACCTCGCTGAGGCAGATGGCCAGCACTTCGTCGGCCTTGGACGGCAGGCAGCCGACGTAGATGCCCCACGTGCCGGTGTCGGCGTTCTGCGACGCGAAGCTGTAGACCGAGTAGGCCAGGCCGCGTTTCTCCCGGATCTCCTGAAAAAGCCGCGAGGACATCCCGCCGCCGAGGGCCGCGTTCAGCACGCCGAGGGCGTACCGGCGGTCATCGTTGCGGGGCAGCCCCTCACAGCCGAACACCAGGTTGGCCTGCTCGATCCCGCGGGAGACCAGCCGCAGGCCGGTGCCCAGGCTGCGCCCCGGCTGCGCGTACTCGCCGCTCAGCCGGGGCGGTGCGGGCTCCACGTCCCCTTCCAGGGCCGCACCGAAGTTCTGCCGGACCTGCTCCACCAGATCGTCGTGCTCGAGGCTGCCCGCCGCGGCCACGACCAGATGCTCCGGGCCGTACCTGGCCCGGTAGTGCTCGTTGATCTGCTCCCGCGTGATCGCGTTGATCGACTCCACGGTGCCGAGCACCGGGCGGCCCAGCGGGGTGTCGCCGAACAGGTGCGCGGCGAACGCCTCGTGCACCGTGTCCGTCGGATCGTCGTCGTTCATGGCGATCTCTTCGAGCACGACGTTCCGCTCGGCGTCCACGTCCTGCGGGGTGATCAGTGAGTTGGTCACCATGTCCGACAGGACGTCGGCGGCCAGCGGCAGGTCGGCGTCGAGCACCCGCGCGTAGTAGCAGGTGTACTCCTTCGCGGTGAAGGCGTTCATCTCGCCGCCGGCCGCGTCCATCTCCGAGGAGATTTCCAGCGCCGTGCGCCGCTTGGTGCCCTTGAAAAGCAGGTGCTCCAGGTAGTGCGTGGCGCCCGCGTGCCGGATGTCCTCGTCCCGGGACCCGACGCCGACCCAGATGCCGAGCGCGACGGACCGCACCGCCGGCAGGGACTCGGTGATGACCCGGAGCCCACCGGGAAGTACGGTCCGGCGCACGGTCACGCCGTCAGCGGGGATGCTGTCCCCCGTGCCGGTACCGCTTACGAGGCCGCTCACTGGTCGCGGTGCCCTCGGCTGCGCTGCCGGGTCCGGTGCGCACCGTCGCGGTCACCGCCGCGGTCGGCGCGGTCCCGGTCAGCACGCGGTGCACGGTCACCCTCGCCGCCGCCGGCATGCCCGGACAGGTCCTCGCCCGCCGCCTCACGCTCGACAACCTCGACCGGAACCAGCGACAGCTTGCCACGGTCGTCGATCTCGCGGATCTCGACCTGGATCTTGTCGCCGACCTTGATGACGTCATCGATGTTCTCGATCCGCCGGCCGCCGTGCAGCTTGCGGATCTGCGTGATGTGCAGGAGGCCGTCCTTGCCGGGCAGCAGCGAGACGAACGCCCCGAACGTGGTGGTCTTCACCACCGTGCCCAGGAACCGCTCGCCGATCTCGGGCATGTGCGGGTTGGCGATCGCGTTGATCGCGGCCCGCGCCGCCTCGGCCGATGGCCCGTCGGTCGCGCCGACGTAGATCGTGCCGTCGTCCTCGATCGTGATCTCGGCGCCAGTGTCGTCCTGGATCGAGTTGATCATCTTGCCCTTCGGCCCGATGACCTCACCGATCTTGTCCACCGGGACCTTGATCGTGATGATCCGCGGCGCGTACGGGCTCATCTCGGCGGGGGCCGAGATTGCGCCGCGCATCACGTCGAGGATGGTCAGCCGCGCCGCGCGGGCCTGGGTGAGCGCCGAGCCCAGCACCGAGGCGGGGAGGCCGTCCAGCTTCGTGTCCAGCTGCAGCGCGGTGATCAGGTCCTGCGTCCCGGCGACCTTGAAGTCCATGTCGCCGAACGCGTCCTCGGCACCGAGGATGTCGGTGAGCGTGACGTACTCGCCGCCCTCGTGGATCAGGCCCATCGCGATGCCGGCCACCATGTCCTTCAGCGGCACGCCCGCGTCCAGCAGGGACATCGTCGAGGCGCATACCGAGCCCATCGACGTCGAGCCGTTGGACCCGATGGCCTCCGACACCTGCCGGATGGCGTACGGGAACTCCTTGCGGGTGGGCAGCACCGGCACGACCGCACGCTCGGCCAGCGCGCCGTGGCCGATCTCCCGGCGCTTGGGCGAGCCGACCCGGCCGGTCTCGCCGGTCGAGTAGGGCGGCATGTTGTAGTTGTGCATGTAGCGCTTGGTGCGCTCCGGGTTCAGCGTGTCGATCATCTGCTCCATCCGGAGCATGTTCAGCGTGGTCACGCCGAGCACCTGGGTCTCGCCGCGCTCGAACAGCGCCGAGCCGTGCACCCGGGGCAGCACGCCAACCTCGGCCGAAAGCGGCCGGATGTCGGTCAGGCCGCGGCCGTCGATGCGGAGCCCGTCGTTGACGACCCGCTGGCGGACCAGCTTCTTGGTCAGCGACCGGATGGCGGCGCTGATCTCCTTCTCGCGACCCTCGAACTTCTCCGCCAGCCGCTCCTGCGCGAGCGCCTTGACCCGGTCCTCCTCGGCCGCCC
>Ga0116134_1001150_pt1 | contig 13522 bp, 17 predicted proteins | sample June2015DPH_19_5_FD_89737 | JGI IMG/M metagenome (GOLD analysis project Ga0116134, IMG submission 89737) | Peatland microbial communities from SPRUCE experiment site at the Marcell Experimental Forest, Minnesota, USA - June2015DPH_19_40 | ecosystem: Environmental > Terrestrial > Soil > Wetlands...
CGAGGCCGGGTATCTAGCGAATGAGATATAGATATCCCTGTTGATGAACGGATTGATCAATCATTACAACCAAGGAGCGGTCATGTTGGTCCTGTCGAGAAAGAACTGCGAATCGGTAGTCGTTGGAGACCCAGGCGGCCGCATTGAGGAAACATTAAAGATCACAGTGCTTGAGATTGGCAGGGATAGAGTGAGGTTGGGCTTCGAGGCGGCCGACAATGTTCCCGTCAATCGTTGGGAAGTGTGGCATCGAATTCGCTCGGGCATGCGCCCCGAGGGCGGAAAAATAGTCCCCACGTCAGGTGTTGTCCAGTGAAGCGCTGCATGACTTGAACCGAGCCCCTGCGAAAGGGATTGGATTACAGGGCGAGTCAAGCAGCAGCAATAATAAAAGTGACCGGCCAATCGGTTGAAGAAGCTGGAGTTGCCCGACGTGTATTCGGCAACGTGTCTTCCGGAGGAATTAGGCCGAAGCCGAAACATATTCGCGGCGACGGCAGTATTTGAAGGGCTATTCTCAGTTTCGGATTTGATTATACACTTCCTGCATGACACATGATGCCCGTCCAGTGGTTATCGTGACCGAGGGCTCCGATCCCCGGCCTTTGCAGTGGCTCAAGGAACGTGCCCGAGTTGTGGAGATCGCGCCGAGCGATCCGGCGTTTTATGATCGGCTCGCCGAGGCGGATGGGATGCTGGTGCGCACCTATACCAAGGTGAACGCTGCTTTGCTCGATCGCGCGCCGAAACTCAGGGTCGTCGGGCGCGGCGGCGTGGGGCTCGAAAACATTGACCTCATCGAATGCCGGAAACGCGGCGTGGAAGTGGTTTATACGCCCGATGCCAATACCCTTGCCGTTGGGGATTTTGTGTTCGGGTATTTGCTGCAGTTGCTGCGGCCGTGGGAGTTTTTTCGCGATGCGGTTTATCCGCCGAAGGAATTCAAGCGCATTCGCGATACCGTTCGGGGCCGGCAACTGGACGAACTGACTCTCGGCATTCTCGGGATGGGACGGGTTGGCCGGCGCGTGGGGCACATCGCCGCCAATGGGTTTGGGATGCGGGTGATCTACAACGATTTGGTGTGGATTCCCGGTTTGGATTTTCCCGCGACGGTCGTCGATAAGCAGGCGCTTTACCGCGAGGCGGACATCCTGACGATTCACGTGGACATGCGGCCTGGAAACGAAAACCTCGTCGGGCGCGAGCAGATTGCGCTTATGAAGGCCACGGCGGTGGTGATCAACACGAGCCGGGGGGAGGTGCTGGATGCGGCGGCGCTGGCGGAAGCGGTTCGAGGGAAAAAGATTTTCGCCGCGGCCCTGGACGTTTTCTCTCCCGAGCCGCCGGCGGGCGATTTCCCGCTGCTGCGATTTAACAACGTTCTGCTGACGCCGCACCTGGCGGCGCGGACGACGACGGCGCTGGAGAACATGAGCTGGGTGGTGCGGGACGTGATGGCGGTTTTGGAAGGCAAGTCGCCGAAATATCCGGCGCCGTTTTAGCCCAATTTTAGCCGCGTCCCGGCGCGCCGGGACGCGGCTAAAACATTTCAACGCATGAAAGGACATTTGACATGATCAATGATGTGCATGCGACGGTTGTTACTCGTGCCGGACGGAAAACGGCCGGCACCGGCTCCAAATGGGAGCCCAAGATGGGATATTCGCGCGCCGTGCGCAGCGGGAACTACATCGCTGTTTCCGGAACCGTCGGCGTCAATGCGGACGGGAAATATCCGCCGAGCGCCGGCGAGCAGACGCGGCGATCGCTGCAGATCATCCGGGCGGCGATCGAAGCCCTTGGCGGACAAATCGAGAACGTCATCCGCACCCGGATGTTCGTCACGGATGTCTCCAAATGGGAAGAGGTGGCCCAAGTCCACGGGGAAGTTTTCGGAAATATTCGGCCGGCGACGGCGATTGTTGAAGTCGCCCGGCTGATCGATGCCGAGGCGAAAATCGAGATCGAAGCCGACGCGATCGTGCCATGAGGTCTACTTCTTGAGGACGACGGCGGCGTTGCGGATTTTTGCGCCGCGGACGGTGGCGGCGAGATCCGGAATCACTTTTTTGGGCGGCAGTTTCACCAGACAGTCGCGGCCGCGGCGGCGCACGGTGAGGACGACCATCGCATGGGGGCCGACGATCACGCTTTTTGCGCTTAGTTGCCGCAGTTTTTTGGGGCCAATGAGGCGGCGCATTCGTCCCATGAAATAACCCAGCTCGTAGACATCGACCCAACACTGCACTTGGTCGCGGGAATCCGCTGGTTCCATGAAGAACTCCTTCCGCGGAGGTTGGTCAGACGTGTGGTCCGTGCGTATACTTATAGTGCAACGCAATTCGTTCGTTCAATTCCCCTATTCAGGTGACGGTCATGCGAACGAAAACAAATCCTCGTCTTGGCGATATCGGGGCGCTGGTGCGTGCATCCCGATCGGTTCGCGCTCCAACGGCCGGCGAGGGGGTGCAGAATCGCCGCCGGTTGGTCGCGAATTTCTGCTCGATGCTCGGCGAGCAAATGCTCGACGGCAAGCGCGTGGTGAGCTTCGGCGAGCCGCTGTCGCGCCGCGAGCGGCAAACACTGGAGCTTTTGCTGGCCGGCGATGCGGAAAAGCAGATCGCGGCGCGGTTGAGCATCAGCCGGAACACGGTACACGTTTACGTGAAATCGCTATACAAGCGATTCGACGTGAACAGCCGCGGGGAATTGCTGGCCCGATGGGTGCAGCAATGAATCACCTAAATGGGTGAATGAGGCAATTGTCAATTGATAATTGACAATTGACAATGACACTCCCACGCTTGAAATCCCACTTCCCACGCGATACCGTTCGCTGCCCTGTTGCGGAGTTGAACGATGGTTTCTCTGGCCGAGCGAATGAAGCTGGTTTCCGAATCGATCACCCTGGCGGTCAGCGCCAAGGCCAATGCGATGAAAAAGGCGGGGATCGATGTGGTTGGATTCGGGGCCGGGGAGCCGGATTTTGATACCCCCGCGTTTATCAAGGAGGCCGCCAAAGCCGCCCTGGACAAGGGGCAAACCAAATACACCCCGACACCGTGCATTCCCGAGTTGAGGGAAGCCATCGCCAGGAAATTCAACGTCGAGAATGGGTTGCCGTACAAACCCGATCAGATCACGACCGGCTCGGGCGGCAAACATTGCCTGTACATGGCCTTCATGGCGGTGCTGAATCCGGGAGACGAGGTGATTGTTCCAACCCCGTACTGGGTGAGCTATCCGGAGCAGGTGAAGCTGGCGGGGGGAGTCTGCAAATTCGTCCGCGGCGAGGAGGCGAGCGGATTCAAGATTTCGCCGGCGCAGCTCGAGGCGGCTATCACGCCGAAAGCCAAGGTGTTGATCATCAACAGCCCGAGCAATCCGGGCGGGCACGCGTATTCGCCGGCGGAATTGAAAGCCCTGGCGGAGGTCGTCGCCAAACATCGCCAACTGGTCGTTTTCTCCGATGAGATCTATGAGAAGCTGGTCTACGACGGGCTGAAAACAGCCAGCTTTGCCGCTCTGCATCCGGACCTGCTGGAGCGCACGCTGACGTTCAACTGTCACAGCAAGAGTTTTGCGATGACCGGGTGGCGAATCGGATACATCGGCGGCCCGAAGGCCGTAATCGACGCGATCAACAAGCTGCAGAGCCAGATGACCAGCCACATCACGAGTTTCACGCAGTTTCCGGCGGTTATTGCGCTGACCGATCCGCGCGGGGCCGAGAGCACCGAGCAGATGCGCCGGCAATTCGAGAAGCGCGGCCGGCATCTTTGGGAGCGATTGACGGCCCTGCCGAAGATCACCTGCGTCCGGCCCCAGGGAGCGTTTTATGCGTTCCCGAATGTCAGCGCATATTTTGGGAAAAGTGCCGGCGGGAGCAGGATCACGGACGCGGTGAGTTTTGCCGCCGCTCTGCTGGAGCAGGGCCACGTGGCGGTGGTTCCCGGAAACGACAGTGGCTTCGACACGCACGTGCGCCTGAGCTTTGCCACCAGCATGGAGCAGATCGACAAGGGCGTGGACCGAATTGGAGATTTCCTGAAGAAGCTGGGTTGAGGGCTCCCGAACGGCGTTTGATATTCGAATAGCCCTGGGACGGCCATCCCGGGGTTTTCTTCAATTCACGCGCGCCTGCTGTTTGCCGGTCAGATTATCCGTCTGGGATTGCGATGAGTTGGCGTCGGGGATTTGCACCACGGTTCCTTTGATGCGCAGGCCGGTGAGGAAGAAATCATCGTCGTAATAGACGGCGGCGTCGATCATGAGGTTTCCGCCTCCCGATTTCAGGGCCATCTCCAGCGGCTCCTTCAAGTTGGCGCCCATGCCGAACCACCACATCTTTTTACCTTCACAACCTTCCTTGCGGGGAAGCTTGTCGATATCGACGTCGTGGGCAGCGAGGGTCCTGGAAGAAATGGCGGTGAAATCACCGATGCGCGTTTCGCAGCCGGTCGCCGCGAGAAATAGGCCGCACAGTAATGCAGTTCTCATTCGCACTGTTGTCTCCTTGCCTGACAAAATGTCACCGGGAATCACTTGGAAATGGGGCTTCCGGTGACGACGAACTTAAATTGGTTAACGACAAGAGCGTTCCAAGCGTGGACTTCGACATGGGCGTTTGCCAAAGCGACGCCGTCGCCCTTGTCCTCGGCGTGGTCGGTGGCGGTCTTGAGGCTGGGCAAAGCGCCGAGATAGACCCACTGATAGGTCGCATCCTCTCCGGAAACCTTCGGTATATTCGCGGCGACCTGCGTGTTGATATTGCTCAGGTCCACCGCTTTGGTGGCCAGCAGCGAAAAGTTGCCGAGGTCGGTGGTACAGCCGCACAATAACAGCAGCGGCGCGGCCAGCGCGGCCGCGGGTAAAAGCATGCTTGCGAATCGGTGCATCGATTGTCTCCTTTCCAAATGGACTGGCCGTCAACACATGGCCTCCTAGAGGCTAACGGAATCGACAAAAGACGCAAATAATCAGGCGGGTAATTGACAGGTGAAGCACCGGATCGGCACTCCGGCACTGTTTCAATTCACGGTCGGATCATCGGGAATGCGGGATGGATCGACCCACTGGCCCAGAAGCCGCTGACGCATCAGCTTGGCCCAGAGATTCCCCTTCTCGTCAAATACATTTGCCGAGGCGGCATCGGCGACGATCCAGGAATTCAACTCCATCTCCTCCTCAAGCTGGCCCGGGGACCAGCCGGCATATCCGACGAAATACCGCGCCTGCCCGATCTGGTGTTTCAGGAGGGATTCAATCTTGGACTTCTCGGTGGTGAAAAATACGCCGGGGAGAACGTCGGCGTCCTTGACCATTTCATTGCCGTGCAGAACCATCAGCGGCCCCTCGCACGGCCCGCCCTGGTGCAGAACTCCCTCGACTTCGCACGGCTCGCCGAGGCTCTCCTCGCACGCCTTCTGCACGCTGATCTGGAGCGGGCGATTCAGAATCAACCCCAATGCCCCCTGCTCGTTGTGCTGAATCATCAGCACGACGGATCGCGCGAAATTCGGGTCCACCAACCGTGGCGAAGCCAATAGAAGTTTGCCCTGGGTGGATTCCATTTCCATGTTAAAGACGATAGCCAACCTTCTGCCGGCATTCCAGATGGGTTCATCTTATTCCATGGAGGCTTTTCGCGGCGGCGGGCGGCGGCCTTGTTTCACTTCCTCCTCCAGCAGCGACTTTCGCCGCAGGATGTGGTGGTAGTGCTGGGCAAAGCGATGGGCCTCGTCGCGGATGTATTGCAGGAGCCGCAGGCCGGCGTTGTTGCGAGCCAGGCGAATCGGCTCGGAGCGGGCCTGGATGTAAACCAGCTCCTCCTTCTTGGCCAATGAAATCACCATCGGCGGCCTTACATCCATGGTTTTGAAAACATCCATGGCGGCATGAAGCTGGCCCAGACCGCCGTCGATCAGGATGACATCGGGAAACAATTCATTGCTCGCCCCGGCTTCGCGGTATCGGCGCCTGACGACTTCCTGGATGCTCAGGTAATCGTTGTTTCCCTGCCCGTGCTTGATTTTGTAACGGCGGTAGGCGTCCTTGAACGGCACGCCGTCGATGAAGCAGACCTTGCTGCCGACCATTTCGCCGCCCTGGAGATGGGCGATGTCGATGCCCTCGACGATCCGCGGCGGTTCAGCGAGGGAAAGAAGCTCTTGCAGCTTTTCAATTCCCTCCCTGGGATCGGTGACGAACGCCTCGGGCTGCCAGTATTCCTGCTCGCCTTTGCCCGCTCGCTGGCCGAGCGCCGTCAGGGCCTTGATCTCGTCGCGCAGGCGGGCGGCCAACTCAAAATTCCGGTCGTTGCTGGCCTCGAGCATTTCCTTTTCCATCGCGACAAGGACGGATTTTTTTTCGCCGTCGAGAAAGCGGAGCAACCGGGTAATGTCGGAGCGATAGGTCTCCTTGGAAATCTTCGCCGCGCACGGGGCGGTGCATTGCTTGATCGGATAGAGCAGGCAGGGCCGGAAAAATCGCCGGTTGTCGTCCGATTCGGAAATCTCCAGATGACAGGTTCGGAACTTAAAGGCTCTCTGCAGCAGCGTGACCGCTTCCTTGAGGGAATGGACGCTGGTGAAAGGGCCGTAAAGTTTGACGCCCTCGGTGCGCGGCTGGCGGGTGACGAAGACGCCGGGGAATTCGTCGCCTGTCGTCACCATCAGATATGGAAAAGTCTTGTCATCCAGCAGGCGGGCGTTGTAGCGCGGCTGAATGTCCTTGATGAGCCGATTCTCGGCCAGAAGGGCTTCGACTTCGCTGTCGGTTTGAATGATCTCGAAATCGACGATTTGTTCGATCAGTCCCGCCTTTTTGTGCTCGAACCTCGTTGCCGCGTGGAAATAGCTGGAAACGCGTTCGCGCAGGCTGGACGACTTGCCGATGTAAATCACGCGGCCTTTGTCGTCCTTCATGAGATAGACGCCGGGGGATTTCGGCAGGCCCTTGGCCTTCTCGGCGAGTTTCTCCAATCGGTCATCCATGGATAGGCAAATTGTATGCGGCGGCGGAGGCGATTGCCTCAAGGCCGCGAGGAGCGCCTTTTTTCCCACGCCTCGTGCCGATAGGCTTGCGGAGATGATTGTGATCCCCAGCATTGACCTGCGCGGCGGGCGGGTCGTTCGCCTGCAACAAGGCGATTATGCGCGCCAGGTGAACTACGACGTGGACGCGGTCCAAACGGCCGAATCGTTCGCCGCCGCCGGGGCGAAATGGATGCACGTCGTCGATCTCGACGGCGCCAAGGAAGGCCGGCCGGTGCAGACCGAGATGATTTCGCGGCTGGCGAGAACGCGGGGCCTGGAAGTGGAGGCGGGCGGCGGGATTCGCCGGCGCGAAGATATCGACCAACTGCTGGAAGCGGGCGTTCGCCGCGTCGTCGTGGGAACTCGGGCGATGGAAGATTGGCCATGGTTTGATGCGCTGGCTCATGACGCGAAATACGCCGGGCGCATCGTGCTGGCCGTGGATGCAAAGGACGGAATGATCGCCGTGCGCGGCTGGACGCGGACATCGTCGCGCTCGGCCGTCGAGGTCGCCGCTCAGGTGAGCGATTGGCCGCTGGCCGCGATTTTATATACGGATGTGGCCAAGGACGGAATGTTGCAGGGGCCGAATTTGCAGCAGACTCGCGCCGTGGCCGAGGCAGGAAAGGTCCCGGTCATCGCCAGCGGAGGAGTCGGCGGCATCGAACATATTCGCCAACTCAGGGGATTGCCGATCTGGGGCGTTATCGTCGGCCGGAGCTTGTATGAGGGGAAAGTGGATTTGGCAGAGGCGATCCGGGTGGCAACGCCCCCCTGAAGCATTCGGCCATATATTGCCAAATTTTGGCCGATCCATTAAAATCCTGTTTATGGGCGAACCGAATACGGTAACCATGAACGTCTCGCTGCCTGAACCACTCAAGGGGTACGTGGACGGCAAGGTAACATCGGGCATTTACGGCTCCGCCAGCGAATTTGTTCGCGAGGCGATTCGGGAGAAGTTGCAACGTGAGCAGGCCAAGGAATTGCTCGCCGATAGGCTTTTGGAAGGACTGGATAGCGGCAAGCCGGTTCCTTTTACCGCCGGCCATTTCAAGGCAAAGAAACGGGCTCTGATTCAACGAGCGGTTAAGAAAAAGAGCGCATGAGATATCGGTTGCGGATCATGCCGGCGGCGGAAGCCGATGTGGATGCCGCGGCAAGCTTCACCGCCCAGAACAGCCTCCAGGCGGCATTACCTCTCCGACACGCGCGTCGCAAGCGACGCGGCTAAACATCTTCTGGAATCTATATTACCCTTCATTCGTTACCGATCCGCCAAAGCGGTGTGAAGCACCGGCGGCGGAGAGTTGACCAGATCGCGCAGGGCCGAGATCGCGGTGTATCGGCTGTACCCGCCGGCGGGCATGGGGTCGGTGGCGCCGATCAACGAAACCAAGATGCTGAAGGTGAGGAGCAAACCGGCAATGGCCCACGCCGCGGCGCGGTGCGGTCGGCGCAGCCAGGCGCCGGCCCAGAAGAAGAGGAACGGCAGGAAGACGATCAGCCAGCGATTGCCGAAGGCGGCGGTGGCCGGGCCGTAGCGGGAGGCCGAAAAGCCGATGATGCCGATCATCGCCGCGATCGCGCTGTCGGCGGCGAGGATCTTGGTGGTGAGCGGCCAATGGCGGTGCATGACCACGAACATGCCGGCGACGCCAAGGATAACGACGGGGAAATGGACCAGCAGGCCATGCTCGCCGATGAGCGCCCAGGTGAAGCTGCCGATGCCGCGCCCGATTTTTTGCCAGAAGGTCGGCGGAGGCGGATTGGCGTCGGGGTCATCGGCCAGGTCGGCCGCCTGGTATCGGTCGGGTCCGTCGGGGGCGGCATCAACGGCGGGTTCGTCGATCAGCATGCGGCGATGGATGGCCAGTTCGGGGTGCATGTCTCCCGGCAGAAGGTTTCCAGTGACCGGTACGGTCAGGGATGCGTGAAGCAGGATGGGCGGCGTGGCGCCGAGGAGAAAGAGAATGATCCCGCCGATGCGAAGCGCCGCCGGCAAGCGGATCGCGGGAATGACGGCCATGAGAAGGACCAGAAATACCGACGCGGACAAGTCGATGGTTGCGGCCAGGGCGGCGCAGAATCCGGCCAGGACGATCCATGCCCCGCCGCGGGAGGGGTTTTCGCTGCCGACGATATGGACGAGGCAACCTGCCGCGGCGAGGACCAGGACGGCCGCCGGCACATGCGGGTTGAGGACAACGGCGTAGCTGATTAGCCCGGTGGCAAAGACGACGGCCGCCGCCAGGGCGGTTCGCCACGGCCGGCGAAGCTCGAAGATTCGGCCCATTCGATAAACCAGCCCGGCGGCGCCGGCCACGGGCAGCGTCGCGCCGAGCAGCGTGAGCAGATAGGGCGCCAGGACGGAGTTTTCCTGAAGGCGGTACCCCATCCAGAACAAAATGAGGGCCGGGGCGCTGAGCAGAAACGCCAACATCGGCGGCTGATCGCTGAAAAGCCTGCCATTGGCCGCAATGACGTGAGACGATGGGATGAACTGGCGGGTGTCGATGGCCAGGCGCTCGGCGAGGGCTCCGGAATCGGCCCGGTGCTCGACCAGGGCGGAGATGGTTGCCAGCCGGAGTTGTTCATCTCCGCCGGCCTGCCCGGGATGGCGAAGAGGCCGCAGCAGCGGCAGGCAAAACAGCAGGACAACGATCGGCGTGGCAAGGGCCCAGGGCCGCACATACGGCCGGCCGGGTCGCGGGCGAAGTTTGGTGAGCAAGGATTGCATAGACAAGCACGCGGACCGGGCGGAACGCCCGGCCCTGTCATTTCAATACACCTTCAGATACTGCACGAAGTTCCGCAGAATTTGCTGGCCCTGCCGCGTATAGCGCGGCATGTATTTGGCCGTGTCCTGGCGTATGCGCCTCTCCTTATCGGGGCCGAGAAATTTGCCGTACTCCTGCCGGCCGGCGACGACGACCGCCTCGATGTCGGCTTCTGTGAATTCAAAATGATATTGAAACCCAAACAATCGCGTTTTGAACCGAAAAGCCTGGTTCTTGCATATCTTGCTGGAACTCAGCAGCGCATTTCCAGTGGGCGAATTGGGAGGCGGCGGATCGGAAGGCGGCGGCAAGCGCGGCAAATCAAAGGTGTCGCTATGCCAATGAAACATCATCGAGCCATCGTTCAATCCCATGACAATCGGTTCGGTTCCACCGGGGAACGGGAAAGTCACCGGCCCCCAGCCCAACTCAGGGACTGGAATGGGCACATCTTCCGGCTTTGCGCCCGGCTTGGTGTTAGTGTGAACCTTGGCGCCGGCCGCATGGGCCAGCAACTGGGCTCCGAGACAGATCCCCAGCACAGGGCGATCGGCCGCAATCATGTGCTTGAGAACTTCCATTTCCCGGCTAAGGAAGGGGTAATCCGGATTGCCGAGATCTCCGACGCCCATCGGGCCGCCCAGGACGATCAGAACCCGCACCTCGTCCAGATCGGTGGGGACTTCATCCCCCTGGTAGAGCCGTCGCAACTGAACCGGAATGCCATAGTCGCGAAAGATGGGAACGATCTGCCCCGGCCCCTCATGGGCAACGTGCTGCAGGATGACGGCACTGCTCATAGAGGGAACAATGATCCGCTCTGTCGGACGGCCTTGTCAAGGTCGGCCCGAATCCGCCTTGCCAGGCGATTGCGGGCGGTTTCCTTATGGGAAATGGTCGGGATTGGCTTATCTGGGGCTTTGTCGTGGGATTTGGAGGCAGGGGACGGGGGTGACGCCGCGCCATCACGCTCGAAGGCGACGCGATACCAATGCCGGCCGTCATCGTCTTGCCTGGGATAGAGTTCCCGCAGGGTATCGAGCAACTCTCTCAAGGATTTGAAACCATCCGCCGCGGCATCGGCGACGGTCAAATCCTTCGGCTCGACTCGCCGGCACGAGAGGATTCTCAGCCACCCGACCCCTGGAACAGAGGCGCGGGTCCCCGGGGTTACGCGAGCGTATTTCCACCGCCGCAGCGTAGTGGTTTTGGTCCCGCGACGGATGGAATCGATGAACTGGCGTTTGAATAGCAATTGAGGCATTGCGCTTCGGACCCCGGTCTCCGGTCTCATATCGGACGAGGTTTAATGTCCGATGAGCTTCAGTTGACGAAGGATAATAATCGCCAGCAAAACGGCGAAAACGGCGAGTAATCCAAGTAACGCTCGCTTGTCCTGTTGTTGATAGGCATTGGTTTTAACGGGGCTGAGTCGGCGCTGTTCCTTCTTGAGTTTCTTAAGTTCGGAACGGCACGAGCCGCAGATTCGCCGTCCCTCGTAATCATGGAGCCCGGCCTCATTCACAATGCGTCCACAATCGGCACATTTGACCCCTTTGGGGGCATGGGCTGCCTTGTCGATCTTGTGACATTCGGGACACCAGTAGCCTCGGCTGTCGCGCAGGCGTTTCTTCCCGGTCAGGTCCTTGCCGCACTGGCAGCAGACCTTCGCCGCTACGACCGCTTTTTCCACGAACGTGTCGCCGCTGGACTGTCCATCGGCGCCGAAATCGGTGTTGCCGGTGGATTTGTTCGTAAAACAGGTGCAAGGATGTCCCTGCTCGGAACTCTCTGAGCCAAGGACGCCTCCACACTCTGGACAAATCAGTTCCGACGACATGGTTCTAATGCCCTCGCGATGGGGCTATGAGTATTGTAGAGAATGTCTCTATCAACGAAATGCCCGAAGGAAATTTATTTCTTAAGTGATTGTTTATACTGGCTTTATATGCGGCATATCGCCGGGGATTGAAACCTGCGGCCTCCCTCTCGGCAACTTGCCGTGGTACCAGCCAATGCGCGAAGTTATTGAGGTGACTGCGGCAGAGGGTCGATGTAGGAATTGAGCCTCCCGGCATTGGTTGTCTCCGGGTTGAAAAGGCCCGCGAGTAGGAGTTAAGCTTGTTCGTCGGATGGCGTTGCATGAGGGCCTACAATTAGCAGTTCCCCCCAAAACTGGGGCACGCGAATTTATTTATGGAATCGTTTGACATTATCAATCGCGCCAACGCGGACTACATCGACCGTTTGTACGAGCAATATCAGTCCGACGCGCGTTCGGTAGACCCATACTGGCAGGCGTTTTTCGCGGGTTTTGCAGCCGCCGGCGGCCGACCGGCTAGCCTCACCGGTGCCTTCGAGCCTTCCGAACAGCCAAGCCCTCATCACGCTCGCGCCGGCGTTGAAACCAAGAACCTGGTTCATTCCTACCGCGAACTGGGCCATTTCATCGCCAATCTTGATCCCCTCGGCCACAATCGGCCAAGCCATGCATTATTGGACCTTTCGCAATTCGACCTGACCGCCGCGGACATGGACAAGCGGGTCACTCAGTGCGATTTTGGAGGCCCGTTTGACGGAACCCTTCGCGATCTGATCGAGAAACTGCGCACCACCTATTGCAGCACGCTCGGCGTCGAATTCGCGAACATTTCCGACAAGGCGCAGCGCGAATGGTTGATTCAGCGAATGGAGCCGATCCTCAACCGTCCCGTCCTGACCAGCCCGCAGCGGCAGGCGCTTCTGTACGAGCTTGTCGCCGCCCAGGGACTTGAGGATTTCCTGGCGCTGAAACAGCCGGGCCAGAAACGCTTCGGCATCGAAGGCGCCGAATCCCTCATACCCCTTCTCAATACGCTCGTGGACGACGGGGCGGCGCTGGGCGTCCTGGAAGTGGTGATGGGAATGGCCCATCGCGGGCGGCTCAACGTGCTGGCCCACGTCGTCAACAAGCCGTATGAAGCGATCTTCCGCGAATTCGAGGGCCGGACGCCCGAACACTTCGACGGCGACGGAGATGTCAAATATCACCTGGGATATGCCCAGGATCGCCAGACCAAAAGCAATCACAGCATCCATATCGCGCTGGGCTATAACCCCAGCCACCTGGAACTGGTGGATCCGGTGGTGGTGGGCATCGTGCGGGCCAAGCAGAATTATCGAGGCGATCACGCCACGCGAACGCGCGTCGCGCCCATCCTGATCCACGGCGATGCGGCCTTCTGCGGGCAGGGAATCGTGCACGAAACGCTCGGTCTGTCGGAACTGCCCTACTATCGCACCGGCGGGACCATCCACGTCATCGTCAACAACCAGATCGGCTTCACCACCCTGCCGCGTCAGGGACGTTTCACGCCCTACCCCACGGACGTCGCCAAGATGATTCAAGCGCCGATCTTTCACGTCAATGGGGATGACCCGGAGGCGTGTCTTCACGCGGCGCAACTGGCGATTGCATTCCGCCAGGAATTCCACTGCGACGTCATGATCGATCTATGGTGCTATCGCAAAAACGGCCACAACGAGCAGGACGAGCCGAGCTTCACCCAGCCGCTGATGGCACGCGAAATTGCCGCTAAAACCAGTGTCCGCGATCTTTACGCCCAGCGGCTCATCGACCAGGGCGCGGTCACGCCGAAGCAGTTTGAGGACATGAAAGTTGAATCGCGCCGCCGGCTCGACGAAGCCCTGAGCCATGCCCGC
>Ga0116134_1001151_pt1 | contig 13507 bp, 9 predicted proteins | sample June2015DPH_19_5_FD_89737 | JGI IMG/M metagenome (GOLD analysis project Ga0116134, IMG submission 89737) | Peatland microbial communities from SPRUCE experiment site at the Marcell Experimental Forest, Minnesota, USA - June2015DPH_19_40 | ecosystem: Environmental > Terrestrial > Soil > Wetlands >...
ACGTCTGCGCCGCTGGTTCGCCTTGGGCGCGATTTTCATGATTGCTACGGTCGCGGGGATGTATTTCTACGCGCAATGGCGTGTGCGCAAGGTCGTCCACGACATTCCGGCGAAAATCGGCCTGGACATTCAGCAGACCGCCGAGGGCTTTTCCATCTCCAAGTCGCTGGAAGGCCGTACTCAGCTTACGGTGAGCGCTTCCAAGGCGGTGCAGTTCAAAGAGGGTGGACGGGCGGACCTGCACAACGTCAAGATCGTCATCTACGGCAAGGATGCCAGCCGCTTCGACCGGATCACCGGGGATGATTTCGAGTACGATCCCACATCGGGCGACGTGAACACGAAGGGAACGGTGCTAATTGATCTGGAAGCGAATCCCGAGGGCATGCGCCATTCGGACCAGTCGCCTCCCGAGCAAACGAGAACGCCACTTCATCTTGAAACCAACGGCCTCGTCTTCAACAAGAATACGGGGGACGCTTCTGCCGCCGGGAAGGTGGTGTTTCAGACGCCGCAGGCATCCGGTTCAGCCGTGGGCATTAAGTATGTGGCCAAGACGGGCACGATGGACTTGCTGGCGGATGTCGTGATGACGGTCAACCGGCCGCGACCGGTCCATCTGACCGCGGATCGTGGCGTAATTACGAAGCAGCCCCGGCAGGTCTTTCTCACCGCGGTGCACATGAGCCGGGAGCAGCAGGAATCGCGGTCCGATCACGCGACGTTCTTTCTTCGCGAGGACAACACGGTGAACCGCATTCTTGCCGAGGGTGACGTGGAGAGCGAGACTCATGGAAGCACCGAGACCCATCAGCGCTCCGACCGTGCCGAGATGTGGCTGACCGGAACAAAGAATCTACTCACCTTGGCCGTTCTCAGCGGCAACGTGCAACTGGCTTCCATGGGAGCGCAGCCCGCGGACGCTGCTGCCGGACGCGTGACGCTGCACTTTACCGGGAACTCCGCCGGCCAGCAGTTGCTACAGACGGTTCATGCCGAAGACGGCGTGCGGCTGTCACAGAAGAGCAGCCAAGGCGGGTCAGGAGAGGCTGCAGGGAAAGTCGGGTTCGTATCAGGGTATCGCTATAGCGATACCGCAAACACGGCAAAATCAGATGCCCCTTCAGGGGCGGCGGGGAACGGAAAGCCGGGAGGCGCGCAAGATATCGAGATGACTGCGCCGGTGATGGACTTCATCGTGAAAGATGGCCGCCTGCTGGAGCGCGCCGACACCAGTGGACCACCGCAAATCGTGATCACGCAGCCCGGCTCGAATCAGAAGACGGTGGTTACCGCTGTCAAGTTCACGGCGAAATTCACGGAGAAGAACCGCCTGGCCACGCTGCATGGAGAACCCGACGCGAAGATTGTCAGCAGCATTGACGCGAGCAAGGTCGACGCAGGCAAGGCCGGATCGATTGCGGGCGGAGCGGGCAGGACCGGCGCTTCCGCGCAGACGGATCGAGTATCGACCAGTCAGATGCTTGACGTCGTCTTTCTGCCCGAGGGTGGGGTCCGGTCGATCACGCAATCCGGCAGTCTGGCCTACGTGGATGGCGCACAAAAGGCTTGGGCGCAGCGGGGGGAGTACACCACGGCCGATCAAATGCTGGTTCTGACCGGGTCGCCGCGAGCCGTGAACACCGGCATGACGACAACTGCCCAGACGCTTCGTATGAACCGGGCGACGGGCGATGCCTTTGCCGAGGGTAACGTCAAGAGCACGTACTCCGACCTGAAGGCGCAACCGGATGGCGGAATGCTCGCCTCCTCCGACCCGATCCACGTGACCAGCCGCAGCATGACGGCGCATCGGGCATCGTCATCGGCGGTGTACACGGGCGACGCCCGGTTGTGGCAAAACGCCAACGTGGTGGAGGCTCCCACGCTGCAATTTGATCGCGACCGTCGATCCCTCATTGCAACGGGAACCTTGGCTCAACCGGTCTCGACTGTCCTGGTGCAAGTAGACAAGAGTGGGAAAGTGACCCCGGTCCATATCACATCCGCGCGTTTGAACTACACGGATAGGGACCGGAAAGTTTTCCTGGATGGCGGGGTGACTGCGAAGGGGGCTGAAGCGACCATGACGGGACAGCAGATGACGGTATTTCTGTTGCCGCGGAGCCAGTCGCCAGCAGGGAAAGCGCCAGCGCCGAATTCGGCAATGCCCGGACAAATAGACCGAATCATTGCTGAAAAAAGTGTCGTGGTCACGGAACCGGCGCGGCATGCGACGGGCGACCGGTTGGTGTACACGTCGGCGGACGACAAATTCGTGCTGACGGGCGGACCTCCTAGCATTTTTGATGCCGAACGAGGCAAAATTACAGGCGATTCGTTGACTTTCTTTAGACACGATGATAGGGTGCTGGTAGAAGGCAAAGAAACATCCCCTACCGTCACTAAAACGCAAGTGGCACGATAAATGCATACACTGGCCACCGACGAAATCGGGAAATCCTATCGTGGCCGACGCGTAGTCAACGGAGTCAGCCTTCAGGTACTGCAAGGTGAGGTAGTCGGGCTGCTGGGACCGAATGGCGCCGGAAAAACCACTTCCTTCTATGCAATCGTAGGTCTGATTCCTCCCGATACTGGCAGGGTGTTGTACGACGACGAAGATATCACTAGCGTTCCCATGTACTTACGGGCGCGCCAGTACGGCATCAGCTATCTCCCACAGGAAGCTTCGGTTTTTCGCAAATTAACGGTCGAAGAGAACATCCTGGCCGTTCTGGAAGTCCAGCCTATCTCCTGGCATGAACGCCGGGAGAAGGCGGAGACGCTGATTGACCAGCTCGGGCTGGAGCATATCCGGCAGAATCGCGGGTATGCGTTGTCGGGCGGAGAGCGGCGGCGGGTGGAAATCGCGAGGTCGCTCTGCATCAACCCCACGTTCATTCTGCTCGACGAGCCGTTTTCGGGCATCGATCCGATCGCCGTTTTGGATTTGCAGAAGATCATTTCCGATTTGCGAGCCAGCGGCATCGGAATACTGATCACCGATCACAATGTCCGCGAGACATTGTCAGTGACGGATCGGGCGTACATCATTAACGAGGGTAGGATTTTCCGCTCCGGTACGCCGGAGGAGTTGGGAAGTGATCCGGAAGTAAGGCGGGTTTACTTGGGGGAAAGCTTCTCATTAGTATGAGTTCTCAGTTCCCGGTTCTCAGTTCTCAGTCAACCCCGTTTCACTGAGAACAGGGAAATTGGGAACTGCCTCAAGTTACTAAGGCGTGGACCCCCTGACCTTTCGTGCCCACACGATCTACCCAGGTGCATGAGAAGCTAAATTTTCCACACCCGACGGACGGGAAAGTTAAAGTCAAGGGCAGTGGGTTGACCGAGAACCGAGAACCGAGAACCTTTTTAGGGAGAAATAGTGCTTCTTCAGCACAGACTGAACGTCAAGTTGTCCCAGCGGCAGATTCTGACGCCGGGTCTCGTGCAAATGGTCTCCGTGCTTGCGCTCAACAAGCTCGAGCTCAAGGACATGATCAATGCCGAGATGGTGGAGAACCCGGTGCTGGAAGAGCTGGAAGATGCCGTCCCCATGCTCGACGATGTCGGACGCCAGGAAGAAGAGCGCGACCGGCTGGCCTCCCAGGCGACCGCCGCGCCGGAAGAAGGTCCGACGATCGCGGATGAGAAGAAGGATCCTTTCGAGGAGATCGACTTTGGCTCGTTCTTTCAGGACTATCTGGATCCCGGTTATCGCAGTTCGGGAGAAATGGAAGAGATCGAAAAGCCTTCGTTCGAGAACTTCCTCTCGAAGCCGGGAAACCTGAGTGACCACCTGCTATGGCAGCTGGGTGCGATTTCTGTCCGGCCGCCAGTGCACCAGGCCGCTGAGCTGATCATTGGGAATCTGAACGAAGAAGGCTACCTGATTGCCAGCGACGAAGAACTGCTGGGAATCGCCCCGGTGGCGCCTCCTGAAGCGGATGTGGAAGTGGCTGCCAAAATCGTTGGAGAAGCCGAGGCGCTGGGGCTTGCGGTCGCAGGGACTTTGCCCTTGCCCGAAACTTCCGAGCACGAGACGGCCGATTTCGAAGCTTCCGTTCTTGCGCCTGAGGACCTCGCCGGGTTGGACGCCGGCTATTCGCAACCGACCGCGGAAAACGCCGGAACTGAGTTGTGTGGTGACGGGGCTCTGCCCCGTCCCGGCGGAGCAGAGCCCCGCCACCACACGAGTGTCGCGCAGGATGCGGCGCAGGACGGAACACCGGACATTCACCCTGGCATAACCACGGGGGCGCCGCTACCCAGCGCCGCGAACCATGGAAGCGCAGCCGCCGGGGCTGCGACCGCGCCTGCCCGGATTCCGGCGGTAACCTTCAATGTCGCCGACCTGCACGAAGCGTTGGAAGTGGTGCGCCAGTTCGATCCGCAGGGTATCGCCTGTCGCGACTTGCGCGAATGCCTGCTCTATCAGTTGCGCTACCATCTGGAGCAACTGCAGCTGCACAAAAACGGCAACGGCCTTACCGAACAAGTTGTGCGCGACGCGATTGCCGTGGTCGATCAGCATTTGCGAGCGGTGACGCTGAAGCAGTTCAAGGAAATTGGGCGGGCGATCGGGCGCCCAGTCGAAGCGGTGCAGGCAGCGCTCGATTACGTCCGCACCCTGGATCCCAGGCCGGGCTTGCGCTACAACAAAGTTCCGGCGCGGCTGATTGAGCCCGATGTCGCTTTCGTGAAGCATGGCGACGAGTGGCTGGTCATCATGAACGACGAAGACATGCCGCAGTTGCGTTTGAATCCTGCCTACAAGCGCCTGTTGGCCCGCGACGGCAATGACCGCGACACCCGGAATTACGTCAAAGATCGATATAAGTCCGCCATCCAGCTGATCAAGAACATCGAACAACGCAAGCAGACGATCACCAAGGTGTGCTATTCGATCGTGGCGCGCCAGGAGGATTTTCTCGAACGGGGAATCGATTTCCTGAAGCCGATGATGATCAAGGAAGTGGCCGAAGAGATCGGCGTGCATCCTTCCACCGTCAGCCGCGCGGTCGCCAATAAGTACGTCCACACGCAGCAGGGCGTGTTCGAATTGCGGTATTTCTTTTCCGAGAGCGTGCAGGGGCCCGAGGGCGGCGGCACATCGCTGCTGATCTTGAAACGGAGGGTCAAGAAGCTGATCGAAGAAGAAGATGCAAGCCGGCCGTTGACCGACGAACAGATCACACGCATTCTGCAGTCGCAGGGCATTCAGGTCACGCGCCGAACGGTTGCCAAATATCGGGAAGATATGAAGATTCCGAGTACCCATCAAAGAAGACTTAAAAAATAATGCAGAGGTCACGAGGTCAGATTGCAGAGGTAGACCCAAGGGCTGCGAGCTTGAAGGTTTTCACCTCTGCAATCTGACCTCTCACCTCTGACCTCGTTGGAGGCCGCTTAATGAACGTGGAATATACCGCGAGAAAGTATGTAATTACTCCCACCATCCGCAAAGAAGTTGAAACCGGCCTCAACAAGATCCGCAAAATTCTAGGTGACCGATTCGAGAGCAAGGTGATTCTGGCCGTCGAGAAGCGCCAGCACAAAGCCGAAATCACAATCAACCCACCCAACGGTCCCATTGTTGGGTTGGCCCAGACCACCGACATGATGTCGGCGGTGAATGAAGCTCTCGACCACCTGCAGAAGCAGGCGCTCAAACATAAAACGAAGTGGCTGAGCAAAAAGCGCAAGGCGGTCAAGAAGTTTGACGGCCAGTCGTTGGAAGCGAACGTTGAGGCGGCGCTCGGACTGGCGGAGAACGCTACCGTTTCCGTTCTGGTTCATAAATTTCCGTCGGTGGCGCGGACTACCGAAGTGCATCTGGTGCATGCCAAGGATTCGGTTGCGCTTCGTCCCATGACGTTGGAAGAAGCGATCAAAGAGGCGCATTTCCGCGACAAGGATGTCTTCGTATTCCGCGATCCCAAGGGCACGTTGATGGTGCTGCACCGGACACGGGACGGCAAAATGGAGCTGATCGAAGCACCATGAAGTAATTGCAGAGGTTAGAGGTCAGATTGCAGAGGTAAAAGGCAATGCGCATTTGGTTTTACCTCTGCAATCTGACCTCCGACCTCTGACCTTTCACCTCTGACCTTGTTTTCTCAGATGCCGCTGGTCGCTTCCTGTGCCCACTGCAGCGCCTGCCACGAGGTCGAGGCGACTTCCTCATCGGTCAGTTTTAATTCTTTGGCGAGTTCGCTTGATTGCGACCACTCCCCCGATTCCTGGGCCAGCATGAGTTGATAGAGGGGCCGCAGGCTACTCTTCTGGCCGAGCAGCGCCAACTTGGTTTCGTGCTCCACCGGCAGTTGTTCGAGGAGCACTTCCATGCTGACCTCAAGGATTGCGTCCATGATGGAAAGCAGCCCCATGAGGAACAAATCGGTATTCGCGTGCAGCCGCTTGGAGAGCAGTTCGCAAAAACGGGCGCGGGTCAATCCCATCAACACCAGTTCGCTGCAGGTTTGCTCGGCCGCGCCCACGGTGACGACAAGCCGGACCCAACGCCGCATTTCCCGCTCTCCCAGAACGGCCATGGCATGTCGGATCGACGTGATTTCGAGGGCAAATCCAAAAAGTGGAGAATTCAGGTACCGGAGCAAGCGGTAAGAGATCGAGGCTTCCTGTTTGAGCATCTTCTCGAGTTCACGCATGTCGATTTCGCGGCGCGAGACCATTTCGAGCAGGCGCACGTAGTGCAAACGGCTGGCGGGAACTTCGCGTCCGACAACGAGTTCGGGGCGGCAGAAAAAATATCCCTGAAAATAGACGAACCCCATGTCGCGGGCCTGATGAAACTCGTGGGGGGTCTCGAGTTTCTCGGCCAGCATCTTGCACTTCGAGCCATACCGGCGCATCATGCCTGCTCGTTCCTCCGGCTTGGTGGCCCGGATGTCGACTTTGATGATGTCGGCAAACTCACAAAGCGGCAGGCGCGGATCATTGGGTGCGAAGTCATCGAGAGCGATAAGATAGCCGGCCGCTTTCAGACGCCTGCAGGCGGCGATGACGCGGTCTTCGGGTTCGACCGTCTCCAGAATCTCGGCCACGGTCTGGCTGGGGGGCAGCAACGTGATCAGATCCTTGAACAGGACCTCACGGGTGCAATTCACGAAGGCGAGGCGCTTATCGCAAAGCGTGTTGATGCCGTAAAGCAGGGAACTGTCCAGGGTGGAGAGGGCGGCGCGTTCGGGATCGGCGTTGAAGTAGTCTTCGACCCCGTTGCGGAAAAGAATTTCGTACCCAAACACATTCTGCGCGCGGTCAAGAATTGGCTGGCGGGCCACGAAGCGCTGTCCCGGAAGCGCAAGCGGTTTTGATGCAGAGGTCTTCTCTCGGGCTGGGGCCGGTTTCACCCTTCATCTATCGGCGTTGCCGTAACGGAACTTCAGGTGGTCAGCACCCGGTTGCCAGTACCCAGTACTCGGTAAAGTCAAGAGCTTGCTCTTGAACCTGCCGAGTACTGGGTACTGAGCACTGGGTACTGACTTGGGTACATGCCCGGATGTGGAAAACTAAAGGCACTCCCCCCTTGCGCAGTCGGCGGTTTCATGAGTAACATCAAGGTGTTCCCAAATGGCCATGCTTCCAGGCTGGCCGTTCGCGCCCAGTAAAACTCCAGGCGCCTGTTTTGAACAACGACAGTTTGGACAGCTACAGTTTGAACAGCGATAGTTTAAACATCGTTCTCGAATAGCATCCAGCCGATGTGGGGTTTGGTCAGCCGGTAGCGGTTTACAGTGAGCCACGCGCAGTGAGCCACGCGTTCTGCCACAGGTTTAGAGCGCCGACTAACGTGCCGACCACAAGGGAAGACGAAACAACAGGCCGGTGACCGAGGCCGAGGATTAGCTTCGAGGATAAACTTCGGGGATCAACTCCGAAGATTAACAAGAGAAAAAATATGAATGCAGGACCCGGACATTCCTCCGCAGGCGGAGGAAGACACAAACGGCGCCGTGGACGGCGTCCGCCAAGACGAGGTGCGGGCGGCCCCATGGGTCGCGAGCGCCAGGAGCATCAGGGCATCTTTACTGCTCCCATGGACCACAGCTACCGCGCCAATATGGGCACGGATGGCAACGGCAACGGCAACCAGGGAAGAGGCCCGCGACGGCCCGGTTTTTCCAGTTCCTACCCGGTGGTCGATCCTGAGCCTCTGCCCGCTCCCAAAGAAGATGCGGCTTCGCGCGTCTTCGCGTTTGTCGAAGACCTGTTCTTCCTGAGCAAGATTCAGGATACGGGCCGCAAGATGAACGTGAAGGTCGAGTTCGTGAAGAACGAGAAGGAACTTGCCGAGCGGATGAAAAGCAACGGCGAAGAAAAGCCTTCCCTGATCATCTTCGACTTGAACAACGCCAATGCCAAGCCTTTGACCCTCATCCCGAAACTGAAGAGCAAGCTGAAGAAGGGAACGTCGATCATTGGATTTCTCTCGCACGTGCAGGGAGACTTGAAGCAGAAAGCGCACGAAGTGGGCTGTGATATGGTGTTGCCGCGCTCGGCGTTTTCGCAGAACCTGCCGCAGTTGCTGCGCCGGCATGGCGCCATCGAGACCGATTCCGGAGCCGCCGACTAGGATTGCAAGAGGATTGCAGAGGTCAGAGGTAAGATTGCAGAAGTAACACCCTTCGAACTACTGCCTGCACTCATACGTTTTCACCTCTGAAATCTGACCTCTAACCGCTGACCTCTTTCTGCGTTCCCCTGATACAATTTCGCCGTGTTCCCTCACAAGATTCTGATTGCAACGCCGGCCATGGCGATGGCAGTGGTGGCTTTCGCCCAGACTCCTCCGGTCAGTTCCCAGCCTCAGGTGAAAGTGAACGTCCTCAACGTGTGCGCGCCTTCCGCCGACGAGCAGAAGGAATTGTCATCGGCGCTGGCCAAGGTGCCGGGCAAACCGGCTTTCGCCGCGGACTACGAAGTATCTCGCGGGCATTCCACGCTCGACCCGAGCACTCCCATCCCAGGCATGCAGCCCTTGCCGCCCGGTACGGTCTCGGCAGCTGATTGGGTCAGGGTTCGGCGTGAGTTCCCCGAAGCTACCCTGTTCAGCAACGTGCAATACTCGTTCAGCGTGGATGCGACGAATATGGTGGAGACGCTCGCGCTGCGGGTGCGCGATCCCAAGCCCAACGACCTGATGCAGATTTCGATCGAGGATAATGCTTCCGCCGTTGTTTCCGCGACCGCGATGTTGTCCACGAGTACGCCGGTTTCGCGTGTGAAACTGGAGCACTTTGGAAAAGCGTCGGTGGTGCTGGCGCGATGCTCGGGAGCAGAAGGAACTCCAGTGACGGATCAGAGCGCCTACGAAGCGATCTTCCAATCCGCCTCTTCGATTATGGAGCGCTATCGTGACGCGCTGGGCGCGCGCAAAATGGTGCCGCAGGAGTTGACTCGCCTGGGCGTAAGAACTTCGGGCAAGACGACAACGACCAAGGCGGCCGGCAGCAAGAAGAATCCGTAGCAAGCTGCGGAGACGGTGTCGTAGCAAACTGCGGAAACGCTTCGTATCCGGCTTCGGAGAATTGGGTTCGTTTCAAACGCTTCGTATCAGGGTATCGCTTTAGCGATACCGTCAGTTCAGCGAAATCAGCCCCTTTAGGGGCTGCCAATTAGTCCCAGGGAAGTTCCCCCTGTTGCAGTCTGAAACGAAATCTGTTTTTAAGAATCTCTTACTTATGGACATACGCAATGTTGTGATCATGGGCTCGGGATGCGCCGGCCACACCGCCGCGCTCTACAGCGCCCGCGCCAACCTCAAGCCGCTTGTCATCGAAGGCCATGAACCGGGCGGACAATTGTCGATGACCACGCTGGTGGAAAATTTCCCCGGGTTTCCGGAAGGCATCCAGGGACCGGAACTGATTGAAAACATGCGCAAGCAGGCCGCGCGCTTCGGCGCCGAATATCGCATGGGCCACGTGGTCAAAGCCGACTTGAGCAAACATCCGTTCGAGTTAAGCGTGGGTAAAGAGACCATTCATACCCGCACGCTCATCATCGCCAGCGGAGCCTCCGCACGCTGGCTCGGTCTGCCCCACGAGCACGCGCTCATCGGTCACGGTGTTTCTTCCTGTGCAACGTGCGATGGCTTCTTTTTCTCGGGCAAGGAAATCGCGGTGATCGGCGGCGGCGACTCCGCCATGGAAGAAGCGACGTTTCTGACGCGCTTCGCCAGCAAGGTGACGCTCATCCACCGTCGCGAGCAGTTTCGCGCCTCGAAAATCATGCTCGACCGCGCCCGCGCGAATCCGAAGATCGCATTCCTAACCGACACCGTGGTGGACGACGTTCTCGATGTCAGTAAAAAAGAAGTCACCGCCCTGCGTCTGCGCAATCTGAAGAGCGGCGAAAGCTGGGATTTCCCAACGAGTGCAATGTTTCTTGGCATCGGGCACATCCCCAATGCCAAGATTTTCGAAGGCCAGCTCGAAACCGATGCGGATGGCTACCTGGTGACGCAGAAGAATGTTTTTACGCGAGTGCCCGGAGTGTTCGCGTGCGGCGACGTGCAGGATCGCCGCTACCGCCAAGCCATCACCGCCGCTGGTTCCGGCTGCATGGCCGCGTCGGAAGTGGAGAAATATCTGGAAGAGGAAGGCCACTGAGGGCGAGTTATCGGAAAACCACAACCTCTCTTAAAGTTCCCCCTGTGTACCCCTGTGTCCCCTGTGGTTAAGACTTTGTTTGTCCGTGCAAGACAAGCTTCCGCGCAGCAACCGGCAGCGTCTCACAAGCGGTTCGCAGCACCAGTCGCGGTGCGTTCTTCCGGATCTTCATCAAATACGGCACGGTGGGCTTCGGATCGGCCTTAGCCGTTTCGCGCAACAGCCATCCCAATCCCTTCTGCACCATATCATCTTCGTCATGCAGCAATTGATTCGAAAGCCGTACGACCTGGGCAAAGAATTGCCGCTCACGCTCTCCGCGGATCAGCGCCACACAGGCGGCGCGACGCCGCCAGCGATTCGGCGATTTTGCCCAACGAAAAACCTCGCGGCAACGGCCAGGGTCGGCGGCGACCATTGGCGCCAGCAGATCATGCGCCAGCGCGTCGTGATCGGCCCAACTCGATACGCGGTCCAGCCATGAAGCAAACAACTGGAATTCGTTGTCGCCAAAATTCTCCGTCTGTTTTTCGAGCAGGAGAACAGCCATCACCTTCTCTTCAAGAATCTGGCCGGAGAAAAGTTCGTCGGCAACCCGCACCAGGAAATCCATCCCCCGTTCGCGCGCGATGCTACGCCGGAACCGCACCGCAAATTTCCTGAGTTCGCCCGTGTACCAGCCGCGTGACTTCACTACTTCCTTGAAAAAGTGCTGCACGTCTTCCGAGTGCGGAGCCGACCCGCCATCCTTCAGCACGCGCCGGATGTGGTCCGCGATGTAGCTGGGCGTGATTTCGGGCATGGGCATGTTCTCCTTGTGTGGCGCGGGCAGTGTGGTGACGGGGCTGTGCCCCGTCCAGCGGGGCGGAGCCCCGCCACCACACAATCTATCTCGCCCCCGCCTGTCAGGGCGCAGAGAAAGAGAATGCGTCATGATAAGAGAAGTGCCCAGCGAAAAGCTGTGACCTAGCGTCACTGTGGTGTGTGACCGGGAGCCGTCTTACTTTGCCGGTACCGCGCCGCTGGTCCGCACCGTACGGTCATAAATCCACAGCAGTGCCGCGGTAGCCAGGCCGACCGCCGTCACGCTCAACCAGATCCGCGCGGGCTGGTGCGTGACTTCTCCAAAGTGGTGAACCAGCGTCCCGCCAAACCAGCCCCCGATCAGCGATCCGATGCCAATGGGCAGGAACGCGAAGCCCATGTACGTCCCTTGCTGTCCCGGAGGAGCCAACCGCGAAATGTATTCGTAGTAGCGCGGAGACTGAATGATCTCGCCCAGCGCCAGCACAAAGAGGGAGAGAACAGCGCCCCAGATCGTCGGCCGCAGGGCGAGGATGACCCACGAGACGGAAGTGATCACCGTGCCCAAAATCACCGCCTGAAATGCCGGGATCTTGCGAGTCAGGAAATTCACCGCGAGCGTGAGGCAGATCACGGTCAGTCCGTCGGTCACCAGAATGATCTCGACGTCGGCGCTGGAGTTGATATACCCGTGAATGTAGCCGGGCAAACTGATGTACTGCTGCCAGAACACCACCCAGTAGCCGGTGAACAGAACCAGGAACCACATGAATCGGCTGATGCCTGCGAGCACGAGAATCAGCAGCCCGCACCAGATCCACCAAGGCACGGTGTATCTCGGATCGATGAATACCCCGATACGCAGCAACAAGGCGATCAACAATACGGGCAGAACCAGCCGATAATTACCCACCACGACGCAGAAGTTTCGCGCGACGGTGGCGATCGAAGGCGGAGGCGCGTCTCCGGCCTTGCGCGGTTCGCGGAAGAAGATGATGACCACGAAGAACATGGCGAAGACGCTCAGTGCCGCCACGCGGTACACATTTTCGACACCCAGATGGCGATGGGCCCAGGACGCAAAATAAGGACCGGCGGCGCCGCCGATGTTGACCATCGTGTAATAAATCGAGTAGCCGATGGAGCGGACGTTTTCCTTGGAAGCGCGCGCCGTGGTGCCGACCACGCAAGGTTTGACCAGCGAGATGCCGAGCGCAGGGAGGATGAGAATACAGCCGACGAACAATCCCAGCGGCACGGCGTTGCGCACCGGCGCCAGCCACGGGGCTGCGATCGATCCGATCAGAAAATACGCGACGGCAAGAATCAGGTAGGCCATCGAAAGGGCGCGGCGAAAGCCGAGGCTGTCGGCGGCCGCTCCCCCGAAGATAGCGAGAAACCATACCATGCCACCGAACAGGCCGGTCAGAGTTCCGGTTTGCTCGGTCGAGAAATTCAGCTTCTCCTGCAGATAGAGCGCAAGGGACGCGAAGGCTCCATAGTAGGAAAGACGTTCGAAGATCTCGGTGATGTTCGCGACCCAGAAGGGACGTTCGAAGCCGGTGCGAATTTCCTCTAAACGTTCGGAGAAGGTCAAAAGTGGCTCCTGAACGGCCCCTAAAGGGGCGTCCGATTTTGAAGATCTACGGTATCGCTAAAGCGATACCCTGGTACGAACCTGATTCTCGGCACGTGTTCGACTGTGCTTCAGATTTTCAAACGGCTTCGTACTACTTCCGCCGACAAGCCCGCCACACGGATGACTTTATTCCGGCTGGTCTGGCCGGCTGCAATAGTAACGGAGGAACGCGGTACCTTCAAAAGTTTCGCAAAAAAATCTATGCAGGCGTCGTTAGCTTTGCCGTCGACGGGAGGAGCGGTCAGGGCCAGTTTCAGCGCGTCACCGACCTCGCCGGTGAGGGCGTTCTTCTTGGCGCGCGGGTGGACTTTGACGGCGAAGGTCGTTCCTGCTGGCGACTCTTTCAGTGCAATCATAATTTCTGTAGAGACGCGGCTTGCCGCGTCTTTGCCGACTGTTGCACATGGTCGTGCCTCTGTCTGCAAGA
>Ga0116134_1001154_pt1 | contig 13500 bp, 10 predicted proteins | sample June2015DPH_19_5_FD_89737 | JGI IMG/M metagenome (GOLD analysis project Ga0116134, IMG submission 89737) | Peatland microbial communities from SPRUCE experiment site at the Marcell Experimental Forest, Minnesota, USA - June2015DPH_19_40 | ecosystem: Environmental > Terrestrial > Soil > Wetlands...
GAGCAAATGGCCCTCCGTTTGATGTCGCTTGTAAGTTATAGACACTACGGGTTTAGCCTGTATCGGTGGACCGCCGAGTGGTGTCGGACGACTGTCGACCAAGTTCCGCGGACTCGACACTTCGACACGGTCTGTGCCGTTTTTCGATTTGCCACTACAAGTCTACGAATACCTGAAGATGTCCGGCATTCGTACGCACAGTGGCAACTAGTCCTGGAACTCAACCGGACTAATGTTCAGCTTTTTCATTTTCGAGTAGAGGGTTGGGCGTTTCATTCCCAGTCTATTGGCTGCACCCGATGCGCCAGCTATCACTCCGCGCGCCTCTTTCAGGGCTTGAAGGATGAGCTCGCGCTCGATCTCTTGGGACATCTTGCCAGAGGATGATTTTGTATCCCTTCTCAGTTCGCCAAGTGGAACCCGCAGGACTGGTGAGTTCGTCAAAATCACGCATCGCTGAAGTAGGTTTTGTAATTCTCGAATGTTCCCCGGCCAGCCCCAATTCAGAAGGGCATCCATTGCTTCGGCAGGGATAGTCGTAATCGACTTCTTCGCTTCGCTTGCGTATCTGGATACGAAGTACCGAACAAGGGCAGGAATGTCACTTTTTCTCTCCCGTAGGGGGGGAACGAGAATCGGGAAGACATTGAGTCTATAGAACAGGTCCTCGCGGAATCGACCTTCGGCGACATTCCGACACAAGTCCTGATTTGTGGCTGCGATCAGCCGAACGTCGACCTTTACAGTCCGGTTACTGCCGAGGCTTTCGAATTCCTTGTCTTCCAGCACCCGCAACAACTTCGGCTGAATTACACTCGGAAGATCCCCCACCTCATCCAATAGCAGAGTTCCTCTGTCAGCTAGTCCCAATCGACCGACGTGCCTATTGATCGCCCCAGTAAATGCCCCCTTTTCGTGTCCGAATAGCTCGCTTTCCAATAACTCTGTCGGAATCGCAGTACAGTTGACGCTAACAAACTTGCTGTCGGCCCGCGGGCTGAGCCGATGAATAGCACGTGCAATTAACTCCTTGCCGGTACCTGTCTCTCCCAGCAGCAGCACCGTCGCGTCCGTGGCAGCCACCGTCCTCACCTGTCCTAGCAGTTCTTGTAAGGGAGCGCTATTCCCCACGATTCCGTGGACAGCGTCGTCCCGACTCGCCTGATCGGTTAGATCGAGATCCTGGAGTGCTTGTTCGGGTCCTGGCGTTACGACCGAGGTGGTTTGGACGCAATCTGTCCGCGCTATAAACCCATCAGATGAAGGTCTGGTGTCCAGGAATTGAGCGATCATTGCCGCCACACGGCGCAACATGTCAAGCATCGCATTCATCTTGGGAATGACATGCAAGCTGCCAAAGCCTATTGCTCCCAGCTTGTGACGCCTTGTCGTCAAGGGAAAGACATAGTAAGTACGAACTCCGAGCTGGCGAAGCGACCCTAGGAAGACAGGCAACTTGGGTTCGGCGTCCAAATCTTGGATTAGTACGGATCGTTGCTTCCTCCAGGCCCATCCGCTTGCACAAGTGTGAACGGGAATGGATTCACATGTTTTCTGCGCGTCGCTCGCATTCCAAATGTCCAGACGGATGCTTTCCGTACTTGAGTCGTAAAGACCCAATGTGACAACGTCAAAATTCAAGAAATGCCGCAGGCGGAGTGCCAAGGTGGGGAAAAGAGCATCTGTTGTTGGGTGGCTGACTGCTAGCTGTGCCAGATCAAGTAGATTGCGATACTGGCCGACTGTCAGGTCTGAGAGGTAAACGGAATCCAACGCAAGTCTTTGCTGCGGCATAATCTGTCGCGCCCTATGGTTTAGCTCTTCGGATTCGAACCACGTTTCACAGTGTCACCTTTCAGGACAGCAACAACAACGACAACACCTTGTCTCAGGAATCTTCCTATATTACTTTTGAAATCGATCTTGACAACGATTTGCGTTAGTGCTACTGAAGAGTGAACCATTTTGGGCATGATGGTCCAGTGACTACGTGGGAACATCACGAGGAAGTTTGCTTGAGGCGGAGATTCGAATGACAGAGCCGTGCCGGAATATCGGCACTTGTGCCGGCCGGCCGGCACCTCTACGCCGTGCTCTTGTTGACGAGGCAGAATTTGTCGAGTGGCGGTTGTCGTGCTGTGTCTCTTCTTAACAAGAAATAACACGCGGGCCGCCCTAAACCTTGGTATAAGCTCGCTTCACGAATGGTCGGTTGCTCTCGTGGAGTGTGCTGCTAGAGTCCGCAATCGATGTCAGGCGGCCTGAGGGGGCACCGCTTCTGACGTTTTTGCTGTGAGGCGTCAGTGCAGTCGCCCGTGCCACAAAACGAAACCTCCCGCCTCGAAAGTCTTCGTAGTTTTCGAATTCTGGGAACTCCCTGCGAGCAAGTATTCGACGATATCGTCCATCTGGCCGCTCTCATCTGCGATACTCCAGTCGCCGTCATCGCTTTCGTCGATGAGCAAAGTGTATGGTTTAAGGCGAAAATCGGCCTTGAGTTGGATGAGATTCCGCGAGATGGCTCGTTCTGTGCCTCTGCAATCTTGCAATCCGACGTCCTGATCATCCCGGATCCGCCCTTTGACGAAAGGTTCATGAGCAGTTTCTTGGTGAAGCAAATCGGGATTCAATTCTACGCAGGGATACCGTTAATTACCGATGACGCCTACCCCCTAGGTACGCTAGCCGTGATGGACCGAGTGCCACACCTCATGACGGCGGAGCAAGTAGATTCCTTGCAGATTCTAACTCGACGGATCATGCGTGAGCTGGAACTACGACAGACAAGAGAGGCCCAATCACCACACCGGAGGCTTCACCTCGCGCCCAGCCGTAAGCCTCCTGCCACCATCCTGTTGGTCGAAGACACCGACAACCTTCGAAACCTCCTGCAAAGGGTGCTCGAAGGCAACGGGTTTTCCGTCCTCCCTGCCGCCGATGGCGCAGAGGCACTCCGCTCGTGCCAGCAACACGATGGCACAATAGACCTTGTGGTGAGTGATATTGTCATGCCCCAACTCAACGGACTTGAGCTCGAAGAGCGAATTCGTGCGGATCGCCCCGAGACGAAGTTTTTGTTTATGACGGGCTTTGGGGACAGGTTTCCCGAATTGCGCGAACTGATCAAGCACGGCACAAACATCCTGGAAAAGCCATTCCTTCCTTCGGAACTCCTGCGTAAAGTGGAAGACACGCTCAACCAGGGGAAGACAGCCACAGGTACCGAAGGATAAACGGTATCATTGTGCGTGGGTGGAGTTTAGCTTTCATGCGCCAAACCGGAGTACGGGGTCAACATGCGCACTAGGCGCTATACTCTCGCTTGCTGCAGTGGGGGATAACAACCGCGGGAGTGCCCTATGAACTCACCGACCGTGCTCAAACTGCTGGCCATTGACGACAATCCAGAGAATCTCGCGTTGATTGCCGCTTCGCTCGAAAATGAAAGCGTGGAGATAGTAACGGCGAATGACCCAGAGGTCGGCTTCGAAATATTCCTGCGGCTTCGACCAAGGATAGTCTTACTTGACCTCGTCATGCCGAAGGTTACCGGAATGGAATTGCTAGAAAGAATGGTCGCTGTTGATCCCGGCGCAGATGTCATCTTGATCACAGCCCACTATTCCACTGAATCGGCAGTCGAGGCAATTCAGAAAGGAGCCTGTGATTATTTGAATAAGCCTCTCGACATCGAGAAGCTCCGCGCCCGCATCGCAAGTCTTGTGCTGGAAGCAGAACGACGTCAGATGACTCTAAGCCTTGACCAGCGATTGGTAGATGCCTTCCAGTTCGAAGGAATGGTCGGACGCAGTCCGTTGATGATGGAGGTCTTTGCGAGGATTCGCCGAGTCGCGCCTCACTTCAGAACGGCGCTGGTTACTGGTGCAACGGGAACAGGAAAGGAATTGGCTGCTCTTGCGCTCCACCGTCTGAGTCCGGCAGCACGGGGACAATTCGTGGTCTGTAACTGTTCGACGCTGGTAGAAAACCTCATAGAGAGCGAATTGTTCGGTTATGTCCGAGGCGCATTTACCGGTGCGACACAGGACAAGCCCGGACTATTCGAACATGCCGATGGTGGAACCATGCTGCTGGACGAGATCGGGGAATTGTCGCCAGCGGCACAAGCCAAACTACTGCGAGTACTACAAAACCGTCAGGTGCAGCGAGTCGGGTCACTCGTCCCCCGAAACATAGACGTGCGAGTAGTCGCTGCGACACACCGCAATCTGAAAGCTATGGTCCGCGAGGGCCAATTCCGCGAAGACTTGTATTATCGACTGGCAGTGGTCGAAATTACGTTGCCGACGCTGGCCAACCGACGAGAAGACCTGCCGCTTCTGGAGAGGTACTTCATTGAGAAATTTGCGGCCGAGTACAAAAGACCGATCACCGGGCTCGTCCGCAGGGCGCAGACTCGATTGGCGGCATACCCGTGGCCGGGGAACATCCGGGAGCTAGAAAATGTAATCGGTAATGCCTGCATGATGGTGGATGGAACTCTAATCGACATCGATGATCTTCCGGCGAGGTTTCGCGGACCCCTGACCGCAGAGGCCATGATGGGCGATAAATTTCTCTCGCTTGAGGAAGTGCAGAGACGTCACGTGATACAAGTGCTGGAGGGAGTTGCGGGTAACAAAGTGCGAGCTGCAGAAATCCTGGGTATCAGCCGCGCAACTATTTACCAACTTCTGTCCAAGATGAAACTTGAAGAACGAACAGACGAGAGCGCTTAAAAGGTTCCCCCCACCACAGGGTAGGGAAGGCCACGACAGAGGCCATTTGGGGGCAAGGGGCAACCTTCTTTCTTACTCTCGCGCCGGAGGACTCGCAGCATAGGACGGACACATGAGGGCTACTCCGGTTTTGTATGCTTGCCTTTGGGCAGTGCATTCATTCAGAAGCCTTTCACGAAACAGAATCTGTTGAGCGAACTGCGTCGCGTCTTGGACCAGTTGAGAAATACTGGGATAGGCGTTGTGCTTTTCATTAGCTTCCTACGAGTGTGCGGTGAGCGCGTCAGAAGCCTTTCCAGTTCCTGGCCATAGACGATAATCCAGAGAATTTGAGCTGATTACCGCCACGCTCGCAAAACGAACGCTTGCTCGTTCCTAGACTGGAATCAAGGGCTTTTTGAACCGGTACTTGCTTTCAAGCCACGCATGCAGAATCTGGAGGTCACCCGGAGGAATGCGGACAAACTCGCAACCCGCGGCACCATACGGGCGAGTCCACAGAACACGGGCTTGGATGTAGATCTCACTCCTCAACCCTGTAAGCGGCACCCGAAAAGACAGAATGCTGCCGATCGCCAGTTTCTCTTTCGTAGGTAGACCAACTCCATCTTCCCCGATATTCGTGTTGGTAGTGAGACCAACTCCACCCTCTCCGATATTGGTGACTGTCACGGAAAGTATCCTGTTGTTCTTGTCGGTCGCGAGGACAGGGGCCATGAGAGCAAACCTGGTGTGCTTCCGATAGTCCCGCACCATTCTGGAATAGGCCGCCTTTAGTGACTTCGTTCCGGATTCAGGTGTCACAGGTTTTCGGAGCATGACGTGAACACCGGGTATGACACAATCCACCGCCGAAACAGCAAGAATTGTCGGTTTCTGCCGCATACCTAGCTTGAAGATCTGATGTATCAGTTCCGAGGAATGCTCGGATTCCAAATCAATCACGATGAGATCCGTGCTGCCATCCGCCAACAAGTTGGCTGCTTTTGAAGGGTTCGGGCACACATTCGTGTGGATTGAGAAGTCCTGCAGAATTCGATCCATGGTGCTGAACACCGCTGAATCGTGGGATACAAGCAAACATTGAAATGCCATTTCTGGTGTCATAATGTCGTTCTTCCCAAGTCGAGTAGACGCATCAAGGATTGTTGAGGTTCGGTGTCCACATCCTTGGAGTACCGCCTGTGCGCTGTGAGGTCCGAGGTTTGTTGCGCCATGCCGCACTGGTCGACGTGCTGCACACGATTCCGGCCATTCTGTTTCGCCGCATATAGGCCCCGGTCTGCTTGGCGTAGCAGCAAGCCAATGTCGCCGTTGGGATGATCGGTTGAAACCGCAACTCCCATGCTTACAGTGATGTTCTTGGACGCCCCGGAAGAAACTATCGGCTCACTGCCAACGCAAGACCGCAGATCGTCTGCTTTGAGCAAAGCTGCCATCAAGTCGCAGTCGGCCAGAACCATTAGGAATTCCTCGCCGCCGTATCGACCCACGCCATCGTATACGCGCAGGTTCGAACGCAGCCTTCTTGCGACTTCCTTCAGAGCTTCGTCGCCAAAAAGATGCCCCATTGTGTCATTCACCTTCTTGAAGTGGTCGATGTCCGCCAATATGACGCTGAGCGGTTTCCCGCCACGCCTGGCCCGCGCTAATTCGCGACTGAGGAGGTCGATGATTTCCCCGCGATTCATGAGGCCGGTCAAGAAGTCGTGCGTGGCGGCGTAACGCATAGACTCCCTCGCAGAGACAAGTTCTTCATGCAGACCGACAATGCGCTTACCTACCAGAATACGGGCCTTCAATTCCAGTTGGTCGAAGGGTTTAACCAGGTAGTCATCGGCTCCAGCGTGCATCGCCTCCAGCATGTCTTTCTTGTCATCCTTTCCGGTCAACAGGATAACGTATGAATACGAGCTCGCCGTACCTGCCAACCGAATCCTCCGGCACAGTTCAACCCCGTCGATGTCTGGAAGGACCCAATCGAGCAAAACCAGCTTCGGACAATCCGAACGTTGCAGAAGGGTCCACGCCTCAGAACCACCTTTCGCGATTGTGAAAGGGAAGCCCCATTCTTGCAGATGAGACCTCAAGAGCTGCCGATAAACAGGCGAATCCTCCACAACGAGGATTTGCATAGGCTAGATTCTCCATGGTCTATTTCGGTACTTATTGCACCGGTTGAGCCTGGTTGTTGATTGAAACCATTACGCCAGTAATGCGCCCCCAACATAGCCGTCGGGCCCACTCCAACAAGAGCTTCCGAACGAAGTATGGGAGGGCGCTCTGTCACGGGAAGGAGAACGGGGACTACTGAGATCCCCTCTCCGCATCACCCCTCATGATGGTGACTCGGCACTGCTCACTGCCGCTGATCTACTGAGCACGCTTTCGACAGTTTGGATCAGGGCTTCCGCGTTTTGCACCAAGTCTAACGACGATTTCTCAATATAGGCTGAAGCTCCAGCGTTCTGCAGCTTCGCCTCATTCCTCTGAGACAGCGCTGTCAACACGATAACGGGAATTTGCGCGGTGGATGCGTCCTGCTTTAATGCCTTCAGCACACCAGTGCCGTCTAGTCCAGGAAGCATCATGTCCAAAAGAATGAGGGCTGGAGTGCTAGTACGGGCTGCATGCAGGCCCTCCCGTCCATCCGCGACGCCAGTAACAGAGTGTCCTGCTTTGGCCAGGATCCTCTCGATCGCAATACGCAAGAAGTGGCTATCTTCGATCAGGAGAACTTTCATTCTAGGGTCCCCTCTCGTTTAGTTTGATTGACCCGATCACGTTTTCCTTCCCGTCAAGTACTTTGCCGAATCCAGTCTTACTGCAGCGGGGGTTCAGTTCCAGCGCAGCTGCTGATCGAACCGGCGCCGGTCTTGCGTACGACTGCATCCTGAACCGAGCAGAAGGAGTTCACACCCGTCGTATTCGCGCCAACCGGGTTCGTCCATGCCGAATATCCGCTGGTTGAGCCCGACACTGAAAACGAATAGCCGCTCTTGGCGCCAGCGCCCAGAGTCGTATCGATCATGCAGGAGCCCGCAGAACTGGGCACGGAGGTACCGGTGCAAGTGCCAGACAGACGGTTCAGGACAGACGCAAAGCCAACCGTCGGGTAGTTGGAGTAGTACGAAATCTGCGCTGTGTTGATGGTACGAAGCGACGCTACTGCGGACGATTCATTCGCCGCGATACGTGCGCGCAACAGGTTCGGGATAGCTATTGCAGCGATGATCAGAATGATCGCCACCACAATCAGCAACTCGATTAGTGAGAAACCCTTTTGTTTTTGCTCTCTTGACGCTTCTCCGGCCTGGTCGGGGCCAAGAACGATTGTCGAGGTTGACAGTCTAGGAACCATACCCGTCGTTACTCGCGGATCGTCGATTGTCATGTTCAGCCCTCCTTCTGATTTTTGCACCAGATCGACTGGTCGGGTCGCGCCGCCCAAGAATCTAGGAACACCAGTATTCTCGTAATGTGGCGCAACGCTCGCTTCGCTGAGTGGCATCTCCGCGTTCTCCAATTTCGCTAACTCCGTCGCCAACCAACTTTCCAGCAAGCCGAGATCGTCCTCGGGAACACACGAAAAACGAATGCCAGCTCGGCCTGTCGCGTTGCCATTTACGACCTTGCCGGATACCCGCACCACGCCTTTGGTGCCCGGGAGTAAGAACACCAATGACACGTCGCAATCCATCTGCAGTGGGCGCTTACATTGTAGAGCCAACCCACCTATGCTCAGATCGCTAACTCGGGCTTCAAGAACCCCTAGATCTGCGACTCTAACGGTCACGGGAATGTCGATCGAGACTCGAGCAGCCCGTCGACGCTCTTGAAGCATCGTTCCGTATGCCGCCCGCATGCACCGGGTGGCGTGGTCGAAGTCCACTGGCTTGTAAATCATGAAATTGGCTCCAACCAAAAGTGCATGCGTCTCCGAGCCTGCGTCGACCAACGCGACGATTGTCGACTTTCCATTGGGAGAAGACTTGCGAGCACTGCGCACGATGCGCGTCGGATCGTTAGCGGAGTTCCAATCCACAATTACCGTGTCAAGTCTTCGGTGAGTTACTGCCTCAAGAGCCGACCCAACCTCGGTGCAAACCTCAGTTTGGATGGCAAAGCTGCCCAGAATGTTACTCATGACGCCGAGAACCTGTACGTCACTGCTGAACAGGAGACCGTCGAGTCGAACTTGCTCTTTCATAAGATTACCTTGATCGGATACGCATCACAGACCACGCTCAACCATGAGAGACGAGACTCCCCCAACTACGTGCTACTTGCCGGAAGGTCGTGCATCCGGTGCAGAACAAATGTTCGGTATTAATTCTGAACTACCGTGTACCCTATCGATACTTGAATTATGAGACAACATAACGATACCTGACCATCTTTATCGGCACTTCTTCTGGCAAGATTAGTGTGGTGACAGGTACTTTAGTTTAGCGTCCGGACTGGACTACTAGAGCCGTGACGTAAGACCTGGCAGGCTAACAATAGTTGTTCGCCCAAGCAGTGCCAGATCCAGTCCGACTCCGATTTGTCTTGCGCCCTCATTTCAACCCAAGGAGGACGGTCTCAGCCTCTGGTGCCTTGATTTCATACATAATTCCAGTAATCGCTCAGTAATCATGCCTGCCCTCGTCCTAGGGTCAGACGATAAGTACTTGGCTGTCCTGGAGATGCCTAGGATGTCTCACTAAGGCGCACGGGTTGCTGTACTACTTTCCGTGAAGTCCGCGATACAACAGCAGCAAGATCTTGCCGTGTCTCTACTCCCAGAGGCAAAACCCTCCTTCCAGATTTCATTCCTGTTTCAAGGGACGGCGACAGTGAGGACAGACAGATGACATCGCTCGAAGTTCCGTCTGCCCAAGCTTCACTAGACCTCGCAAAGCGCGACGAGCTTGTCTTGAGTCAATTGACTGAAGTGCAGTTCATCGCTCGACGAATCCATAAACGCCTACCCGTGTTCGTACAGCTTGAGGATCTTGTTCACAGCGGTGTGCTGGGGCTTTTGGAAGCAACAGAGAAGTACGATTCCACACGAAACGTCCAATTCAAGACCTTCGCACAGTTCCGTATTCGGGGTGCAATCCTGGATAGCCTGCGAGAGCTCGACCGCGCATCGCGGCGGCTGCGCACCAAAGGCCAAAAGCTAAACGGAGCTTCTGAACAACTTTCGCTGAAGTTGGGTCGCCAAGCAACGGAAGAGGAACTCGCGCGCGAGGTGGGATTGGATCTGGCAGCTCTACGGAAGCTCGCTAGCATCCTTCGCAGCCTGGAGCCGGTGGACCGGCGAGTCTCGCCAGGGAACAGTCGCATGGAAACGCGCGATCTGATCGAGTCTGCTCCTACTAGTTCTGAAGAGAGCCCGCTTGCACAGTATCTGCGGTCGGAGACGAGGCAACATCTGGCAGAAGCGATGCGCAGCCTCTCCCAAAGAGAAAAACAGATCCTTTCACTGTATTACTTTGAACAACTCACGATGCGAGAAATTGCGTCCATCTTGGACTTGAAGAATTCAAGAGTTTCACAGATTCATGCCGCTGCCCTTGCGAAGCTGCGCACTCACCTTGAGGCGAAGGAAACAGCGGCAAAAACGAAACAGGGATTGTATCGATGCGGGTATTAACAGTAGGGAATGACTTCGGCAAGGGTATCGGTCGTTGGCAACGTCCAGCACAAAAGGGTCGGATGCAGCGGGCCCCAACCGGACCATAACAAGAATCGGCGCATCACAACACCCGACTAACTAGACATTCAGCCGCAGCCTGTCAGAAACACTAAGCTACCCGAATTGTCGGACCACGGACGTGACAGTACCAAAGTACTTTGTCGGCGCTATTTGTTCTTATTCTTAAGAGTTGTGTGCCGATAAGGACTGGGCGGGATTTCTCGACTAGTTGCATTTGTGTATGGAGATACAAAGCAGGCTGGAGGCGAGGGAACAAATGAAAACTTATCTTTCTTCGATCGCGACACTTTTGTTTGTTGTGCTCGGTTGCACCCAGGCATTGTTGGGCGCAGTAGCGCCAGACTTTACGGTCGCAGCGAACCCGATGGCTGTGCAATTACACGAGGGTGGAACAGCTACGAGCGAGATTTCATTATCGTCAGACAATGGGTATGACGGTTCGGTTCAACTCGCGTGTCAGAACCTGCCGCCAGCGATGGTCTGTAACTTCGCACCACCGGCCATACAGATGGAAGGGGCGACAGTGGTCTCTTCACAACTGACGATCTCCGCTACCCAATCGAATGCAGCTATGCTCGACTCTGGACAAACGTTCATAGTTCTGGCAATGATGCCGGTCCTAGGAGGGATGTTCTGTTGGCGTGGCCCACGAGCCGTAAGTAAAGCAGCACTACTCGTTCTTCTGGCGAGCTTGATGCTGTTTAGCGGGTGCCAGGCGGTGGCGCCGCCGCCCCCAAAGACTTACACGATTGCTATTACAGCGACAGCGGATGGCACCTCTAATTCGGTGCAGATGCAGGTTACTGTGCAGCAGTAAAGAAAGACGCCTGGAGTTGCTCATTGTTGCGTCAGCGCCGATTAGGAACCCGAGCGGACAAGCGTACATGACGTGCCGTCCTGTCCTGTCGTCGCGATTACGAGATTGTATGAATGTGACTTCCTGTGTCAGACGCCGGTCCAGCAAGGGTGGACCTGTTGTTGTAGCTATTCCTACGCTTTTCCCCGGGCTGGAATGTGTACAGTTGCAGGAGAATGGTCGGACGGCATGAATCAGCAATCATTCCAGCAAGTGGGCCGTAACAGCCCAGAGGCAATTCCGGCTGAGATGCGTCGGATCGAAGGTCGTGAATGGTGGCTGTGGGGATTTGCGGTTTTGGTCACCCTGGCATTGACCTTGGGGATCATCTCGTTCACTTTTCCCTGGTTTAATCGGGAGACCGATGCTTCGTACTGGTTTGATCTCCGGGAATGGGTACGCGGGCTGGCAGCTCTTGTATTACTTTTCGACTTTTACGCGGTTTATCAGCACCTACAACTCCACCGCATTCGACACCAGCTGGCTGAGCGAGATCAGCTCTTTCAACTCATCAGTGAAAATGCCGCCGATATGATAGCGCTCGTTGATAGCGATGGCCGCCGGCTGTACAACAGCCCCGCTTATCAAAGGGTCCTGGGGTATTCTCCCGAGGAGCTGACGGAGACTTCGGCGATCGAGCAAATTCATCCCGACGATCGCCCGCGAGTATCGCAAGCAGCAGAAAAAGCCCGCCTGAGCGGCCAGGGAGAACGGGTGGAATACCGGATACGCCACAAAGACGGTTCCTGGCGCTTTCTGGAATCGACCGCGTGCGCGATCAGAGACGCAACAGGTCAGACTAACAAACTGGTCATCGTGAACCGCGACATCACCGAGCGGAAGCGAGCCGAGGAGATGTTGGTACACAATGCGTTTCACGACGGGCTCACTAACCTGCCTAACCGTGCCCTGTTTCTGGACCGGTTGCAACACGCGCTAACCCTTTCCAAGAAACACTCGAACTACAGATTCGCGGTATTGCTTATTGATGTAGACGAATTCAAAATCATCAATGACAGCCTGGGACACGCGGCCGGAGATGACTTGCTGATTCAAATCGGGCAAAGATTGAAGGACTCTGTGCGCAGAGCCGACACGGTCTCGCGTTCGCGCATGAGTGAAGTACCTAGATTGCCAACCAATGACGATACGTTGGCCAGACTTGGTGGTGATGAATTTGCAATCCTTTTGGACGACATACGAGGTCCAATTGAAGCCGTGCGCGTTGCGGAACGAGTTCAAGCGGAACTGGCGATCCCTTTTGTTGTAGACAGACAGGAAATAGTGATCTCGGCGAGTATCGGGATTGCTTCCAGCACCAGTCCCCACACCCAGGCGGAGGATCTGGTTCGCGACGCGGATATAGCCATGTACCGTGCCAAGCGGTCGGGAAAAGCCCGTTGCGAAGTATCTGACACGGCCATGCATGCCAATGCGCTGAAGCGGTTGAGACTGGAGACGGACCTGCGCAAGGCCCTCGATCACGGAGAATTTCGTGTTTACTACCAGCCCATTGTCTCGTTACAAACTGGCAAGATCACCGGCTTCGAGGCCCTGTCGCGGTGGCAACGTCCGGAGGGCATAGTTCCGCCGGTTGAGTTCATTGCGGTTGCGGAGGAAATTGGACTCATAGTCCCCATGAACCGGCAACTGTTGCGCGAAGCCTGTCAACATCTCCGCTCCTGGCAATCTGAATTTCCCTCGAGCCCGCCTCTGACCATGAGTGTGAACATCAGTGCCAGGGACTTTGCCCAGCCTGATCTCGCCAGCGATATCCGTAACTGCCTTGAGGAGACTGGCGTTGATCCCGGCTGCTTGCAACTCGAAATCATAGAAACGATAGCCATGGGGGATGCGGAAAAATCTGGTCACGTGCTATCGCAATTGAAGGCACTCGGCGTTCGCTTGAGCATCGATGATTTTGGCACTGGGTACTCGTCACTTAGCCGCTTACGCCGGATTCCAGTGGACACCCTGAAAATCGACCGTGCCTTCATTTTCCACATGGACAGCGACCCGGAAAGCCGCGAGATCGTGCGGATCATCATTATGCTTGCCCACAATCTCGGCTTGAAAGTCGTCGCCGAAGGGTCCGAGACGGAAGAGCACGTCAATTTGCTGAAACAGCTAAATTGCGAGATGGCACAAGGATACTTTTTCTCCCGACCCGCTGACGACCAGGCAATGTTGAAACTATTGGC
>Ga0116134_1001156_pt1 | contig 13495 bp, 8 predicted proteins | sample June2015DPH_19_5_FD_89737 | JGI IMG/M metagenome (GOLD analysis project Ga0116134, IMG submission 89737) | Peatland microbial communities from SPRUCE experiment site at the Marcell Experimental Forest, Minnesota, USA - June2015DPH_19_40 | ecosystem: Environmental > Terrestrial > Soil > Wetlands >...
CAGTGCGGCAACGGCGCGCTGTCCAATGTCGCCCTGGACCGTGCCCTGGAGGCCGACCCCGGATACTCGATGGCGCTGCTGCTCCGGGACACGATCGACGCCGGTACCCCGCCGTCGATGGCCCGGCTGCCGATGACCCCGGAGGAGGTCGCGGCCAGCTACGCCGCAGCCGACGAAGGGGCCGTCACCGGGGCCGCTGAGCCCCCCGGCGAGCCCCCCGATGACGATCAGGCAGCTAGCGGGCCTGGACGGCCGGGCGCTCCGGGATAAACTGCGTGAGCTGTTTGTCCGGTATGGCTCCGCGACCTGGGCCGGAACGAAAGGAGGGCGCATGACGGACGTCGCCCGCAAGGATGCGCCGCCGGCAGTCATGGCGGAGTATCGTGCCGCGGTGGGCCGGCTGCGCCAGGCGTACAACGCAATGCCGCCTGGCACTCCGGTACGCCTGGCCAAGCGCACCAGCAACCTGTTCCGGTTCCGTGACCCGGCCGCCGGCCGCGGCGCGGAGCGCCCCGGGCTCGATGTGTCGGCCTTCGGCCACGTGCTGAGTGTCGACCCCGCCGCGCGCGTGGCCGTCGTCGGCGGCATGACCACCTACGAGGATCTCTGTGACGCGACCCTGCGGTACGGGATGATGCCGTTCGTCGTGCCGCAGCTGAAAACGATCACCCTGGGCGGCGCGGTCTCCGGGCTGGGCATCGAGTCCACCTCCCTGCGCAACGGCATGCCCCATGAGTCGGTCCTGGAGATGGACATCCTGACCGGGGACGGCCGGGTGGTCACGGCGGCGCCGGACAACGAGCACAGCGACCTGTTCGCCGGCTTCCCCAATTCCTACGGGACCCTCGGCTACGCCCTGTCCCTCACCATCGAACTGGAGCCCGTCCGGCCGTTCGTCCACCTGCGCCACTTCCCGTTCCGCGACCCGGCCGCCTGCATGGCGGCCGTCGAGCAGATCGCCGCCGAGGGAAGCTACGACGGTCACCGCGCGGACTTCCTCGACGGGGTCGCGTTCAGCCCCGATGAGCTCTACCTGACCGTCGGGGCCTTCAGCGATGTCGCGCCCTGGCGGAGTGACTACACGGGCAAGGACATCTACTACACCTCCATCCGCGGTCCGCAGGAGGACTTTCTGGCCATCCGCGACTACCTGTGGCGGTGGGATACGGACTGGTTCTGGTGCTCCCGGCCCTTCGGGGTGCAGAAGCCCCTCATCCGGGCCCTGTGGCCGCGGCGCTACCGGCGCTCCGACGTGTACCGCAAGCTGGTCGCGCTGGATCGCCGCCTTAACCTGACCGGGGCGCTGAACCAGCGCCGGGGGCTGCCCGCCCGGGAGGCGGTGATCCAGGACGTGGAGATCCCCGTCGAGCGGAGCGCGGACTTCCTCACCTTCTTCTCGTCCCAGGTGGGGATGAGCCCGGTCTGGATGTGCCCGCTGCGGCTGCGCGGCGAGCGTGACTGGCCGCTGTATCCCCTGAAGCCCGGCGAGGTGTACGTCAACTTCGGCTTCTGGGGCACGGTGCCGCTGCCGCCGGGCCGACCGGACGGTTACTACAACCGGCTGATCGAAGACGAGGTCGGCGCGCTCGGCGGGCACAAGTCGCTGTATTCCACGTCCTACTACACCGAGGCCGCCTTCAGCAGGCTCTACAACGGCCCAGCCCACGAGAAGCTGAAGCGGGAGTACGACAGTGCCCGCCGTCTGCCGGGCCTGTACGACAAGTGCGTCCGCGGACGCTGAACCGCCCTGCGGGCTCAAACGACGGAAGCGAGGCAAGCATGGCACTGGCACAAGTATTCGAGGCCTTCGCGGGACCAGATGCCCCGGTCGAGTTCGTCGCGTACGACGGGAGCCGCGCGGGCGCGGGGGACTCCCCGGTGCGGATCACGGTCCGGTCGCCGGTGGCCGTGTCCTACCTGGCGCAGGCACCCGGCGCGCTGGGGCTCGCCCGCGCCTACGTGTCGGGTCACCTCGACGTGGAGGGGGACATATACACCGCCCTGGCCCGGATGGCCAAGGCGCAGGCGACGGACATCGACCTGGCCGCGCGGTACCGGCTGTTCCGTGAGCTTGGCGGCCCCCGGACCCTGATCCCGCGGCTCGCGCCGCCCCCGCAGGAGGTGGACGTCAGCCGGCGGTGGCTCACCACCGGCAGGCGGCACTCCAAGGGCCGTGACGCCAACGCGATCTCACACCACTACGACGTGTCCAACCAGTTCTACGAGTGGGTGCTGGGCCCCTCGATGGCCTACACCTGCGCCTGTTACCCGGCGCCGGACTCGACGCTGGAAGAGGCCCAGGAGTACAAGTTCGACCTGGTTGCGCGCAAGCTCGGCCTGCGCAGCGGCATGCGGCTGCTCGACGTCGGCTGCGGCTGGGGCGGCATGGTCATGCACGCGGCGCGCGAATACGGCGTCCGCGCGCTCGGCGTGACGCTGTCCGAGCAGCAGGCGGCCTGGGGCCGCCAGGCGATCGAAAAGGCGGGCCTGTCCGGCCTGGCCGAGATCCGTCACCTCGACTACCGGGACGTCCCGGAGGGCGACTTCGACGCGGTCAGCTCGATCGGCCTGACCGAGCACATTGGCATCCGGCAGCTACCGGGCTACTTCGAGTTCCTCCGCAGCAAGCTCCGCCCCGAGGGCCGCCTGCTGAACCACTGCATCACCCGGCCGGACAACTCCGGGCCCACCGCCCGCAAGAACGGTTTCATCAACCGGTACGTCTTCCCCGACGGGGAGCTGGAGGCGCCCGGTTACCTGGTCTCCCTGATGCACGACCACGGCTTCGAGGTCCGGCACGAGGAGAACCTTCGCGAGCACTACGCGATGACGCTGGCCGCGTGGTGCGCGAACCTCGACGCACACTGGAAGGAAGCCGTCGCCGAGGTCGGCCAGGGCACGGCCCGGGTGTGGCGCCTGTACATGGCCGGATCGAGGCTCGGCTTCGACCGCAACCAGATCCAGCTGCATCAGGTGCTGGGCGTCAAGCTGATCGCCGACGGGCATTCCGGCATGCCGCTGCGGCCCAACTGGGAGACGCGGCCGTCAGCCTGGCAGGGTACCGCCGCCGGGAACGGCACCGCTGCGGGGAACGGGACGGCGGCCCACGACGCGGCGCTCGCCTTAGTTCCGGGCCCATGCTGGTAGCGGAGCACATCGCCGCGTTGCGGGACGAGGGCGTCTTGCTGGCCGGGGCGGCCGGGCGAGCCGGGCCGGACGTCCCGGTCCCGACGTGTCCCGGCTGGCGGGTACGCGACCTGGTCCGGCATGTGGGCGGCGTGCACCGCTGGGCCACCGGGTACGTCGCTGGCCAGCATGCGGCCCCGGTCCCCGGCCCGGCCGAGGAAGAGATGATCAGGTCCGGTCCGCCCGGCGACCGGGACCTGCTGGACTGGTTCCTGGCGGGCCACCAGGCGCTGGTCACCGCCCTCGAGCAAGCCGATCCCGCCATGACCTGCTGGACCTTCCTGGAGGCGCCGTCGCCGCTGGCGTTCTGGGCCCGCCGGCAAGCTCACGAGACCGCGATCCACCGGGTCGACGCCCAACTGGCCGCCTCCGCCGCCAGCCCCGGCGGGCCCGCCAGCCCCGGCGGGTTCGCTCCCGGCCTGGCCGCGGATGGCATCGACGAGCTCGTCATGGGGTTCGGCCGCCGGCAGAGCAAACGGGGCCTGCGCTCCGATCCGCCCTGCTGGCTGGCCGTCCACGCCCGGCCCGGCCCCGGTTCCGGCCCCGGCCGTCAGGGCGCCGACGGCGAGGTGAGCGCCGGTCACGCCGACTGGGTGATCCGCATGGGGACAGACTCGGCCGGGGTCGCCCGCGGTGAGATCCCGGCTGATGACGTTCCGGGCGGGACGGGATGCGACCTAACGGGCCCGGCTGAGGCGCTCTACCTGCTGCTGTGGAACCGGGCCGGGACGGAGGGCCTCCAGACGCGCGGCGACCCCCGCGGGCTGGACGTCTGGCGGGAGCAGGCACGCGTCCGCTGGTGACCCTGGCAGCGGTCCCGCGTCCCGCATGCGCAGGCCGATCCAGGCGAGGACGAGGTGGCCGGCCGGGTCGTAACCGTGGATATCCCAGACGTACTCGACCGCGTTAGGCGCGGCCACGGCCGCCGCATCCGCCCATCGCTCCGGCGGCGAACAGCGCAGCGGCACAGTCTCCCGCGCCCTCGTCCGGCAGCCAGCCCGCCGGCGGGAAGCCGATGGCGGGCACCCCGCAGGCGGCCGCGGCCGCCGCGGCCAGCGCCTCGTGCGCGCCCGCGACCACGATCAGGTCAGCGCCGTCGGAAGCCGCCCGGAGCGCCTCACGGAAACGCACCGGCGAGGTCAGCTGAGCGCACAAGATGGCGGCGATGTCGTCCTGCGGCGTCAGCTCGCGTGCGGTGACCGTGGACACCAGCCGCTTCCGGGGCGGCCCGAACCGGAACTGAGCCAGCACGCTGCGCAGCGGCGCGGCACAGGGCGCCATGACCGGCGTGTGCAGGGCGTGCACCGCACTCAGCACGCTCGCGGTCACGCCCCGCACGGCGGCCTCCCGGGTCAGATCCCGGATGCCGGATACCGGACCGGCCAGCACGTGCGATCGTGGGCTCTCGTTGGCGGCGATCACCAGGCCGCAGGAGCCCCGCAGCGCCGCGGCCGGCGCCTCGTCGGCCACGACCCTGACCATCGCGGTGCGCGTGCCCCCCAGGCCCCGCCGAACCTCGCCGTGCTGGGTGATCAGGCGCGCGGCCTCCGGTGCGGGGAGGCTGCCCGCCCACACGAGGCCGGCGATCTCACCGAGCCCGTGACCCACGGCGGCGGTCGCCCTGACCCCGAGTCCCTCCAGCCACCGCAGTGCGCTCAGGGACCGGGCCAGTGTGGCCGCTTCGGTCACCGGCCAGGCGGTGCCCCCGGGGGCCGCGCCATCGGGGATCGCATCGCCGGGGAAGACCAGCACCACCCGGCCGCGGGCGCCGCACGACACGCGGACCCCAGTGTCGCTGACCATGGAGCCGCCGAGTACCGCGGCTACCAAGGCAGCCCCGCGGCGGGCCCGTTCGGCTAGCTGATCCTGATTCGAGGCGGTGACGGTGACCCGGATCTCGCGGTCACCGCGGGGGTCCCGGGACCGGCCGGCGGCCCGGGTGCCCGGCGCACCGCCGGAGAAGGCCGGCCGCCGGCTGGCCTCCCCTCCCGGCGCGCCACCGTCGGCGGGCCCGGCGGCGGGGGGGTCAAACGTTTCGCGGCTCAGCTGGGAAGCCAGGTTCTGGAGCTCGTGATGTGACATCCGGGGAGCGATGGCGGCAATTCGCTCCAGTGTGACGATGAGCGACGGGCGATCCCAGCCGCGCAATGCGAAGACCCCGGCGGCCGCGGCTTGTCGCGCGCGGCTGGCTTTAACCCGAATGCTCATTCTTCCCCGGAAAGCGTTAATCGCGGTACCGGCCCTGATGGCGCGTGCTTCGCGTTAAAGCACGGCAATTCCCGCAGGTGCCGGTAAAAACGGGTTCACGACGGCCGCGGGCGCAGGCTCCCGGGCTGGTTGACACGATGGCAGTACGGCGTGCCGGGCCTCGATCGCCTGCCCGGTCAAGGTCCGCCGCGGGGGCGCGGCGTGGCCGTCCTCACTGTATTGAGCGCGAATATTGCCGGTCAAGGGCCATTTACTGGCCACGTCTATTCCCGGTGTATTCGCATTTCTGCACCGTAATGTCGGCTATGCAGGAAGCCCTGCCTCTTTCCCGGCGCGGCTATGACAGGAAAGGCGCCGATGTGCTGCACAACGCAAAGTGCTATCCCTTTGGGTGGCGTTGCTCCTGGTCGGCTCCTGCTGGCAGGATGACTCCCGGCGTGTCCCGTTCGGGCGACGAATGCTCTGTTACCGGCTCCTCGCCGGGGTCCCGGTACCGCCGGGCGGCGCGACCGGCCGCGGCAAACGGCTGTGCGGGCAGCACCGGGCTCCCGCGGCGCTGCTGGCCATGCGCTATCCTCGGCGCATGCGTGCCGTCCGGCTGCTCCTTATTTAGCCACGCCGACCGAAGCTCCGTCGGCGTGGCCGCCCCTCGTGAGCGAGGGGCCTTTTCATTCCAGGAGCGTCCTTACGGGGCCAGATTAATCGTGACACGCATGCAGCCGGACCTAACAGGGTGAGGAAACGATGACAGCGGCGGAGAGCGCCGAGGCGGCGCAGCGCTACGACCCACGCGCTATCCAGGAAAAATGGCAGCGCCGCTGGGAGAAACTGGATACGTTCCGCGCGAGCGACGACCCAGCGGATACCCGCGAGCGCGCCTACTTGCTCGACATGTTCCCCTACCCGTCCGGCGACCTGCACATGGGGCACGCCGAGGCCTACGCGATCGGTGACGCCATCGCGCGGTACTGGTTCCAGCTCGGCCGGAACGTGCTGCACCCGATCGGCTGGGATGCCTTCGGCCTGCCGGCCGAGAATGCCGCGATCCGCAACAACGCCCACCCCGCCGACTGGACGTACGCGAACATCGAGACGCAGGCGGAATCGTTCCGCCGGTACGCGGTCTCCTTCGACTGGTCGCGCCGGCTGCAGACCTGCGATCCGGAGTACTACCACTGGAACCAGTGGCTGTTCCTGCGGTTCTATGAGCGCGAACTGGCCTACCGCAAGGACGGTTACGTCAACTGGTGCCCGAAGGACCAGACCGTCCTGGCCAACGAGCAGGTCATCGACGGCCGGTGCGAGCGCTGCGGCACCGTAGTCGTCCGCCGGACGCTGACCCAGTGGTATTTCCGGATCACCTCCTACGCGGACCAGCTACTGGCCGATGCCGAGGCCCTCGAGAGAAAGTGGCCCGAGCGCGTCCTGCTCATGCAGCGCAACTGGATCGGCCGGTCAGAGGGCGCCGAGGTGCACTTCGCGGTCGAGGGCCGCGATGAGCCGGTGACGGTATTCACCACCCGCCCCGACACCCTGTACGGCGCCACGTTCTTCGTGGTGGCCGCCGACTCGCCGCTGGCCGAGGAGCTGTGCGAGCCCAGCCGGCTCGAGGAACTGCGCGCCTACGTCGCCGAGGTCCGCAAGCTGACCGACATCGAGCGGCAGGCCACCGGGCGCGACAAGACCGGGGTGTTCCTGGGCGTGCACGCCGTCAATCCGGTTAACGACGAGCTGATCCCGGTCTGGGCGGCCGACTATGTGCTACCTGACTACGGGACCGGCGCGATCATGGCGGTTCCCGCGCACGACCAGCGCGACCTGGACTTCGCGCGGGCCTACGGGCTGCCGGTCCGGGGCGTGCTGGAAACGGGCCAGCCCGACCCGGCCACGGGCGGTATCGCGACGGCGGGTGACGGCCAGCTGATCAATTCCGGCCCGCTGAACGGGCTCGGCAAGGCCGAGGCGATCGCGCGGATCACGGCGATCCTGGCCGAAAAGGGCCTGGGCCACGCGGCTGTCAACTACCGGCTACGTGACTGGCTGGTGTCGCGGCAGCGGTTCTGGGGGACGCCGATCCCGATCATCCACTGCCCATCCTGCGGCGAGGTGCCCGTTCCCGAAGAGGAACTGCCGGTCGTCCTGCCCGACCTGCGCGGCCGGGATCTGGTCCCCAAGGGCGTGTCGCCGCTGGCCGCCGCCACGGACTGGGTGAACGTGAGCTGCCCCAAGTGCGGCGGGCCGGCCAAGCGCGACACCGACACCATGGACACGTTCGTCGACTCGTCCTGGTACTTCCTGCGCTATTGCTCGCCGCACTACGCGGAAGGCCCGTTCGACCCGGACAACGTTCGCCGCTGGGCACCGGTCGACCTGTACGTGGGTGGCGTCGAGCACGCCATCCTGCATCTGCTGTACAGCCGGTTCTTCGTCAAGGTCCTGCACGACATGGGCCTGGTCGACTTCCGCGAGCCGTTCACCCGGCTGCTGAACCAGGGCCAGGTCATCAACGGCGGCAAGGCCATGTCGAAGTCGCTGGGTAACGGGGTCGACCTGGGCCGGCAGCTGGCCGCGCACGGAGTGGACGCGATCCGGCTCACGATGATCTCTGCCAGCCCGCCCGAGGATGACATCGACTGGGCCGATATGCGGCCCGAGGCGATGGTGAAGTTCCTCGCCCGGGCGTGGCGGATCGCCGGCGACGTCGCGGCGGCCGGATCGTCCCGGCCGGACGGGGAACCGGGCGATGTGGCCCTGCGCCGGGTCACGCACCACACCATCGACGATGTCACGCGGCTGGTCGAGGCCCACCGGCTGAACGTGGCCGTGGCCAGGCTGATGGAGCTGGTGAACGCCACGCGGCGGGCCATCGATTCCGGCCCGGGCGCGGGCGACCCGGCGGTCCGTGAGGCGGCGGAGGTGCTGGCCGTGCTCCTGTCGCTGTTCGCCCCGTACACGGCCGATGAGTGCTGGGAACTGCTGGGCCACCAGCCGTCGGTGGCCAGGGCCGGCTGGCCGGTGGCCGACCCGGCCCTGCTCGTCACCGATTCGGTCACCGCCGTCGTTCAGGTGAACGGCAAGGTCAGGGATCGGGTCGAGGTCCCGCCGGACATCAGCGAGGACGATCTGCGTGAGGTGGCCCTGGCGGCCGCGGGCGTCATCCGCGCGCTGGGCGGCCAGTCCATTCGCAAGGTCATCGTCCGCGTGCCCAAGCTGGTCAACGTCGTCGCAGGCTAGGGTCCGGAGCGCCGGCCCGGGCGATCACGGGCCGGGCTCCGCGTCTGGCCGGGTCAAGTCCGGCTGACCGGGCCACGCGATGGCTCCTAGACGCGGCGGAGCACGGCCACCACTTTGCCGAGAATGGTGGCCTCGTCGCCCAGTATCGGGGCGTAGATCGGGTTGTGCGGGATCAGCCAGACGTGCCCGTCGCTCTTCTTGAACGTCTTGACCGTCGCCTCGCCCTCGGGCCCTTCGCCCTCAACCATGGCCGCGACGATCTCGCCGTTTTCCGCGTTCGGCTGCGAACGGACGACCACCCAGTCCCCGTCGGTGATGGCGGCGTTGATCATCGAGTCCCCGCTCACCTTCAGCAGGAAGTGCTCACCCTCGCCGACCAGCTGCTTCGGCAGCGGGAAGACGTCCTCCACGCGCTGTTCGGCGATGATGGGACCAACGGCGGCGATCCGGCCGATCAGGGGAACGTACGCGGCTTCCTGGGACGGAATGTCAAAGGCGCCTGCGGGGGCCTCGGCCGTCTCCTCGTCGTCCTGTTCGAATTCCGGCCGGACAGCCGGATGGCCGGGCAGCCGGACCTCCACGGTCCGGGGGCGGCCGGCGTCCCGGTGCAAGTACCCCTTCGCCTGAAGGGTCGAAAGCTGGTACGAGACGCTCGACGTACTCGTCAGCCCGACCGCTTCGCCAATCTCCCGCATTGACGGCGGATAGCCGCGCTTCTGTACCGAGTCGCGGATTACCTGAAGCACCTTGCGCTGGCGCCAAGTGAGGACGTGACCCGGCTCCGGCTTGTCCGGCATCACCGGGACAACGGGCGGGACACTGCCTTTCGGCTTACGTCCGGGCTTTCCCTTGGGCCGGGGAGTGTCGCCGACGGCCGCGGCCACTCCCTTGGCGTTATCCGTACTGCCGTTGTCCATCAGACGACCTTCCAATCCGGTTATTCCCCATCTGATGCCGAGAGTAGTGGCTGGTTCCCGCGATCTCAAACATCTGTTCGACGTGTCGTCGAAATGTCGGACCCGCCCGCTACAAAGATGTCGTAGCTTCGTTCGATCGAACAGGTATACGATCGAACAGCAGCGTTCGAATGAACGTTTGAGGAGGAGGTCGGCATGAGCGCTCTCCCTGTAGAGGATCAGCCGTCGGGGGCCGTGCCTGCCCATACGGGAACCGGATCGCGGGGGCTGCGGTCCAGGCCGGGTGGTACTACGGTGCGCTCCGGCGGTGTTACGGCGCGCCCGGGTGGTGCCGCGGCGCGGCCAGGTGGTTTCGCGGCGCGGCCAGGTGGTTTCGCGGCGCGCCCGGGTGGTGCCGCGGCGCGCCCGGCGGTCCAACCGCTTCTCCCGGCCAGGAAGTGGCTGCTGCCGGACGGGGACTGCATCTTTCCCGGTGGCGGCCGGAGTTTCACGGGCCGGCCCGCGCCCGGTACGGTGCGGCCCCGGGCGGGCACGTCGTGGCCGGGGGCGGGCACCGTGCGGGCCGGGACTGGCACGCCGAGGGCGGAGGCTCGCACGGCGCGGCCCGCGGCGGGCGTCGTGCCGTCTGGGCCCGGCGCCCAGCGGCCCGTACGGCCGTGGGCTGATGCCCGGCAGTCCGTCCGCCCGCTGCCGAGTGTCCCGGTCCTGTCCGGGGCCGTGGTGACCGCGCCGGGGCGGGCTGGGCTGTGGCCGACGAGGCGGCCTGGGCTGCGGCTGACGAGGCGGGGCCGGATCGTCCTCGCGGTCCTGGCGGTGCTCGCGGTCTGCGGCCTGTTCGTGGCGGGGGCCAGCGCGGCTCAGGCCAGTGGGCCCGCCGCCGCTCACGGAGCGCCCGGCACGGCGGAGCAAGTGATCGTCCAGCCTGGCGACTCGCTGTGGTCGATAGCCCAGAGCGCCGACCCGAACGCCGACGCGCGGGCCATCGTGCAGGAGATACTGCAGGCCAACCGGCTTAAGACCGTAAACCTCACCGCAGGCCAGCGCCTGTGGGTGCCACGAGGTTAGCCGCTGGCGGTGCCGCGACACGCCGGCCGGGAAGCCCGCGGCCCTTCGTTGTCAGCGGTTTCAGGATCCGCTCGCCGGAAACTTGCGGCGACTGGGTACGGTGGTCTACGGTAACCACAACATCTAGTAGTTACACCGATGTGTTTTATCCACAGCTTGTGTCCGGTGGGATGCGAGACGGATCGCCGTCGAGGAGGTGTGGTCGCATGCACTGTCCCTTTTGCAGGCATCCGGACAGCCGGGTGATCGACAGCCGCACCGCCGACGATGGTGTAGCGATCCGCCGTCGGCGGGCATGTCCGGAGTGCGGAAAGCGTTTTACCACTCAGGAGACGGTCATCCTGATGGTGGCCAAGCGGAGCGGCGTGACAGAGCCCTTCGTCCGGGACAAGATCGTCCGCGGCGTCCGGCGCGCCTGCCAGGGGCGCCCGGTCGACGAGGACCAGCTCGCGATCCTCGCTCAGCGCGTGGAGGAAACGATCAGGTCCAGGGGCTGCGCCGAGGTCCCCTCCCATGAGGTCGGCCTGGCCATCCTGGGCCCGCTGCGGGATCTCGACGAGGTCGCTTATCTGCGCTTCGCCTCTGTGTACCGGGGATTCGAGTCTCTCGCGGACTTCGAGAAGGAAATTGAGGCACTGCGCGAAGAGCGCGCAGACGCGCCGCATGCGGCCGGGCAGGCAGCGGAAGAGCCGGCTCCGTAGACGCGGCCGGTGTGATCAAGCGCAGCGCGATCGAGCGCAGCTGATCGCGGCAAGACCTAATCAAGAGACCTGGTAAGACATCGAGCGGCCCGGGTGAGGTCGCAGAAGGGGGCTTTTGGCATGACGGAGACGGTGAGTGGGTCGGCCACCGCAAAGGGCAAGAGCGCGCGCAAGGGGCTCAAGATGAGCCGGATCCACACGACAAAGGGCGTTCATCCCTACGACGAGGTGACCTGGGAGCGCCGCGACGTCGTCATGACGAACTGGCGTGACGGCACCGTCAACTTCGAGCAGCGTGGCGTCGAGTTCCCCGCGTTCTGGTCCCTCAACTCCGTGAACATCGTCACGACCAAGTACTTCCGCGGTGCGGTGGGCACCCCGCAGCGCGAATGGAGCCTCAAGCAGCTGGTTGACCGGGTGGTCGGCGTCTACGTCGAGACCGGCCGGCAATACGGCTACTTTGCCTCGGAGGCCGACGCCGAGGTCTTCGAGCACGAGCTCAAGTACGCCCTCATCCACCAGGTCTTCAGCTTCAACTCGCCGGTCTGGTTCAACGTCGGCACGCCCTCGCCGCAGCAGGTGTCCGCGTGCTTCATCCTGGCCGTGGATGACACGATGGACTCCATCCTGGACTGGTACAAGGAAGAAGGCCTGATCTTCAAGGGCGGATCCGGGGCCGGGGTGAACCTGTCCCGGCTGCGTTCCAGCAAGGAACTGCTCTCCTCCGGGGGCACGGCCAGCGGGCCCGTGTCGTTCATGCGGGGAGCCGACGCGTCGGCCGGCACCATCAAGTCGGGGGGCGCCACCCGCCGGGCGGCGAAGATGGTGGTGCTCGACGTCGACCACCCGGACGTCGAGGAGTTCATCGAGACCAAGGCGCGCGAAGAAGAGAAGGTGCGCATCCTCCGCGACGCGGGGTTCGACGTGGACCTCGGTGGCAAGGACATCGTCAGCGTCCAGTACCAGAACGCCAACAACTCGGTCCGCGTGTCGGATGAGTTCATGCGCGCCGTCGAAGATGACCGCGACTTCGACCTGCTGGGCCGCCGCACGGGCGAGGTGATCAGCCGGGTCGGGGCCAAGGGCCTGCTGCGCAAGATGGCCCAGGCGGCGTGGGACTGCGCCGACCCGGGCATCCAGTACGACGGCACCATCAACGACTGGCACACCTGCCCGGAGTCCGGGCGGATCACCGCGAGCAATCCCTGTTCGGAGTACGTGCACCTGGACAACTCGTCGTGCAACCTGGCCAGTATCAACCTGATGAAGTTCCTCCGCGACGACGACACGTTCGACGTCCGGCGCTTTCAGCAGATCACCGAGCTGATCATCACCGCGATGGACATCTCCATCTGCTTCGCTGACTTCCCGACCCAGAAGATCACCGAGACGACGCGGGCGTACCGCCAGCTTGGTATCGGGTACGCCAACCTGGGTGCGCTGCTGATGGCGACCGGGCACGCCTACGACTCGGCCGGCGGCCGGGCCATCGCGGCGTCCATCACGTCGCTGATGACCGGTACGGCGTACAAGCGCTCCGCGGAGCTGGCCGGAGTGGTCGGCCCGTACGACGGCTACGAGCGCAACGCGGTCGGCCACAAGCGGGTCATGCGCAAGCACGCTGACGCCAGCGACCAGGTCCGGACGGTTGGCCCGATGGACCGCGAGATCCTTTCCAGCGCCCTGACCGTCTGGCAGGAGTGCCTCCGGATCGGCGATGCAAACGGCTACCGCAACGCGCAGGCGAGCCTGCTCGCGCCCACGGGCACCATCGGCCTGATGATGGACTGCGACACCACGGGTATCGAGCCCGACCTGGCCCTGGTGAAGTTCAAGAAGCTCGTCGGCGGCGGCTCGATGCAGATCGTCAACCAGACCGTGCCCCGCGCCCTGAAGAACCTGGGCTACCAGCCGGAGCAGATCGAGGCGATCACCGAGTACATCGCCGAGCACGGTCACGTGGTGGACGCTCCCGGTCTCAAGCTCGCGCACTACGAGGCCTTTGACTGCGCGATGGGGGAGCGGGCGATCAGCCCCATGGGGCACGTCCGGATGATGGCCGCGGTCCAGCCGCATCTGAGCGGTGCGATCAGCAAGACCGTGAACATGCCGGAGAGCGCGACGGTCGAGGACATCGAGAAGATCTACTTCGAGGGCTGGAAGCTCGGCCTCAAGGCGCTCGCG
>Ga0116134_1001165_pt1 | contig 13448 bp, 8 predicted proteins | sample June2015DPH_19_5_FD_89737 | JGI IMG/M metagenome (GOLD analysis project Ga0116134, IMG submission 89737) | Peatland microbial communities from SPRUCE experiment site at the Marcell Experimental Forest, Minnesota, USA - June2015DPH_19_40 | ecosystem: Environmental > Terrestrial > Soil > Wetlands >...
GAGACCGCCGGCGGCTACGCCAAGGAAATGTCCAAGGAATACCAGGCGAAGCAAGCGGCGCTGGTCGCCGAGCACGTCAAGAAGCAGGATATCGTCATCACTACCGCGCTGATCCCCGGCCGTCCGGCGCCGCGATTGATCACCAAGGAGATGGTGGCGTCGATGCGGCCCGGCTCGGTGGTCGTCGATCTCGCGGTCGAGCGCGGCGGCAATGTCGAAGGCGTCGCGGCCGATCAGGTCGCCGAGGTCAACGGCGTCAAGATCATCGGCTATCGCAACGTGCCCGGCCGGCTCGCCGCCACGGCCTCGAGCCTCTACGCCAAGAACCTGTTGGCGTTCCTCGACATCCTGATCGACAAGAAGACCAAGGCGCTCGCCGTCAACTGGGACGACGACATCGTCAAGGCGACGGCGCTGACGCGCGACGGCGCCATCGTGCATCCGAATTTCAAGCCCAAGGCGGCGTGATTGCTTAACCTCCGCCCGCGCGCGGGGAGAGGGGGAATGGAGGCCAGTAATGATAACGCTCTCGATTCTCGGCCAGCTTGATATTATCGCCGTGGCGGGTGGCCCGATCCAGGCGGCGAACGACGCCGTCGATCCATTCGTGTTCCGGCTGTCGATCTTCGTGCTCGCCGTGTTCGTCGGCTATTACGTGGTGTGGTCGGTGACGCCGGCTCTCCACACGCCGCTGATGTCGGTCACCAACGCCATCTCCTCCGTGATCGTGGTCGGCGCGCTGTTGGCCGTCGGCGTCGCGCTGGTTGCCGACGATTCGGGCCCGCTCTGGGCGCGCGCCTTCGGCTTCGTCGCGCTGGTGTTTGCTTCAGTCAATATTTTCGGCGGCTTTCTGGTGACGCAGCGCATGCTTGCCATGTTCCAGAGGAAGCAGAAATAACATGAGCGCCAACCTCGCCGCGTTTTTCTATCTGGTCGCCGGCGTTCTGTTCATCCTCGCTTTGCGCGGGCTGTCGCATCCGACCACCAGCCGGCGCGGCAATCAGTTCGGCATGATCGGCATGGTGATCGCGGTCGCGACCACGCTCGCCGCGCATCCGCCGGCTGGATTCGGCGCCTGGGGGTTGGCGGTCCTCGCCGTGGCGATCGGCGGCGGCTTGGGCGCCGTCATCGCGCGGCGCGTGCCGATGACGTCGATGCCGGAACTGGTCGCCGCGTTCCATTCGCTGGTCGGCATGGCCGCGGTGCTGGTCGCGGCCGGCGCGCTCTATGCGCCGGCGGCGTTCGACATCGGCACCGAAGGCGCGATCCACGGCCAGAGCCTGATCGAAATGTCGCTCGGCGTCGCCATCGGCGCCGTCACATTCACCGGCTCGATCATCGCGTTCCTGAAATTGTCCGGCCGCATGAGCGGCGCGCCGATCCTCCTGCCGGCGCGGCATATCATCAACATCGCGCTCGCGGTCGCGCTCGTCCTCTTGATCGTCTGGTTCTTCAAGGCGCAACTCCACGTCGCGTTCTGGCTGATCGCGCTGGTGTCGTTCCTCCTCGGCGTTCTCATCATCATCCCGATCGGCGGCGCCGACATGCCGGTCGTGATCTCGATGCTCAATTCCTATTCCGGTTGGGCGGCGGCCGGCATCGGCTTTACGCTGGGCAATTCGGCGCTGATCATCACCGGCGCGCTGGTCGGCTCCTCGGGCGCGATTCTGTCCTACATCATGTGCAAGGGCATGAACCGCTCGTTCATCTCGGTGATACTCGGCGGCTTCGGCGGCGAAGTCGCGGGGCCGAGCGGCGCGACCGAAACGCGGCCGGTCAAGCTCGGCTCGGCGGAGGACGCGGCGTATCTTCTGAAAAACTCCTCCAAGGTCATCATCGTGCCGGGCTACGGCATGGCGGTGGCGCAGGCGCAGCACGCGCTGCACGAGATGGCCGACAAGCTCAAAGCCGCCGGCGTCGAGGTCAAATACGCCATCCATCCGGTCGCCGGCCGCATGCCCGGCCACATGAACGTGCTGCTCGCCGAAGCCAACGTGCCCTACGACGAAGTCTTCGAGCTCGACGACATCAATTCGGAATTCGCGCAGGCCGACGTCGCCTATGTGATCGGCGCCAACGACGTGACCAATCCGGCCGCTGAAGACGACCCGAAATCGCCGATCTACGGCATGCCGGTGCTGCAGGTGTGGAAAGCCGGCACCGTCATGTTCAACAAGCGCTCGCTCGCCTCGGGCTATGCCGGCATCGACAATCCGTTGTTCTACCGCGACAACACGATGATGCTGTTGGGCGACGCCAAGAAGATGACGGAAGCGATCGCCAAGGCCATATAAGCAGGCGCCAGGGCGGCGAGACGCTGCCCGACAGAGGCGTTCGACATGGCAGACCAAGACAAGCCGCCGCAGCGGCCCGGAACGCCGCGGTTCATGCGCTGGTCCCGCGATCCGTCGCGGCCGCAACGCGGCTTCAATCGCCACATGGCACGGCTGATCGGCATCCCGGTCCTCGCCGTCGCCGGCGTCGTGCTTTATCAGGGCTTGCGCGATCGCTTCTTTCTGCCGGAGTGCGATTCATCGCGCGCGATGAGCACGCTCACGGATGTTCTGAAACAGCTCGACATCGCGCCGCTGCGCTTGGCGCCGATCAAGGCCGTTTCGGCGAGCAAGACCGAAGTCGTCTGCAACGCCGCGCTGCCGCTCGCCAATGGCGAGACCGTCAATGTCGATTACAGCTTCTTCTGGCAGGGCGACAAAGCGAATATGAAATATTCGATCTCGCGTAAGCCGCCCGAGGGGCCGGCCCCGAGTCCGCCACGCGCGGGGTGATGGCGCATCCGCCCGCGCTATCGCGGGGCAGGAAGAGATTTACGCCTTCGCCTTCGCCTTCACCCGGTGCGCTGCAAGAAACGACTTCACCGCAAACGTCACGCCGCGGTCGACCTGGGCCGCGCTCGGCGCCGGGGCGAAGTTGAACACGATCGGCTTGAACAAGGCGGCATGGCTTGCTTCCATGAACTGCGCGGCGGCGATCTCGCAGTCATCCAACGCGAGCACGCCGGCCACGACCTGGGCGGCGAAATAGTTCGTCAGCCGGGCGATGCCGGTCGCGGGTCCGCTCTCATAAAACTTGCGGCCGAGCTCCGGCATGCGGTCGGCGATGGCGATCACGGTGCGGACCGCGGCGGCCTTTTCCGGCCGGCACAGAAATTTGACATAGGCGGTGCCGAGCCGGGTCAGCACGGCCTCGACGTCGTGGTCGTCGGGGTCGAGGTCGAAAATGCCCTCGGCCTGGCCGGCGCACTCCTGCTCGACGATCGCCTCGAACAGCTCTTCCTTGTGCTTGAAATAGACGTAGAGCGTGCCCTTGGAAACGCCGGCGGCGCGGGCGATGTCGTTCATGCTGGCGGCATCGAAGCCCTGCGCCAGGAACACCGCGCGGGCGCCGTCGATGATCTGGCGCCGCTTGGCGCTTTCCTCGTCGCCGTGGTTGCGGGCTTCATGCGCCCGATCATGGCTCGGGATGTTCCGCTCCAATGTGGCGAGTTCGTTCATTGTTGCGCTCTATCCTTGGTTGCGGCTCGCTAAGGGCGGCACGTACTTCGGAGATTCGCGACAGCCGGTGACTTTGCATCGTTCTCCCGACGTCATATAAATTGACCGAACGGTTCGGTCAATATTGACACCCCCTTCGTCCTCCATTAATGGTGACCGAACCGTTCGGTCATCTTGCACCCCGATGGGGCCGAGAGGAGTGCGACGCATGTATCGCGAAGAGGACGCCAGCGTTCCTTCCGTAGCGCAAACGGATATGCCTGTGCAGGCCAAAGCCGAGACCATTCCAGCGGTGCCCGCGACGACCAAGCCCGCTCCGCCGGTAGCCACGGCCGCCGCTTCGAAGCAAAAGCCCGCGCGTCCAAGCCGGCGCAAAACGGTGTTCGGCGCGATCGCTGCGGTCGCCGCCATCGGGGCAGGCTGGTTCGGCTATCATTGGTGGACGGTCGGCCGCTTCACCGTCACGACCGACGACGCCTACGTCCAGGCCTACAACACCACGCTCGCCGCCAAAGTCTCCGGCTATCTCGCCAGCGTTCCGGTCACCGACAACACTGCCGTCCACGCCGGCGATGTGATCGCGACGATCGACGACGGCGATTACAAGCTCGCGGTCGATTCGGCGCGCGGCAAGGTTTTGACCCAGCAGGCGACCATCGCCCGCATGGGCCATCAGATCACCGCGCAGGAAGCCGCCGTCGAACAGGCCAAGACCCAGCTCGTCTCCGCCCAGGCCGCCGCCACCCGCACCGAGCTCGAGCTTGTGCGCCAGAACATGCTGGTCGCGCGCGATGCTTCGAGCCGGCAACTGCTGGAGCAGGCGCAGGCGAACCGCGACCAGGCCATCGCCGCCGTGCAAGGCGCGCGCGCCGCGATCGATTCGGCCGTCGCCACGGTCGAGGTGCTCAAAGGCCAGCAGCAGGAAGCGGTCAGCACGCTCGAGGAACTCAAGACCGCGCTGGCCAAGGCCGAACGCGACCTGTCGTTCACCGTCATCCGCGCCCCGATCGACGGCGTCATCGGCAACCGCGCGGTGCAGACCGGCGACTTCGTGCAGACCGGCCAGCGGCTCGCCAGCCTCGTTCCGCTCGACGAGGTCTATGTCAACGCCAACTTCAAGGAAACGCAGCTCACGTATCTGCGGCCCGGCCAGCCGGTCACGGTCGCGGTCGACGCGCTGCCCGAGCACAGCTTCCAGGGCACTGTCGAAAGCTTCTCCCCGGCCTCCGGCTCGGTGTTTTCGCTGCTGCCGCCCGACAACGCGACCGGCAACTTCACCAAGATCGTGCAGCGCCTGCCGGTGCGCATCCACGTCCCGCCCGCCGTCGCGCGCGAAGGGATTTTGCGCCCCGGCCTGTCGGTGGTGGTGAGCGTCGACACCAAGGCGAGCGCTGTCGCTGAGAACACGACGCCGACGCAGGCCGCTGCGGCGCGCTGATCGCAGCCGATCGCAGGAGGCCGCGCCATGGCTACCGCCGTTGCCGCACCCGCCGCCGCCATTCCCCTCGGGCCGGCCGATGGCGAGCGTGTCGATCCGCTGCGCATCCTCGCGTTCCTCGCCATGTGCTTCGGCATGTTCATGGCGTTCCTCGACATCCAGGTGGTGTCGGCGTCGCTGGCGGAAATCCAGGCTGGCCTCGCCGCGTCGAGCGACGAAATCACCTGGGTGCAGACGTCCTATCTGATGGCGGAAGTGGTCGCCATTCCGCTGTCGGGCTTTCTGTCGCGCGCGCTCGGCACCCGCGCCATGTTCGCGACGGCCGCCGCCGGCTTCACCGCCGCGAGCCTGATGTGCGGGCTCTCCTCGACCATGAACGAGATGATCGTCTGGCGCGCGCTGCAGGGCTTCATCGGCGGCGGCATGGTGCCGACGGTGTTCGCCTCCGCCTACAGCATCTTTCCGCGGCGGCTGCAGCCGGTGATCACGCCGATGATCGGCCTCGTCGCGACGCTCGCGCCGACCATCGGCCCGACGGTCGGCGGCTATCTCACCGACGCGCTGTCGTGGCATTGGCTGTTCTTCATCAACATCATACCCGGCATCCTGGTGACCATCGCCGCGATCACGCTGATCGATTTCGACAAGCCGGATTATTCGTTGTTCGATCGGTTCGACTGGATCGGTTTGATCTTCATGGCCCTGTTTCTGGGCGCGCTCGAATACGTGCTCGAAGACGGGCCGCGCTATGACTGGTTCGAGGACCCGACCATCGCCACGGCGGCCGTGGTGTCCGGCGTCTCCGCGGTGATCTTCTTCGCGCGCGTCCTCACCGCGCAAAGTCCGATCGTCGATCTCGGCGCCTTTCGCGACCGCAATTTCGCGCTCGGCAGCATGTTCTCGTTCGTGCTCGGCATCGGGCTCTACGGCCTCACCTACCTCTATCCGGTCTATCTCGGCGAAATCCGCGGCCATAACGCGCTGATGGTCGGCCAGACCCTGTTCGTCTCCGGCGCCGTCATGTTTCTGACCGCGCCGCTGGTCGGCCGGCTGATGCAAACGACCGACCCGCGGCTGATGTTGGCGTTCGGCTTCACCGTCGTCGCCGCCAGCAATTGGATGGCGACTTCGCTGACCTCCGATTGGGATTTCTGGCAGTTGTTCGTGCCGCAATTCCTGCGCGGCTTCGGCATGATGTTCGCGATCGTGCCGATCACCAGCGTGGCGCTCGGCACGCTCGCGCCGCAGCTCCTCAAGAACGCGTCGGGCCTCTTCAACCTGACGCGCAATCTCGGCGGCGCGGTGGGCTTAGCCGCGCTCAACACCGTGCTCGACAAGCGCATCGACCTGCACCTGGCGCGGCTGCACGAGTCCATCACCTTCGCGCGCCGCCCGGCGACCGAGATGCTCACCGGCCTCGCCGCGCGCATCGTCGGCTCCGACGCGCAGAACATGGCGCTCAAGCAGCTCATGATGCTGGTGCGCCGGCAAGGCATCGTCATGGCGTTCGCCGACGTGTTTTTGTTGCTGGCGCTGTTGTTCATCGTGTTCGCGCCGTTCGCGATGCTCATGCGCAAGCCGGCGCCGATGGCCGCCGGCGCGGGCGGGCATTAAGAGTCCAGAGTTTGATTAATTTAAATTCGTGCCATCGTGAGTTCGTCATGGCCGGACTTGTTCCGGCCATCCACGTCTTTTCTGCGCGTCTACAAAGACGTGGATACCCGCGACAAGCGCGGGCATGACGAGTAAGGTGAATCTGATCAGACGCTATCCCTCCGGCTCGCCGTATCCCCCCGCCGTCGGCGTCTGAATGATGATCGCCTCGCCGGCATCGATCACGGTTGCATCACAGCCTGCAAGAGTTTCGACGCGGCCGTCCTTGCGCCGCACGCGGTTGATGCCGACCTCGCCGTCCTTACCACCGGCCAAGCCGAACGGTGGCACGCGGCGGTGGCCGGAAAGGATGGTGCATTCCATCTTTTCCAGAAAACGGATGGTGCGGATGATGCCGTCGCCGGCACTCCAGCGGCCGCGGCCGCCGGAGCCCTTGCGGATGTGAAAGTCCTCCAGCAGCACCGGGTAGCGGAATTCCAGAATCTCCGGGTCGGTGAGCCGCGTGTTGGTCATGTGGGTGTGGACGGCGTCGGTGCCGGGAAAGCCGGGGCCGGCCGGCGAGCCGGAGCAGATCGTCTCGTAATACTGATAGCGCGCATTGCCGAAATTGAGGTTGTTCATGGTGCCCTGCGCCGCCGCCATGGCGCCGAGCGCGCCCAACAGACAATTCGTCACCTCCTGCGAGGTCTCGACATTGCCGGCGACCACGGCGGCGGGATATTCCGGCGACAGCAGCGACTTTTTCGGAACGACGATGCGGATCGGCCGCAGGCAGCCGGCGTTCATCGGGATGTCGTCATCGACCATGACGCGGAACACGTAGAGCACCGCCGCGCGCGTCACCGGCTCCGGCGCGTTGAAATTGTTAGGCTGCTGCGGGCTGGTGCCGGTGAAATCGACGGTCGCCATGCGCTTCTTCTTGTCGACGCTGATGCGCGCTTCGATGACGGTGCCCCGATCCATTTCGACCGAAAACGCGCTGTCGTGCAGGCGGTCGATGACGCGGCGCACGCTCTCTGCGGCATTGTCCTGAACGTGGCCCATATAGGCGCGCACCACGGGCAGCGTGAAATGGCGCACCATTTTGCGTAGCTCCTGCACGCCCTTTTCATTGGCGGCGATCTGCGCCTTGAGATCGTTGACGTTCTGTTGCGGATTGCGCGCCGGATATTTGCCCCCGGTCAGCAGCGCAAGGAGCGCCTTGTCCGCAAAACGGCCGCGGTCCACGAGCTTGAAATCATCGATATAAACGCCCTCTTGTTCGATCGTGGTCGCGTTCGGCGACATCGACCCCGGCGAAATCCCGCCGATATCCGCGTGATGCCCGCGCGAGGCAACCCAAAAGAGTATCTTGCGGCCGTCGAACACCGGCGTGCAGACCGTAATATCCGGCAGATGCGTGCCCCCATTATACGGCGCGTTGATCGCATAGACGTCGCCGGGGCGGATGGCGCCCTTGTTCTCGCGGATGATGGTCTCGACCGCGCGGTCCATCGAGCCGAGATGCACCGGCATGTGCGGCGCATTGGCGACCAGCGCGCCATCGCCGTCGAACACGGCGCAGGAGAAATCGAGCCGCTCCTTGATGTTGACCGAGGAGGCGGTGTTCTGCAGCGCGACGCCCATCTGCTCGGCGATCGACATGAAGAAATTGTTGAACACTTCGAGCATCACCGGGTCGGCCTTGGTGCCGACCGCGCGGCTACGCACGAGCTTTTTCACCCGCCGCAGCACGAGGTGATTCTTCGCGGTCAGCTCCGCCCGCCAGCCCGCTTCGACCACGACCGTCTGATGCGGCTCCACGATGATCGCCGGGCCCGCCACCTCGTGGCCCGGCGCCAGCGCCCCGCGCGTAAACACCAGCGCGCGCTGCCACTTGCCGCCGGAAAAAAACCGCGTCCGCCGCGCCGGCGTCGGCAGCGGCGCCCGCGTCATCTTGCGCACGGATTCGCGAAACCGCGCGCCGCCGCCGACCGCCTCGACCGAGACGGCTTCGAGCACGAGGTGTTTAATGCGGTCGATGAAGCCGAACCGTGCCTTGTGCGCGCGTTCGAACGCCGACTGCATCTTCCGTGGCGAAGCCAACTTCACCTCCCCCTGCGGGGGAGGGTGATCAAGCGTCCCAGCATCGACGATGAGCGCGGTGTCCGTTCCGGCGTAGCGGATGTGTGCGCGTACGTGGAGTTTGATCTTTGCTAATGCGACACCTTGGCCCGCCACTTCCGCGATGACGGCGCGCGCGAGCTGTTTCGCGGTCCGCGCCAAATCCGCCCGGGCCCGCGCGCCGAACGGCGCCTCGATCGCCTGCTCGCGCACGCTGCGGATATCAGCCAGCCCCATGCCGTAGGCGGAGAGGAGCGACGAGAACGGATGAATGAGCACGCTCGTCATGCCGAGCGCGTCGGCAACCAGACAGGCGTGCTGGCCGCCGGCACCGCCGAAGCAATTGAGCGTGTAGCGCGTGACGTCGTAGCCGCGCTGCACCGAAATCTTCTTGACCGCGTTCGCCATGTTCTCGACCGCGATCCGGATGAAGCCGTCGGCGACCTCCGCGCTCGAACGTCCGCCGCCGACTTCCTGCGCCAGCGCGGCGAATGCGGCGCGCACCGCGTCGGCGTCGAGCGGCTGATCCTGCTGCGGCCCGAAAATCTTCGGAAAGAAATCCGGCATCAGCTTGCCGACCATGACGTTGGCGTCGGTGACGGCGAGCGGGCCGCCGCGCCGGTAGCATGTCGGCCCCGGATTGGCGCCGGCGGAATCCGGGCCGACGCGAAATCGCGCGCCATCGAAATGCAGCACCGAGCCGCCGCCCGCGGCGACGGTGTGGATCAGCATCATGGGGGCGCGCATGCGCACGCCCGCGACCTCGGTCTCGTAGGTTCGTTCGTAGTCCCCGGCAAAGTGCGACACGTCGGTCGAGGTGCCGCCCATGTCGAAGCCGATGAGGCGGTCGAACCCCGCCTCGCGCCCGGTCTGCGCCATGCCGACGACCCCACCCGCCGGCCCCGACAGGATGGCGTCCTTGCCGCGAAACAGCTCCGCCGCCGTGAGCCCGCCCGAGGACATCATGAACATGAGTTTCACTTCCCCTCCCCCTTGTGGGGAGGGGTTAGGGGTGGGGGTCGGGCCGCTAGCGCGAGGCTTCAAGGAAAGTGCATTCGTCTTCGCCCGTACTTCTCGTCCCGACCCCCACTCCCGACCCCTCCCCACAAGGGGGAGGGGAGAAGTAAGCTCCCCCGCGACTTGCGCGACGTAGCGGCGGAGGATCGGGGAGAGATACGCGTCGGCGACGGTGGTGTCGCCACGGCCGACGAGCTTGATCAGAGCGGAGACCTCATGGCTCGCGGAGACCTGCGGAAAGCCGAGTTCGCGCGCCAGCGCAACGACGCGGCGCTCATGCTCGCTGTATCGGTAGGCATGCATCAAGACGATCGCGACCGCGCCGATGCCGTCAGCCCTGGCGCGTTCGAGCTCCGGGCGCAACGCATCGAGATCCGGCGCGCGCTCGACGGTGCCGTCGGCGCGCACGCGCTCGTCGACCTCGACGACGCGCTCGTAGAGCATGTCCGGCTTGACGATGTGGCGCGCGAAGATTTTCGGCCGTGCCTGATAGCCGATGCGCAGCGCGTCGCCAAAACCCTTGGTGATCAACAATAGCGTCCGGTCGCCCTTGCGCTCGAGCAGCGCATTGGTCGCGACCGTCGTCCCCATCTTCACCGCGCCGATCTCGCGCGTCGGCAGCGGCGCATCGGCGGCGACGCCCATGAGGCGGCGCATGCCCGCGACCCCGGCGTCGCGATACGCCTCCGGATTTTCCGACAGCAATTTGTGGGCGACGAGCTTGCCGTCCGGGCGGCGCCCGATCACGTCGGTGAAGGTGCCGCCGCGGTCGATCCAGAATTCCCAAGGTCTAGCAGGCGTAGTCTTAGTCGGGGTAGCCATGGCGCATCATAAGCGGCGCTCAGTCTCGCGAAAGCGGAATTCGAACTTCAGATGGGGCGGAACGTGCGCGGATTTATTTGTCACGCTGCAAAATATCGGCGACCGTCTTGATCTCGTTGCGCGCGTATTTGGGCAGGCCGGCGCTGATCGATTCGCCGGAGTTGAACGAGGATTTTCCGGTCAGCACCTGCTCCGGCACGAGATTGCGCAGCACCGGCACCTTTTCGTACTCTTTCTTCTTGTCGAGCACGGCGGTGTCGATCGCCAACGTCATGAACGCGGTGACGACGGTCTTGTTGGCGTCAGCGGGATGGTTCTGGAACACGGCGAGGAATTTGCCGAACTTCATCACCTGATTGACGTGAAAGATGTTCTGTTCGAGCACGCCGGTCACCGGCGTGTCGAGCCCCGTCAATTCCTCGAGCCCGGCTTGGTCGAGGTCGGCGGGCGCCACGAGCGACAGTTCGCTGTCGAAATCGATGTGGTCGGACGCCTTCTTGGCGCTGTCGCGCAGTTTGTTCACCAGCATGATGCCGAGCGGGATCTTGCCCTCCATAACGTAGCTCGACTGGATGCAGATGAGCGTCGCGCGCCCGGTGCACCACGGGCGGTCCGGATTTTCATTGCCGGTCCCTTGCGTGTCCTTGAGCGGCGGCAGATCGGCGGCGGCGATCGCCTTGTGTTTGATCGCCGGATCGATGCGCTCGAGGAACGCCGGCGTTACGGCGTGCGCGAGCTCGATCGAGCCCGGCGCGCGGTCGAGAATGAACCGCGCGCGGGCGACGTACATCGAGAGCTTCTGCACCACCGGCCCGGTGTCGCCGCTCGCCTCATGACGGACGACGGTCGGCTCGCTGTAATTGGAAAACAGCGCCAGGAATTTCTTCTCGGCGGGGCGCGTGCGCGCCCATTCCTCGAACGGCAGCAGCACGGCGCCGTCGTCCTTCGCCGCGATGTCGACCTTGTCGTTGAACGCGATAATCCCCGGCTTGATCTGCGCGACGTCGAAGCTTTGCGGAGATGTCGCCTCCTCGATGCGGAAGCTCTGCGCCTCCGCTGCCGCGACCAAGCCCGTCACGCCGGCGATGAGCAGCGAAAGTACGGTCAAGGCGAAGTATTTGGCCTGCGGACGTCTGTTTGCAGAATATCGCATGAGGGAATAGCGCCTTCGAATATCGCGTTGCGGCCGTTCACGCGGGGGGAATCACCGGCGGACTATATCCGACCGTCAGTTGACGCGTCCGCCCCAAAAATAATCCTGATCGCGGCGCGCCCGGTTGCGCGGATCGTCGGGTTCGGCGTTCGGGGCGAACAGCCCCCGCGCCATCGGCCGCGACGGCGGCGGTGGTGGCGGCGGGAACGGCTGCCAGCCTTGTTGTTGTTGGCCCTGCTGGCCGGAATAATACGGCCGGCCGTCGGTATAGCGGCCGGGACCCCCTACGCCACTCTGAGCGCCCCAGCCCCACGCGCCAAAGCCGCTGGTCGGCTCCTGGCGCGACGCGTAGGCTTCCTGACTGGATATGAGCTGATTTTGCGTCTCGGTGAAACGGCCGTCGGCGCCGAGACGGAAATGCTCGACGAAGCTCGCGCGCCCATCGGTGACGCGGTCGCCGCTGAGATAATCGATCGGCAGGTCGATGAGATGCTTCTGCGCTTCGCGCGAGGGGCCGCTGAGCGGGGATTTCGGCGCCACGTGCTCCGCCCACACCGCGGCGATGATCGGCTCGAAGATCGGCAACGCGACGCGCGATCCCGTCTCGCTGGCGCCGAGCGAACGGCGCTTGCCGTCGCCATTGTCGTAGCCGACCCAGACCGCGATGGTGACGTCGTTGGTGAAGCCGACGAACCAGCCGTCGACCGCGTCTTCCGACGTGCCGGTCTTGCCGGCGACGTAGGGCGACAATCCTCCGATCGCGCGCGCGGTGCCGCGCGCTACCACGCCCTGCAGCATGGTCTTGAGCTGATAGAACGAGGTGCGGTCCGCGGAGCCGATGAACGGCAGCGGCGTCGCCGGATACTGGTAGATCGTGTTGCCGTTCTGCTCGATCGAATCGACGCCGTGCGGCTGCGGCCGCGCGCCCTCATTGGCGACCGCGGCGTAGAACGCGGCAAGATCGATCATCCGCACCGGCTGCGCGCCGAGTACGAACGGATAATAGCGGATGCAGTCGCTGTAAATTTTAGCCTCGACCGCCAGCGCGCAGACGCGGTCGAGACTGCGTTCGGGATTTTCGTCGATGCCGCCGTCGAGGAGCCGCGCGGTGATGATGTTGCGCGAATGCTCGAGGCCGCGCCGCAGCGTGTAGATCCCGCCCAAGGCGTTGTCGAAATTGCGCGGCGACCAGTAGTCTTCCTCGCGCGCCGAGCCGACCTCGCGGACGATGCCGTCGCGGCCTCGGCTCGTGCTGCCGATCGGCGGCAGCGTGATCGGGTCGTCGAGGATGAGCGTGTTGGGCTGCAAGCCCGCTTGCAAGGCGGCGAGGTAGGTCAACGGCTTGATCGCCGAGCCCGGCTGGCGCTGCGTCTGCGCCGCGCGATTGAGCTGGCTCAGCGGATAGGAAAAGCTTCCGGCCATGGCGAGGATGCGGCCGGTCTTGTTCTCCAGCACCAAAGCCGCGCCCTGCACCTTCGGACGCACGCGCAGCTGCGCGGCGGTTGCGCTGGTCGCCGCGCCTTTGCTCTTGGCGCCAGGCTTGCCCTCGCTAGACTTGCCCTCGACCACGTGCACATAGACCACGTCGTCCAAAGTCAGGCTGCGCCGGATTGCGCCGGTATAGGCGCTTAGCGGCATGATGCGGCCGTCGGCGACACCGACGCGGATCGCGCCTTCGCCGCGCTTGCCGCCGGTATCGAGCACGATGGCCGGCTCCCAATGCACGTCGTAGAGCGGCAGACGGACATTTTGCAGTGCCTGTTGCCATGCGGGCACGGCACCTGATGAC
>Ga0116134_1001168_pt1 | contig 13410 bp, 10 predicted proteins | sample June2015DPH_19_5_FD_89737 | JGI IMG/M metagenome (GOLD analysis project Ga0116134, IMG submission 89737) | Peatland microbial communities from SPRUCE experiment site at the Marcell Experimental Forest, Minnesota, USA - June2015DPH_19_40 | ecosystem: Environmental > Terrestrial > Soil > Wetlands...
CACCCAGCACGAGAACACCCAGCACGAGAACACCCAGCACGAGAACACCCAGCACGAGAACACCCAGCACGAGAACACCCAGCACGAGAACACCCAGCACGAGAACACCCAGCACGAGAACACTCAGCGCGGGAACAAGTGGTGGACACTTGTCGCGGTGTGCCTGGGCACGTTCATGCTGCTGCTGGACATCACGATCGTGAACGTCGCCCTGCCGGACATCCAGCGGGCCCTGCACTCCAGCTTTTCCGACCTGCAGTGGGTCGTCGACGCGTACGCGCTGACCCTGGCCGCGTTCCTGCTCACCGCGGGCAGCCTGGCGGACATGTACGGCCGCCGCCTGATGTACCTGATCGGCTTGGTCATCTTCACCGCCGCTTCGGCCCTGTGCGGCTTCGCCACCAGCACGCTGATGCTGCAACTGTCCCGGGGCCTGCAGGGTGTCGGCGGGGCGATCATGTTCGCGGTCTCGCTGGCCCTGCTCGCCGACGCGTTCCGCGGCAAGGAGCGGGGCACCGCGTTCGGCATCTGGGGCGGCGTGACCGGCCTGGCCGTCGCGATCGGCCCGTTGGCGGGCGGCCTGCTGACCACCGGCCTGTCCTGGCGCTGGATCTTCTTCGTGAACGTGCCGTTCGGCATCGCGGCCGTCGGCATCGCGGCGCTGCGGGTGTCCGAATCGCGTGCGCCGCGGGCCAGCGGGCCCGACTGGCTCGGTTTCGTGCTGTTCACCGTGGCGCTGGCCAGCCTGGTCTACGGGCTGATCGAGTCCAACCAGCGCTCGTTCACCGACCCGCTCGTCCTGAGCTGCTTCGCGGTGGCGGCGGTCCTGCTCGTCGCCTTCGTCATCGCCGAACTGCGCATGGCGCACCCGATGTTCGACCTCAGGCTGTTCAGGCTCCCGACATTCAGCGGCGGCTCGGTGGCGGCGTTCGGCGTCAGCGCGTCGATCTTCTCCGTGCTGCTCTACATCGTGCTGTACCTGCAGGACATCCTGGGTTACTCGGCGCTCGGGACCGGTCTGCGGGCCATGGTGCTGTCCGGCGGGACCCTGGTGACCGCGGCCCTGGCGGGCCGGCTGTCGTCGAAGGTGCCGGTGCGCCTGCTGATCGGGCCTGGCCTGATCATGGTCGGCGTCGGGCTGCTGCTCATGCGCGGGCTCAACGCCGGCTCGGAGTGGACGCACCTGATCCCCGGCCTGGCCGTGTCCGGTCTTGGCGTCGGCCTGATGAATCCGCCCCTCGCCTCCACCGCTGTCGGAGTGGTCGCCCCGCAGCGGGCCGGGATGGCGTCCGGCATTAACTCCACCTTCCGTCAGGTCGGCATCGCGACCGGTATCGCCCTGCTCGGGACGCTGTTCTCCACCCAGGTCAAGACCACCGTTCAATCCCAGGTCGCCGCGCGGCCCGGGCTGTCTCACGAGGGAGCGCAGATCGCCGCCGCCGTTCAGTCCGGCAACGTCGGGACGCTGATCCAGAAGCTTCCGCCGCAGGCGCGGCAGGCCGTGGCCACGATCACGAAGTCCGCGTTCACCACCGGGCTCAACCAGATCCTGCTCGTGGCCGCGATCATCGCTTTCGTGGCGGGCGTGGTGTCCCTAGCCGCCATCCGTACCAAGGACTTCGCGGCGCACTAATCCGAGCCATCGACGGCCCTCCTCGTTGTGCGACGCGCGTCTGCTTCGTAGCGTGAGGTGATGGGCCGGCGTGCACGCGGGCCGCAGCAGGGAGATCCGATGGCCCAGAATCCGATGGCCCAGTCCCCGCACCGCCGCAGGCCGGTGAGCCTCGGCATCGTCCTGCTCGGGGTCCTGCTCGGGGTCCTGCCGGCCGGGTGCACGTCTGCCGGATCGGGAAAGGCGGGCGCCGGCTCGGGAAAGACGGGGGCGGGGACGTCCGCCTCTCCCACGACGGGCGGTCATGGGCAGGCGGTGAGCCCGCCCGCGACCAGGGTGAGCGGAACGTATGTAGCGCTCGGGGATTCGTTCACCGCGGCGCCGCTCGCGCACGAAGAGGGCGGCGGATCGTCCGCGGCGTGCCTGCGCTCGGCCCAGGACTACCCGGCCCTGGCGGCGGCAGCCCTGCGCCCGTCGTCTTTCGTCAACGTCAGCTGCTTCGGTGCGTCGACGGTGGATATGTTCCAGGCCCAGCGGGCCGGCACCCCGCCGCAGCTGAACGCCCTGTCCGCCGCTGACGCGCTGGTCACGGTGCAGGTCGGCGGCGACGACCTCGGCGTCAGCCGGATCGGCACCACCTGCGCGGCGCTGAGCCTGACCAATCCGTTCGGAAACCCGTGCCAGAAGCACTACACCGCGGGCGGCACCGACCAGCTCGCCCGCGCGGTGGCCCAGACCGGCCCGAAGGTCGCGTCGGTGCTGACCGCCATCCGGCAGCACGCGCCGCACGCCCGGGTTCTGCTCGTGGGCTATCCGGACATCCTGCCGGTCAGCGGGAACGGCTGCTGGCCCGAGCTGGCGGTCGCGCGCGGGGACGTGCCCTACCTGCGCGGCATCGAAAACCAGCTCAACGCGATGCTGGCCGTGACCGCCGCGGCGCACGGCGTCACGTTCGTCGACACCTACGCGGCCAGTGTCGGGCACGACGCCTGCCAGCGCCCCGGGACCAAGTGGGTGGAGGGCCTCATCCCGACCTCGCTCGCCGTCCCCCTCCACCCGAACGCCCTGGGGGAGCAGGCCATGGCCCGTGAAATCGAGCAGGCCCTGCGGTGACGGTGACCCCAGCTCAGGTCCGTTAATGGGTATTCGAACAACGCGCGGCCAGTACGACGGTCCGGTACGCCGGTCCCTACGGCGGCCAGCCGGGCGGCGGTCAGCTAGGCTGGCTGGCTGCAGAGAGCGTGAGCGGGCGGGGAGTGTCGTGGCTGAGGTTCGGATTCCGGGATCCAAGTCGATCACCGCGCGCGCGCTGTTTCTGGGGGCCTGTGCGCCCGGTCTGAGCTACCTGCGGCGGCCGCTGCGGTCCGATGACACCGAGGCCTTCGCGGAAGGCCTGGTCGCGCTCGGCTACACCGTGCAGGACTCCGGCGACGACTGGGTCGTCATGGGCAGCCCCTCTGGGCCGCCCGCCACGTCGGCCGACGTCTACTGCCGTGACGCGGGCACGGCCGCCCGGTTCCTGCCCGCGCTGGCGGCCTCCGGAGCGGGCACGTTCCGCTTCGATGCGTCCCCGCAGATGCGCCGGCGTCCCGTGGGCCCGATGGTCGCGGCCCTGCGCGCGCTCGGTGTGCCCGTGACGTACGCCGGCGCCGACGGGCACCTGCCGCTGACCGTGCTGGCCCGGGGCATGACCGGCCGCCGGGTCACGCTGGACGCGAGCGTCTCGTCGCAGTTCCTGAGCGCGCTCCTGATGGCCGCGCCGCTGGTCAACGGCGCTACCAGCGAGGGCCTGACGATCTCGGTGACCGGCATGGTGTCGGCCCCGTACGTGGACATGACCGTGCGGATGATGCGCCAGTTCGGGGCGCGGGTTACCCGCGACGGCGACGAGTTCGCCGTCTACCCCGGCGGGTACGCGGCCCGCAGCTTCGAGATCGAGCCGGACGCCTCGGCGGCCAGTTATTTCCTCGCCGCGGCCGCGGTGACCGGGAAGACGGTGTTCGTGCCCGGTCTGTACCCGGACTCGCTGCAAGGGGACCTCAAGTTCGCGCTCGTCCTGAAGCGGATGGGAGCGCGGGTCAGTTTCGAGCCGGACGGGGTCATGGTCACCGGAACCGGCCCGCTGCACGGCACCGAAGTCAACATGCGCGACATCTCCGACACGATGCCGACCCTGGCCGCCATCGCCCCGTTCGCGGACAGCCCGGTGCGGATCGTCGACGTGGCCAACACCCGGGTCAAGGAATCCGACCGGCTGGACGCGTGCGCCGTCAACCTGCGGAAGCTCGGCGTGCAGGTCACGACCGGGCCGGACTGGATCGAGATCTGGCCCGGTACGCCCAAGGCGGCCGAGATCGAGTGCCGCGGTGATCACCGCATCGCGATGAGCTTCAGCATCACCGGCCTGCGGACGCCCGGGCTGACCCTCGACGACCCCGGATGCGTCCGCAAGACGTTCCCCGGGTTCCACACCGTGCTGGCCGACCTGTGCCGTGAGTGGGGGATCGGGCAGTGACCCCAGCTCCTCGGTGGCGTTAGCCCCCGGCGAGCGGCGAACCGGTCTCCAGCAGGGTCTTCAGGCCGCTGAGCACGAACATCCAGCCGGGGCCGGAGACGCTGGCCGCGGTCTTTGGCGCGCCTTCGAGCCGGTCGTGCGTGAGGGTCAGCTTGCAGTAGCCGCCATCCTGCGGCTCGATCTCCCAGGTGACCCGGCTTGGCTGTTCCTGGGCCATCTCGGGGTCATACAGCGAGCGCCACTCGTGCACCAGCCGCCGGGGCGGATCAAACTCCAGGACCGGGCCGTCGCCCCAGGTCGAACCGTCCGGTCCGTGCGAGATGTGGCCGCCGGGCGTGTTCTCGATCCGTGCTCCGTGGAAGTAGCGGGCCGTGTAATCGGGCTTGGTGATGGCCTCCCAGACCTGTTCGGGAGTGGCCTTGATGAACACCTGGTAGATCTGCGTGGTCAGGTCAAGCGGGCCGGTCGTCGCCGTCATGAGTCATCCTCCAGGGCGTGCTTGATGTTCGCGAGCAGCGAGGCCGGGCCCGCGGTGTACTTGTCGATCCAGCGGTCGTGGATGAGCCGGATCGGGACCGGATTGAGGAAGTGCAGCTTCTCCCGGCCCGACCGCCGGGTGACGATCAGCCCGGCGTCCTCGAGCACCCGAAGGTGCTTCATCACGCCGAAGCGGGTCATTTCCATGTCGGCTTCCAGTTCTGTGAGCGTTCGGCCGTCACGTTCGAAGAGCCGGTCCAGGAGCAGGCGGCGCGTCCGGTCCGCAAGAGCCTTGAAGACCCGGTCGTCGTCATCCATCGCTGCGAATATAGGTGACCAAATGGTCACATGTCAACCGAGTGCGTACGATCCTTCCTGTCGCATGTGTAATAGTTTGGGTAAATGACGCCGTGACCGGAGACGGTGAGGCTGGTGACTTCATGTAACCGCCCAGACTGTGCCGGCGGTGTTATCGACGAGACGGGATTCTGCGGGACGTGCAGCCGGCGCCCGATAGCCGGGCCGCCTTCGCCGCACAGCCGGCCACCGCAGCCCGGGCGCCCCTCGCCGCGCACCTCGGCCGGATCTACCCGCGGCGCATCCGGGCCGGCGGGTCCCTGGTGGGGTCAGGGCCTGGTGGCCATCGAGCAGGCGCATGAGCCGGAGCCGGCGCTGCTGGAGGGCGCGCGGGTGCCCGAGCGGCAGCGAAGATGCGCCAATTGCGGAGAGCCGGTCGGCCGCGGCGGCCGAGAGCAGGGGAACTGCCCGCGGTGCCGGGCCTGGTTCGATTTCATGCCGCGGCTGCGGCCCGGGGACGGGGTGGACAACAACCGGTACAAGGTGCGGGGCGTGCTGAGCCACGGCGGCTTCGGGTGGGCGTACCTGGCCGACGACACCCAGCTCGGGCACCGGGTTGTCCTCAAGGGACTCATCAACGACCAGGTGGCGGAGACCGTGGAGCGGGAACGAACGCACCTGACCGCGCTGGAGCACCCTTACATCGTGCGGATCTGGGGCTATGTGAGCGACGGCCGCTATCTAGTGCTGGATTACGCCGGCGGCAGGACGGCACGGCCAGTAAACCTGACCGAACCGCTCGCGCCCGCGCTGGCCCTCGGTCTCCAGCTCCTAGAGGCGCTCGACTACCTGCACGGCCGGGGATTCCTGCACTGTGACGTCAAGCCCGCCAACATCGTCCGCGGCGCCGGCCGGCTGCGGCTGATCGACTTCGGGTCCGTGCGGACGGTCGGCGACCCGACGCCGATCAGCACGTTCACGGCGGCATACAGCCCGGAGCCCGGCGATCCCGAGCGCATGCGGCCCACCGCCGGCTTTGACCTGTACTGCGCCGGCCGGACCCTTCAGGAGATATGCCGCGAATACCTGGACGCGCGGGCCGATCTGCCCGGGGTCGAGTCGCTCCGGCTGCTCCTCGATCGCGCCACCCACCGGGAACCGGCGCGCCGCTTCGTGTCGGCGCGGCAGTTCGCGGAGCAACTGAGCGGGGTGATCCAGCAGGTCATCGGCCGGCCTACGGAGCCGCACCGGTCGGTGGTTTTCGCGTCGATGGCACATGCCCTGGACGGTGGCCTCGGTGAAGTCATGCCGCTTGACCGGTGGGCCGGGGCCCGCGTCACCGGGACGGGCCGCGTGCGCCTGCCCGCCGCGCCGTTCGGGCATCCCACGCCGGCGGAGGTGTCGGGAGCCTTGCCGGCGGTGCTCCCCGACCCGTGGGACGTGGCCACCGGGGATGGCGCGGCCGAGGTCGAGGCGCAGCTCGAAGCCTGTCACGCCGCTGTCCGGCAGGGCAGTCCGGCCACGGCGGCCGCACTGCTGGGGAAGTCGGCGCTGTCTGCCGCTGACTGGCGAGCCGACTGGTACCGGGGCCTGATCTTGCTGGCGGAGGCCAGGGCGGACCTGGCTGCGCGCGCATTCGAGCGGGTACGCGCGGCCGTGCCGGGTGAGCTGGTTCCCCTGCTGGCGCTGGGGCTGTGCGCGGAGCTGCAGGGTGCATCGGCGGATGCCGCCACGTGCTACACGATGGTATCGGATACCGAAAGGTCGCTGATTGCGGCGCACTTCGGGCGGGCCAGGAGCCTGCTCGCCGACGGGCAGCGGGGTGCCGCGGTCGCCGCGCTCGACCGGGTGCCGCGTGAATCGCGTTTCGAGCGTGCAGCGCGGATCGCCGCGGTCCGGTCGCTGTCAGTGGTCATCACGGGCGGCGAGCGGACGGCGGTGCCGGAAACCGCGGACGTGGAACGCGCGCGCGGGCTGAGCAAGAACCTGGACCTCGACGAGCTTTCCGGCGCACTGCTCGACATCGAATTCGCCTACGCCGAGGCGGCCGGGGAGAACAGGGCCGGGGAGAACAGGGCCGGGGAGAACGGGGCCGGTGGGAACGGGGCCGGGGAGAACAAGACGGTGCCGCCCTCCGGCGCGGCCCGGGCCGAACTGGAGCGGGCCCTGCGCAGGATCGCCGCCTTCGCCCCCTCCGAACGCTCGCACACGGCCCTGATCGATGTGGCGAATAGCGTGCGCCCGGCAACGATCTGGTCATGGTGACGGGCGCTGCTGCCCCGTCATATCACCTAGGCTGCCAGGTGATGGCAACCACACTTGGCTTACTGCGAGGGCGCAGATGAGTGCGCAGGTGCCGCGCGATGAGCAGCGCGGATTGTGGTTCAACCTGACCATCGACGCGACGTGCGATCTGGCGCGGGACACCGACCGTGTGGGTGCCCTCGTGACGGTGCAGGCCCAGCCGGGCGAGCACGGCGCGGCTGTGGCGGCCGACCCCGCCATCGACGTCGCCGGCCTGCGTGCGGACTTCACCCGCCTGATGGAGCACGCGCGGCGGCTTCTCGTCCCGGAAACGTACCTGAGGCTCACGCTCGACCCCCGGTTCCGGCTCGAGGCCGTCCGGCAGATCCGTCCCACCGAGAACGACCTGACCGGCCACCGCACGCCCCGGGAGGGCGGCGTCGTCGACATCCCGCTCCTCGCGTGGGGGGAGGAGACCCGCGACTACCTGGTGGTGCTGCGGGTTGACCCCGGCGCCCTGCCGTATGACGACGAGGTGCGGGCGGCCCGGGTCGACGTCGTCGCGGCGCACCTCGGCGCCAGGGGAGGCGTCAGTGCACTGGTGCCCTGCGCCGCGGCCGCCGCCGTGACCGTACGGCGGCAGTCCTACCGGGACTCCGGGCCCGCCAACGTAACGGTGACACAGGCCGAGGATCTGATGCGGCTCGGCCCGCCGCCCACGGGACGGGATCTGGCCGGGCCGGCACCGCCCGGCGAAGACGGACCGCCCGCCGGACGCGGCCCGCTCGCGGCCGAAAGGCTGGTTCGCCGCGTCTGCCCGCGCGGCCATGTGACCGTCGCGCCAGTCGTCAGGTACTGCGAGGAACAGGGATGCGACCATGAGTTCACCGGTGATCCCGATCGCAGTCTCCCCCTGGTCTGAGGAGCCGGGCGTGGCGGGATCGTCCGGCCCGGCGATCCGGCGGCCGGCCGCGCCGTGGTACGCACGGGCGCACCCGGTGCGGTGGCTGCGGTGGCTTCGCACCGGCATGCTGACACTGATCCTGGTCGCCGGGCTGCTCTGCCTGCTGGTCGGCTACCAGGCGCATCGCGAGATCACCACGGCAACCGGCCATGGCGCCCAGGCGATCAGCGAGGTCCGAACGGCTTACACCGAACTCACCCGGGCCGACCAGGCGGTGGCGTCGAGTTTCCGCACCGGCGACGTCGCGCTGGTCGGTCCCGGCGCCATCTACAGCGACGACGTCACCGCGGCCAGCCAGGATCTGGTCCTGGCCGCCGGGGATAACGTGGCCGGCTTCGACGGCACCAACACGATTCAGTTCGCTGAGGGGCTGCTGGGCACCTACGGCGACCTGATCCAGCAGGCCAGCACCGACCTCGCCGACAGCAACAGGACGCTCGCGCTGGCCGAACTGGGGTACGCCCACGACCTGCTCGGCCAGACGGGCGGCCTCCTGGACGTGCTGAACGGGCTCCGCCAGTCCGAGCGGGCGGCCGTGACGGCCGACCTCGGCTCCCGGTGGCTCGGCCCCGGCGACTTCTGGTGGCTGCTGCTGGCCCCGTTCCTGGCGATGCTGCTGCTCGCGGCCGGCACCAGTTACGTGCTGTGGCACGGTTTCCGGCGCCTGCTCAGCGTGCGGCTCACGTCGGCGCTCGTGCTGACGCTGGCCCTGGTCGCGCTGGTGGCCTCGCTGACCGTGCATGACGGCGGGCAGGCGAAGGCTTTCATCGACGGCCGGCTCGCGTCGCAGGCCTCCCTGACCCCGGCGCAAGCGTCTCGTGCGACCGACGTCAGCTTCGCCTATTCCCCCTGGACGCTGGCGGCGGGCCTCGTCCTGGCCGGCGGCGCGGGCATCCTCGCCTTCACGGCCTACTGGCCCCGCCTGGATGAGTACAGGTACCGGGCATGAGAGGGACGGCCGGCGCACGCGTGGCCCGGGCGATCGCGGCGGTGGGCCTGGCCGCGGCCGCCTGCGGATGCGGCGGCCCGGCGGGCAGCAATAACGTCACGATCATGGTCGCCTGGGGCGGTTCCGAGCTCGCGGCGTTCGAGTCGGTCATCCGGACGTTCGAGGACCAATCCGGGATCAGCGTGGACGTCGAGCCGACCCGGGCGCTCACGCAGGAACTCGACGCCGATCTGGCCGAGGGTGACCCGCCGGAAGTGGCCGCGCTGCCCAGCATCGGCGCGATCGGCACCTACGCGGGTCAGGGGGAGCTGAAGCCGCTCGACGGCCTGGTCGACACGGCTGACTACGGGCCGCCGTGGTCGGGCCTCATGCGGACGGGCCAAGGTGATCATGTGTACGCGGTGCCGGTCAAGGCCGACGTCAAGAGCCTGATCTGGTACGACCCCACGGTTTTCCGCCGTTCCGGCTACGCCGTGCCCGCGACCTGGCCGCAATTGCTCACCCTCAGCAAGTCCATCGAGAATCACGGCGGCTCACCATGGTGCCTGGCCCTCTCGTCCACTCCCACCTCGGGCTGGCCGGGTACCGACTGGATCGCGGACATCCTGCTCAGCACCTACGGCCCGGGGACGTACCAGAAATGGGTGAGCGGTGAGCTGCCCTGGACATCGGGCCCGGTCCAGCAGGCCTGGCAGATGTGGGGCCAGCTCGTCGGGAGCGGCGACGCCGTCTACGGTGGCCGCGGCGCGGCCCTGAGGCAGCAGGTCGAGAGCGGCATCAATCCGTCGTTGACCAGCTGCTACCTGGCGCACGGCACGCTCGTGGACCAGGGTTTCTCGGTCAGGACCGGGCAGCCGGCATCGAAATTCGGCACGTCCTACGACTTCTTCCCGTTCCCGGCTTCCGGGACGGCGGCTTCCGGGACGGCCGCGTCCCGCGCCCCGGCTTCCGGTGCGATCCAGGTTTCCGCTGATTTCATCGGCATGTTCAATGACACGCCGTCGGCCAGGGCGCTGATCCGTTACCTGACCAGCACGGCCGCGCAGCGGAAATGGGTCAGTTATCCCGGCGCCGACGGGTTCTCCGCCGATAACCAGGTCCCGGTCTCGGCCTACCCGGGCCCGGCGACGCAGCGGATCGCCACGCTGCTCACTTCCGGGCAGCGGGAACTGTGCTTCGGTGCCGCCGACGCCATGTCCCCGGACCTGAACGCCGCCTTCGATCACGCGATCCTGAAGTACCTGACCGAACCCGCCGCTCTCAACTCCACGGTCCTCCCGGAGCTGTCCAAGGTGCCGGCCGACTCCAGGAGCGCGCCTTCCGTCTGCGGCAGGCTGCCGACTTCACCGGAAAGGCACGGATGACCGGACCGGCGAGCTCCGCCCCTCACCAACGGCCGCACCGCACCGGCGGCCGCGCACTGGGGTTCCGGGGGGTCGCCCCCCGGGCCAGCACAGCATGCGGGGGGTTCCGGGGGGTCGCCCCCCGGGCTAACACTGCCCCGTCGAGGAGTTCCTGGCGTCCGAGGTCGAGCAGCAGCGCTGCTCCGGTATCGACGGCCTCGACCACCGGCCGGAGGGCCTCGAGGCCGGTGATCAGCGCCTGCGGCGGCACACCGCGCTGGATGAGCAGGTTCTGCAGCCAGTAGAGGAAGTCGCCGAAAACCGCCTGGTCAGCGGCGAGCAGCGCGGCGGCCAGAAACTGGACGATGAACACAAGATCCTCGCGCGTGCGGGCCATCCGGGTTTCGTCATAGCCGGCCATCGGCGGAAAGCAGGCGGCGAGGCCGTCGAACGCGGCACCGCCCAGGGCTTCGGCCTGTGCGGTGAGACGAAGTGCTACCGGGTCGACCGGCGTCGGGTCACGGTTGACCGAAGGCGGCTCTGACCTCCAGCCCAGCAGGATCACCGCGGCGTCGGCCGCCGTGAGCGCCCATGCGTCCGCACCGAGGCGCTCGGCCCGGCGGGGGCCGTGGCCGAACGCCGGCCCACCCGCGATAACGGGGATCCCCTGACGGTGCGCGGCGTCGACGAGGCGCACCGCACCCGGGAAGAAGATGGGAACGCTGCACGAGATCGCCAGCGAGCCGGCGCCCGAGCGGACGAGAAACTCCGCCACCACCTCGGCGGGCGTCGAGGCGCCGAGCACCGTGACGCCGACGCGATGCTCGCGCAGCAACTCGCCGAACATCTGCGCGGCCAGCGAATGAAAATCACCCTCCGCGCAGGTGACCACGGTGAGACTGCCGTCAGGCGGCTGGCTCGTCTCGCCCATGAGCATGTCCAGCGCCGCCGCGGTAACCCCGGAGGCGAGGTGCTCGTCGGCCGAGGTGAGCTCGTTGCAGTACCAGCGCTGGCCGACTTCGCGCTGAGCCGCGGCCAGCAGGTCCACGACGATCTGCTCCCGGGATACACGCCGGTCAAGCATGTCAATCGTGAGCCGGACCGCTGGCCGCCGGTTGCCGAGGACGGCATCGCGGAGGTAGGTCTGGAGGTAGTCGCGCGGCGGCCGGTAACCGGCAGGCCGGCGGGCCGTGGCCCAGATCCACTGGTCGCGGCCGGCGTCCTTGGCCTGGTAGAGGGCCTGGTCGGCCAGGTTCACCGCCTCGTCGGGATCGCCCGCCGACAGCACGATACCCGCCGAGAACGTGACCGGGCGCGGCCGTTCGGTCAGCCATTTGGTGTGCAGCCGCCGGAGAAAGGCGTCCGCGTCCCCTCCGGGACCGAGGATGACGAGGAACTCCTCACCGCCGAATCGCCCGGTGATGTCGCGGCTTCTGGCGGTGCCCCGCAGCACGCTGCCGAACACGCGCAGCACCTCATCGCCGGCCGTGTGCCCGAAATTGTCGTTGACCTGCTTGAAGTGGTCGAGGTCCAGCATGATCACGGTGTCGTCGTCGGAGAGCCTGCCGAGGGCACGATCGACCGTGCGGCGATTGGCGAGGCCGGTCAGCAAGTCGGTCGACGCGGACTCGGTGAGCCGCTCGTTCTGCCCGCTGAACTGCAGGACATGCCGGGCATCGAGCAGGAAGGGCGCCAGATACCGTTCGAGGACGGCGCGCGCGACGCTGCCAGGGGGAGCAGCGGGCAGCATCGGCTCGCCGTCACCGAACGAGACGTCGACCGGGATCACGCTCGGGTCGTCCGTGCCGACCGGGACCAGCCGGCCGCCGAGCTCATGGACCAGGTGCTCGGCGAGGCGCCGGGCGTCGCCGTCGGTGCGCAGTCGCAGCAGGGAACGCGTCGCCTCGTGCACAGCGCCCGGCACTCGGTAGTCCGGCTCCGCCGGCGTTTCGGTGTCCTGGCTCATTCATGGCCCCCATCCGGTGCCGCGGCACTGCTTGGCGTGCAGGTAACGACTTCCCCCGGGCCCGGTTAGCGATCTGGAAGCAGCGCGTAACGGCGGACTCCGGTGCCGCGCGGCCGGTCTGGCGCATGAGGAATCCGTCCGTGCGAAATCCGATGTTCCTCCGATCGCATATAACGGCGGAAACTATCGGCGTCGTCCCACCACGACACCATCTGGAAGACGCCCGGCCGCGTGATATCCCGCCAGGTCTCCAGCCGCTGGAAACCCGGAGCCTTTTCGACGAGGTGCAAACGCTCCCGGAACGCGCGCTCGAGAGTCTCCGCGCTCTCCGGCGAGATGGTAACCTCGCTGCTCACGACGAAGCCACAGCCGCCGTCTTGGCCGGTCACGTCGCTGTCAGGTGTCATAGTCACCTATCATAACCGGCGGCCAGATATCGGCCCGCAATCGGCTATGAAATCCTCTGCGGATACTGGTCGGTCATATTAGATCCTGCAGATGATTTTGAATGTAGTTTTGGGCGTCGCCATTTTGCGCTTACCAAGCGAATTGCCGCATTGCGGGCCAAAAGGGTCCATGCGGCATTCTGGCCCGTTCCCGCCTCACCCGCTCGGGCTGTCCCGCCCGGCAGGCCGGGCTTGCTCCGGTCGGGCAGGAAGAGCGGCCAGCAGGGTTCATCCGCTTCGAATAGGGCAAAGCGAGCGATCCGGGGTGCTTTCGGGCGGAGGAAGCGTCCGCGGTGCTTTCGGGCGGAGGAACGGGTCGATGGGGTGAGGAAGCCGGGCGAGGAAGCGGTCGCGGCGGCGGGGGAGCACCTCCGGAACTACCCGGGCGCCGGGCGCCGGGCGCCGGTCCCTGCGGAGCGGCCGCATATGGTCGCAAGTCCGCAGGTAGTGGTAACTTGACGCCGATAACCTAGTCACTTAGTCGGCATCATCGGTAATCGTGTCCTGATGGAGTCGTGCCTGGTGAGGAGGCCCCCGTGGCGCTTCCGGACTTCCTGGTGATCGGCGCGCCGAAGGCGGGCACGACGGCGCTGCACG
>Ga0116134_1001169_pt1 | contig 13409 bp, 9 predicted proteins | sample June2015DPH_19_5_FD_89737 | JGI IMG/M metagenome (GOLD analysis project Ga0116134, IMG submission 89737) | Peatland microbial communities from SPRUCE experiment site at the Marcell Experimental Forest, Minnesota, USA - June2015DPH_19_40 | ecosystem: Environmental > Terrestrial > Soil > Wetlands >...
AGGATCGACGCCTTGGGGAAACGCTCGCGCAACAGGACCGCCATTTCCGGATCGTTGTGCAAAACAAGCGTGGATTCCTCCGCGTCCAATTTCCTGACGGCATGGGCCACGCGCGCGGCAAAGGCTTTCTGCCGCATGTGGCGCCAGCCATTGAGCTTTCTTTGCAGGCGGAAGAAATAGCTCGCCATCTTCCCGCCGGTTATCGCGGGATAATCGACAAACACGGTGTTGGGCCATTCGTAGGGCTTCAACTGGGCGCTACGTGAAATCACAATCGGTTCGGCCCCGCAACTTCGCGCCGCGCGACAGCATTCCCAAATCCACGTTGCGATTGCGCCGCTGTGGGTCGGCGTGAAAGTTTCGCTCGAATTGTTGACCAGGACGATTCGCATCAGAAGACTTCCCGGTGTGCCGACGGGCTGGCCAGATCGCTTTGAATATCGTCGACTGTTGGCATCTTGGCGCGGACGTGAGTCAGGGCCTCGCTAATCCTGCGTCCCTCGGCATCGTTTCGAGCGGGATTTCTGCCATTGCGCGCGAGCATCGCGATGCCCGCCCCGATCCCAACGGCCGCGCCGGCAAAGTTCGCAGCGACGCGAAGCACCGCCCCGGCGATTTTCCTGATCGCCTCCCGGAAAGCGTCGTATGACGTTCGAAGCAGGTATCGCCACACGATCGATCCGGGTCCGAAATTCCGCATGAGCAGGAGAAAATTGTTCCTGCGATGATAGAACTCGTACCGAATGTTGAAGCGTTTTCCCTTTGCCTGCGGCGCTCCAACGTGCAGCAGCACCGCCGCCGGATTGAATACAACGCGATAACCCAGCTTCCGCACGCGAAGGCTGATGTCCGTGTCTTCGCCAACCTCGGTGCCGGGGAAGTCGTCCCGCAATCCGCCAAGCCTGCCCAGCACGTCACGCCGAAACGACATGTTGCAGCCGACGATGTGATCCACTTCAATCACCCGACCCGGATCGGCACTGAAATTGGCGGCCAGATAACCGTTGGGTTTAAGGCGCCCGATTTCGCCTGTCGGGACCCTGGCTTGGTCGTTTGAGCTGTTGATCGCGCGGCCGCCAACTCCCCCGACCGTCGGGTCTGCGTACGGCGCCACGAGGTTTTCGAGCCAGGTCGGCGTGGCAAAGCTGTCATCGTCAATCATCGCGACGACGTCGCCCGTTGCGCGCACGAGGCCCATGTTGCGCGACATCGTCATATGACCATAGCCGGCGGGGTTGTGCATATAGGCGACTCCGGGGAACTGCTCGACAACGTCGTGGCTCTTCGCGTCGCTTGAGGCGTCAACCACGATCGTCTGAACCGGAGAGTGGGTCTGTTGCGAAAGACAATGCAGGCATCGCTTCAGGCAATCGGGCCGATCCAGCGTCACGACGATGACGCTGGCGGTGATCGGAGCGGGAGATACCGTTTCGTTGAGACAGATCATGAGTTCCCCGCCAGCGCGAGCCGCTCGTTGGGGTGTTCCGGTGGAACGGAAATTCCCAGGCGCGGCGGAGCGTAAGGCTCTATGTGCAGACCAAGAATGTATCGCTCATATCGCCAGGTGACCTGCGGCGGAATCAGCATGAAGAGCCGATCGCGCCGCCGCGGCAGCAGCATTCGCCCCGCGGCCCTCACCAAGCCGGCCAACCTCCAATTCCGGGAGTAGATCGCCTCCCAGAAGCACCCCTGCAAAGACCTGCGGTAAATCAGGCCGTAGTTTGACAATTCCATCAACATTTCGGCAGCGGTGGTTCGATGCGGCATGGAACGACCGGCGAACCACGCGTTGATCTGCGCGGCGAAGATGATCAGCCCATTGAGTTCCCCCGGGCTTTGCGTTTCGTGCAAGCGGGTGAATCCCAGCCGGCGGTCCAGCGTATGCCATTCGGCGAATCGCGCGACGTTCAGGAACATGGTCCAATCGTCCGCGTAACCCTGCATGGGTGAGAAACAGCCGGCGCGAATCAGCGTATCTCGGCGGACCATCGACGCCGACATCACTCCTCGATTTCGCTCCAGCAACGATCGAAAGCTGTCACCCTTTATTTCAAGGTATTCCTTCGGGTTTGTGGACGGGTCGCCGGTGGAGACCGCCGCGTGGCACGCCTCGAGGTCCTTGGCCACAAAGTCGCGGTCGAAACCAAAAGCCCTGGTCGGTCCGTCCGGGCGCGTTGAGAAGAACCAGATCGGATTGTTGATGGCTTGGCAGTCGGGGTGCGATTCAATGTACCGGGCCGAGACTTCAAGTTTCTCGCGATGCCAGAGATCGTCATCGTCGATGAAGCAGATCCAGTTGCCCGTCGCCAGGGCGATTCCCGAGTTTCGAGCAACCGACCTGCCCAGATTTTTCTGCGCAAAAACGATCACTTGCGGATAGCGGCTGCGGATCGCCTCCGCCGTGCCGTCGTCGCCGCCATCGTCAACGACGATGATCTCATGAGCGGCGTAGGTCTGCTCGATCACGCTCCGCACAGTTTCAAGGACATAATCCTTGCGGTTATACGTGGCGATCACGGCGGAAAAACGGGCTGGGGTCGTGGGGGACATTAGTTAGTTCGCGTGCTTGGCGGGCGGAGAAAGCCAGGCGTCTAGAATCCTTGGAACGATGCGCTGGGCCGACCACTGCCCGGCGTGAATGTAAGCATTAGTCGCCATTTCGCGGGCGAGTTGCGGGTCGGCGAGCAGGCGGCAAATGCGATCCGCCAGTGCGCCGGGGTCGTTGGGGTCAACCAGGAAGCAATGCTCGCCATCCCGGGCAAGCTCGCGAAACGGCCCGATATCGCCGGCCACGCAGGGGACACCCCACATCATCGCTTCCAGGAAAACCAGGCCACAGGTTTCGGCCCGCGACGGAAGGGCGCAAACATCGGCCGCCCGAACCACTGGCATCAATTCATGGTGAGGAAGCGGCGGCAAAAGTCGAACGGATTCGCCGGCGCCGGATTCGCGGGCGATGCGCCGAATCACGTCGGCTCCACTTCCCCCGCCCGGCCACTGGTTGTCCGCGCCAATGAATGTCACGGTGAAATCCGGAAAATACCGGCGGACGAACGGAATCGCCAAAGCAAGCGTGTCAACGCCCTTGCGCGGTTCCAGCCGTCCAAAAAATATCGCTGAATGTCCCGGAGGCCTCTTGTCGAACCCGTCGGATGAATGGCGCGGCTGCCGGTGCGCGATCGGCAGCGCGATCACCCGGGCATTGCGCAGCGGATCGTTCCAGAAATTTCCGATTTCCCGTCGCGCATATTCGGTGGCAACGGTGAGCACGTCCGCCTTGAATGCCAATTCGCGCTCCCATTCATTGATGTCCGACCAGGCCCCTTCGCCTTGGCCGTTGCCGAAGGCGAATGGCATGTTCGACGGCTTGTGCAGGCGAACCGCCAGCCGGCGCGTGAAGCGGCGAGTCGCCACCAGGCTCCCCAGCGCGCCAATCTCCGGTGATTCCAGAACATCGAATCGGCTGGATTTGCATGCATTGCCGACGGCGACGGCAAGCGAGTAGCGGTTGAGCAGTTCCGCCCGGTTCTTATGACGAACCGTGAATTCCATGGCTCGAACCAGGGGCATTTCGCGCCGCTTGGACCAGCAGGGACATTCCCACAGCGTGATTCCATTGAGCGATCGGCGAACGAGCCGCGAAACCGATGCATTGGTGAAGACATGAACTTCGTGCCCGATGCGGGCGAGTTCCTCGGCCACGATCTTTGAGTAGGTGCCGATTCCGCCGGCTCCGCCGCTGTCCGGATAATTGTCGGTCAGAAGCCCGATTTTCAACCGGCGACCGTGCGCCGGCGCGGATGCGGCATTGCCTTCCTTGCCGGCGCGTTCGTCACCCACGGCACAGGCGTCGCTCGGCTGCGGTAGCTGCTTGATCGTCACGCCAGTTCCTCGGAGATAGCCGATTTCGGACTGAACACTGCGGGGCGCGGGCGCGACCCATCGCTCTTGGTTTCTAGTTGCGCTGCCAGGCCGCGCAAAATTCCCGACCATTCATTTGACGTCCGGCGGCGAATTCGCGTTCTCGTCGTTGATAGCGCGGGGGAAGTTCGCTCAACATTCTTCCGTAAAATGCGTAAGAGCGGGCGGAAACGAGCTTCCAGTCGGACAGAATGCCGCGCATCCACTGGAGCGAGATTCCGTCGCCGATGGAAAACGGCAGACCCGCGACATGCAGGTCGGTGACGCTCCAGATTTCCTCCGATGAAAGGGGCGCGGCGATGACTTTGGAATGAAGCAGAGCTTCGTTGACCTCATCGATGTAATGCCGCGGAGGAACATTAGGTCGGCGAGTAAATTCCCGCCACAGCCGGCGAAAAACGCGGCTCGGCGCCAGTCGCCGGGCCCACCCGGGAATGCGGTCGCGCCCCACCAAGCGAATCTCGGCAAGGCGTTGATGGAGCGCGGGATCTGTGAAATGATCGCCGTTGGGGTCCTGGAAATGCAGGAACCATCCCCCGGACGGAACGATCCGATCGACTCGCTGCAGGAAGTCAGTGAGATCGGGAATGTGATGCAGGACCGAGCAACTCAACAGCAGATCGAAGCTGCCGCTGACCGACTCGATCGTGCCTTGAACCAGCTTATAACTCGCACCCCAGCGGCTGGCGCGTTTGTCGCAGTTGTCCAGCATCTCGCGAGAAGGGTCCAGCAGCGTGATGTCCCTGATGCGCGGCCCCAGGCCGCTGCCCAATAGCAGTTCGGACCCAAGACCCGTGCCGCACCCGACATCCAGCACGGACATGCGGGCAGGTCCGCCAATTTGCAGAACGTCGCCGGCGAGCAGTTCGAATTGCTCCGGCAGGCTTTTCCACATGCACTGGTGAACGTTGTCGTATACATTGGATTCGACGGCGTGGAACGCGTTGTTGACCGCGCTGTGAAACTCCGCGGGAGAGAGCATTACTCCCTTGAGCGCCATCAGCGGCCGCAGGCAGTCCAGCACCTCGGTCATACGCGCACCAGTGGGCCGAAATCCCGCTCGCCCGCTCCGCTGGCCGCCCAAATCTTCTCCACATAGGGACGGAAATCGTCCAGCGTCAGTCCGGTATGCGACTGGACGCAAACCATCTTTGTCCGCACATCTTCCGTCTTCTCCGGAAAGTCGGATTCAAAGTTCGCGACGTCGCTTTCGCTCCAATAGCTGATCGAGATCGGCGGCCGCGTCAAGCAGAGATCCTTTAGCCGTGCAATATGCTTGGCATAGACGCCATACGTGGAATACTCGGTCACATTCCACTGGAGCATTGCCTTCATCCACGACTTTTTATGGCGGGCCTCGATGTATGCCTGCATGTCCAGGAGCAACTGCCGCTTCATCGGGACGGGATTATGGATGTATTGCCGAGCCGGTTGGTCGGTCGATACGCCCAGGAAGTGCATGCTTCGACCGAGCCAGTTGCACGTTGTCACCATCAATCCATCGCGCGTCTCGTAGAGGTGCAGCCGGCCGTCTTCGCTGAAAAAATCCTCTTCACGGACATGGCGAATGAAGAAGGTGTCGCTGTCCAGGGAGATGATGGCCTCAGTCTGAATCAGCGAAGGCGCGTTAAGCTTGGCCAGTTGCTGGACCCACCATCCTTCCAGAGGCTTATGTCGGATCCAATAAAGCGGGTGACGCCGCGGATATCGCCGGGCGAGACGCCGTTTCTCCAGATTCGGCCCAATGACCGCCGCGGTGGGAACGATCTTCAAATTCCGCTTGAATTCGATCCGCTCAAACGCGGGGACGTCCTCGGTATTCACGACGGCGACGTGGGGCATATCGATGGCGCAGCGCTCGATCGACTCGCGCTGAAGAACAAAGCGCGGCAAATCCTTCGCATGGCTGCACGTTAGAAGCGTGGCACGGGAAGACATAACAATGAAACGTTCAAGCTCGGGAACTCAATGCGAGCGCGCGGTGGGCAATTCCACAACGTCGTCGCTTTCGATTTCCGCGGCGTCGAGGAATTCCCCGCCATTGGCGATGCGAACTTTCCCGGCCTGATGGTCATAGGCCTTGCTCGCGTCGCGCACCGGGGCGGGTTGCACATCAAACGTCAGTGCATCGGCCGCCTCGAGATATTGGACCGGATCGTGCAGCGCGTAGAGACAGACCGTGACGGAATAACGCCCCGGATACAACTGCAAGCGAGGCAAGTTGAACGACACGGCAAGCGGACCGTCCATGTCAACCGTTCCCATACCCTCTTCAACACAGCAAATGGAGGACACCAACGTGCCAAGGTCGTCGTAAATCCGAATCACCGGCGCCGCCCCGCGAAGCGGCCGATGCGCGATCACCTTCAGATAAAGCTGATAATCGCCGTCCATGATCGGGGACTGAGTGGGATATCCCGAGTCGGCGTCGCGCAGGGCAATCTCCGCCAGTTCCATGCCATGGCGGTTGACCTGGCCGATCGAGCGGCCCGTGGCGCGAGCCGCCAGATAATCCTGAACGACCTCGCTCACCGTCCCGTGTTTAACAATGCGCCCACCGTCGAGCAGAATGCCCGAAGTGCAAAGCTGCCTCACCGCCGCCATATTGTGGCTGACAAAAAGCACCGTTCGCCCGCCGCTGGCCACATCCCTCATTTTCCCGAGGCACTTGCGCTGGAATTCGGCGTCTCCGACGGCCAGCACCTCGTCCACGACGAGGATTTCCGGATTGAGATGTGCCGCAACCGAAAATGCCAGACGCACGAACATCCCACTGCTGTAGCGCTTGACCGGCGTATCCAGAAATTTGTCCACGCCGGCAAACTCGACGATCGCGTCAAATTGCCGGCGGATTTCGGCGCGGTTCATGCCCAGGATATGCCCGTTCAGGAAGATGTTTTCCCGCCCGGTCAGCTCGGGATGGAACCCGGTACCAACTTCCAGAAGGCTGCCGATTCTTCCGTAAAGATCGATCTGCCCGGTGGCCGGCTCGGTGATCCGGCTCAGAATCTTCAGAAGGGTGCTTTTCCCGGCGCCATTGCGGCCGACGATTCCCACGACTTCGCCGAACGAGACATCGAAATTGATATCCTGCAGGGCCCAGAATTTCTCGGAGCGGGGCCTCTGGAACGGATGGCGAAGGCGGTGCAGCATCGCCTCGGCAAGCGTGACGTGCGCCTCCTGATTATGGGAGATGATGTAGGACTTGGAAACGTCCCTGACCGAAATTGCGATATCGCCGCTAGATGACATCGGTGAACTTTCGCTCCATTCGACGAAACGCGATTGCGCCCGCAAAAAATGCGATGAATGCAACCAACGTGCTGTACAGAATCGCCATCCAGTGGGAACTCGACGTGCCCAGCAGCGACCACCGGAACGCCTCGAGCAGGCCGCTCAGCGGGTTGAGCATCACCAAGGTGCGGAACCGGGCCGGGACGGCGTCCAGCGTGTACCCGACCGGGCTGGCGTACATCAAAAGCTGCGTCAAGACCGGAATGACATATTGCACGTCGCGATAGCTCACGCCCAGGGCCGCCGCATAAAGCCCGATGCCCATCGCCATCAGGATCAGCATCGCCAGCCAGATCGGGATCAGCAGGATTCCGTACGTAAATCCGATATGGTGCAATGGCATCATCACGATCATCAATCCCAGGGCGATCGCGAAATCGACGAGGGTCGAAAAGACCGTTGAAAGCGGCAGCACCAGCCGCGGGAAATAGACCTTGGACACAAGGGGGGCATTCTGCAGCAGACACCCGCTGGTCTTGGTGATCGTCGCGAAAAATGCGTTCCACCCCAGCAGGCTGGCGTAGGTCTGCATGAAATATCCAGACTTGCCGGCCGGCAGTTTCGCGACCAAGCCAAACACGAACGTGAATATCCCGGCGGCCATCAGCGGCTGCAGGATGACCCATGCCACGCCCAGGGCTGTCTGTCGATATCGCAGGCGCAGGTCCCGTCCACCGAGGCTGAGCATCAAGTCCCGGAACATCCACGTGTCCCGGAAATTGATCGCGCTCCATCCGCTCGAGGGGCGGAGGGTCAGCAGCGGCTTGCGCGGGACGACCTGGCTATCGAGGATTGACGAGACTGTGGCCACTGGAGTTTGAGGATTTATGCCAACAACTGGCTGGGCTCAGTTTCATATTCGAGATCGCCTTGCGGCAGTGCATTGGGCGCCGAGCGAGGCCGCAACCCCTCCGGCGGGGCGTCAACCGCGGACAGCATGGAGGCGGCAGCCCGATTTCTGCAGAAGTTGAGCCACTCGGACTCGACGATCGCGGAGAACTGCCTGCGGAAGCGCCCGACGCTGAATCGCTCCGCGCTTTTTCGAATCGCCATATGATCCCAGACATCCACCGCTTCAAAATCGAGGATCGCTTCGATCAGACTCTCGACGGTTTGCGATTCGAAGAACATGCCGGTGACGCCTTCGACGACCGTTTCCGTCGCGCCGCCCCGGCCAAAGCAGATGACCGGTGTGCCGCAGGCCTGTGCTTCCACCGGAACGATCCCGAAATCCTCCTCCGCGGCAAAAACAAATGCCCGTGCCCGCTGCATGTAATCGTGCACGATTTCAGCCGGCTGATATCCCATGATCTGAATGTTCGGACCGGCCAGCGCCTTGATCGCCGCCATCTGCGGGCCCTCGCCGATGATCACCAGTTTCCTGTCCCCCAGTCGGGTGAATGCGTCGGCGACCAGGTTGATCCGCTTGTATGGAACCATTCGTGAAACCGTCAGGTAGAAGTCTTCCCTCGGTTTGCCGCTGGAAAAGCGTTCAACATCAACCGGCGGATAGACGGTCGTGGCGGGCCGGCGGTAGATCTTGCGAATTCGCCGGCACACGTAATTGGAATTGGTGAGAAACACGTCCACGCCGTTGGCCGAGCGAACATCCCAATTGCGGATGTAGTGCAGAATGATGCGCGCCACCCACGCCTTGATCCCCGAGGTGAGCCCGCTTTGCGCGAGATATTGGTTTTGCATGTCCCACGCGAAACGAATCGGCGTGTGGCAATAGCAGATGTGAAGCTGATCCGGCCGGGTGATCACACCCTTGGCCGCGACATACGAACTGGAAATGATGACGTCGTAGGCGGAGACGTTGAGCTGCTCGATGGCCAGCGGCATCAGGGGCAAATACCCGCGGTGCTTCTTGCGCGCAAAGGGCAGTCTCTGGATGAACGACGTGTGAACCTTCTTGTTCTGGATGAACCCGCGCAGGTCGTCCGGCAGAAAATCGAAAAGACTGAACACATCCGCGTCGGGATAAACCTTGAGAATCTGCTCCAGCACCCGCTCGGCGCCCGCGTAGCAGTAAAGGAAATCGTGCACGACCGCGATCCGCCGCTTGGGCTTGGGCGCGGGTTGAAGACGATCGTGCTCGGTGGCCGGATCGGCGTTTTCGTCGACGAGCCTGGGCCGCCCCGCAGTCTGCGGACCGCGCCGCCACTTCGGGCGATCCGGTTTGGCCGGCAGGGACGCCTCGCGGCGGCCCAGCTCCTCGAGACTGAACTCTTCCAGCAATCTGTGCAGCAGGGTCAGGCGGCGCCCCGCCACTTCAAGCGAACCATCAACCAGAACCCCCACCTCCACGCGCAGCTCGCATCCCGCGCGTCGCTGCGGCAGCGGCACGGTCGTCCGCATCGTTTCATGCGGATCGGTGGGCTGCTGCTGCTTGGTCCATTCCAGCACGTAATCCGTGCCGTCGCGCCGCTTCATCGGGAGGCAAAGGTGTGAAAAGCCAAGCAGAAGGGCCGCGTGCGCCATCTCATCCCACCACGACTGCAGCGTCGTGACATGTTGAAGCGTCAATTGAACTTCCTCGAAAATATGCGTGTCCCGCCGCTGCGCCTTTTTCCTTCGCAAGTTCCTGACGATGGCGTCACGCGTCTTTCGAATCGGAACCGATCCACTTCGATGGAACAGGGTCACCAGGACGCCCAGGCTGATCGCGGACGTGATCTTCCCGCCCAAACTCCCCATGCGCAGAGTCAAAAGTCCCAGCAGGGCGCAGGTCAGCGTCACGGCGTAAATCAGCAGCACGGTGCTGCGGTGGTTGAGCCCGCGATCCATCAGCCGATGATGAATGTGGCCCCGCTCAGCGGAAAAGATGGACCGTCGCTGAAGCACCGCGCGGCGGAGCATGGTGCACAGCGCGTCCATCAGTGGAACGCCCATCGCCAGGGCCGGCAGCGCCAGATCGGCGAATCGACCGCTCCGGGCGGCGGACCCGGCGCTGAGGGCGCCCAGCATCGTTCCCAACAGCAGGCTCCCGCTGTCTCCCATGAAGATTCGAGCGGGATTAAAATTGAACACGAGGAACCCGCAGAGGCTTCCCATCAGCGCCACCGACAGGATGACGACCGCGATGTCGCCTCGCATTGCCGCCATGACCCCCAGCAGGCCGCAAGTGATTCCTCCGATCCCGGCCGCAAGGCCATCCAATCCATCGATGAAATTGATCGCCACGGCGATCCCGACGATCCATAGCAGCGTCAGGGGCCATGAAGTCCAGCCCAGCCGAATTAGAAAATTATCTCCGACCTCCAGGGACCCAACGGCCACGCCGTAATGGCACAAGATCGCCGCCCCGGCGATCAGACCGATCAGTTTCAGTCGGGAGGAAAGGTTCCACAGATCGTCGGCGAGACCAGCCGCGAAAATCATCGTGCCGACGCACGCGAGCGCTTGAAGCGAATGAGGATTCGTGCCGAACCCGACGCTGGAAGCCGGACTCAACAGGAATGTGCCGATGGTGGACACCCCAAGCCCGACGGCGATGGCGATTCCGCCGATCCGGGGGACCGGCTCGCGGTGCACTTTTCGATTGTTGGGCTTATCGACCAGACCAACGATATGTGCCACGTGAATGATCACGGGCGTCGCCAGAAGCGACACCGTCAGCGCCACGAAAAACGCGGTTGCAGCGATTAGCATGATTGACCCCAATCCCTTGGCTTAGATGGATGTGTTCACGCCGAGAAGCGATTCAATTGATCGGCTCGAGCAGGTCCGGATGAATTGAGAGAACGGCCCCTTGCCCCAGGAGGCTGACTTGCAGGGCCAATCCCGTCACGTTGTTTTCTTGCACGACCACCCCTTGAATGCCCGCCAGCGGCCCCGATCGAATGCGGCAGGTTCTGCCAATCGCGGCGTGTGGATAAATGTCCAGAGGCCGCTTTGATTTGACCGCGGCTTCGATCCACAGCAGTTCCTGCACGAGTTTCTCCTGGTCTTTGACCTCCAGGACTGTGCACAGCCGATTCGTCGTCAGCGCCGAATATCGCGCACGCCAATCGCCGCAGAAAAAAACGTACGAGGGAAACAGCGGAAGCAGGCCGACCCGCTTGCGGCCCCCGGAAAACCTGATCTTCTCGATCACCGGGAGAAAATACCCACACCCGCGATCCAGCAGTTCCCAGCAAAAAACCTTCTCCGCGCGCGACTTGGTGTGGGCGATCCACCACGTCCCGGAAAGTTCCGAGAGCGAGACGGCGCCGGGCGGCAACATTGGAGGATTCTCGTTGATTGCAAGCATGTGGCGATTCGAAAACGATCCTTGCCCTAAGCGATTGCGGCGGACCCGGTCAGATATTTCCGGCCAGTTCCTTTGTTGCCGCCGCCTGCAGCGACGAACCTGTTGACTCCGATGAAACGTAAGAACGATAGTACTTGGATCGCAGGACGGTGGAGGGCACGTCGTTGATGACGCCGCCGAAAATCCGAGCCCCCACGCTCAGCAGCGCATCCCGCGCTTCCTGCCCGGCCTTTTTCGTCGAGCGGTTCCATCGCAGCACGAGGATCGTCATGTCGCAGTATGCGGCCAGGATTCGCGCATCGGTGACCGACAAAACCGGCGGGGAATCGACGATGATGTAGTCGTATCGCTTGGAGAGTTCCTCCAACAGCGACTCGAATGCCATGCTGTTAATCAGCTCCGACGGGTCCATGGGAACGGGACCCGCGGGCAGCACGTGAAGATTTGGAATGTCCAGCGGATAGATCGCATTCTCAATCCGCTCACCCCGCGTCAGCAATCCGGTCAGGCCGCACTCGTTGGGAACTTCAAAAATGTGCCGCTGCGCCGGATGCCGCAAATCCGCGTCGATTAGAAGGGTTCGCTGGCCCGCCTGCGCCATCGCGATCGCCTGGCTCGTCGCGGTAACGGTCTTGCCGTCTCCGGATTCGGGAGAAGTCACCAGGATCTTTTTCCCTCCTCCACCGGCCGTGCCGAAGAAAATCGCGGTTCGAATTCCGCGATGGGCTTCGGCAAACATTGAACCGCGCTCGATGTGCACGGCCTGGGCGGATTCGATGAAACTCCGCCGGGAAAGCCGCGGCACAACCCCGAGGACGGGAACGCTCAGCGTCAGGCTGATCTCCGCGGATGACCGGAACCGCTGATCCACCCAGTTACGCGTCAGTACAAACGACACACCGAGCATCAGGCCCATCAGCATCGCGCCTGCGAGGCTCTTCGCCGGCTGCGGAAACGCCGGCGCGCCCGCCGCTTCGGCGCGTTCCAGAACGCCAACGCGGAATCCTTCGACGTCCTGATTGACCTGCAACGTTTTGATGCGGTCGTCGATGATGTCGCAAAGCTTCTGGCAGCGATTGAGATTCGAATTGATCTGAATCAGCGCCGCCGAAAGAGTATTCTGTTCGATCGCCTTGCGTTGGGTCGCCACGAAGGCGGTGCGGAGCGATTTCTCCTTCTGAGCCAGGAAATCGCGCCGCTGCGCGGCCATTTCGGGGAATCCCGCCTGCATCTCCAGGTCGTGTCGCTCAATGCGCTGGTTCAGGTCCTCGATCTGTTGCTGTAGCTCAACGACCGCGGTGTTTCTTTCCCCCATGCCGCTGCTTCGTTCCGAGTTCAGCGATTGTTGCAGATCGGACAGCCGCGTTCGCAGCATTGTTCCTTCGCCGTCCATTTCCAGATCGCCGGAGGCTCTTTCCAGTTCGATCAGCCGTGACATCTGCCTGGAATTCCCGTTGAGCGACTTGATCGCGTCAACAAGCGACTGGGCATTGAGCGTTTGAACCTCGGCGGCGCTCAGGGTTTCAGAGAACCTTGCCAGGGTCTGCATCTCGATGTTGCCCTTGTCATCCTGAAGGCCGATCCCGGGATGCGCGCGTTCGAAGTCCGCAAGCGCTTTCTGTGCCTCGGCCAGATCATCGCTTCGCTTTTCCTTTTGGGCATAGAGCAGTTCGAGCAGATCGTTGGTATCCGCCGCTCCACTCTTATCCTGGTAGGCGATGTAGGCATCGATCACCCCGTTCACAACCTTCGCCGCCACATCGGGGCGCGTCGCCCGAAATGTCACTTCGATGATGCCGTCTTTCGGCGTGTAGTCAGCTTGCAACCCGCCCTGCAGGGCCCTGGGAGAAACATCGACTCCCTCCTTCGAAAGCTGCACGAACTCGGGTAGCTTGCTTCCATTCTCAAGGACCAGCGGCGACTGCATCAGCTCGCACTG
>Ga0116134_1001173_pt1 | contig 13356 bp, 8 predicted proteins | sample June2015DPH_19_5_FD_89737 | JGI IMG/M metagenome (GOLD analysis project Ga0116134, IMG submission 89737) | Peatland microbial communities from SPRUCE experiment site at the Marcell Experimental Forest, Minnesota, USA - June2015DPH_19_40 | ecosystem: Environmental > Terrestrial > Soil > Wetlands >...
CCTCGCGAAATACGAGCCGGTCATCGGACTCGAAGTCCACGTACAACTGCTGACTGCGTCGAAGATCTTTTGCTCATGCTCGACTCGTTTTGGCGATCCACCGAACACGAATGTGTGTCCGGTGTGTCTCGGACTGCCCGGAGCGTTGCCGGTGTTGAACAAAAAAGCCGTGGAATTCGCGGCTCTGGCGGCGATGGCTTTGGAATGCCACATCAACGAAGTTTCCATCTTTGCGCGGAAGAATTATTTTTACCCCGACCTGCCGAAGGGCTACCAGATATCGCAGTATGACAAGCCGCTCGCTGAGTTTGGATTCATCGAAATCGATCTGGACGGAGGTAAGACGAGCGAGAGTAAGACGAGAGACGGTAAGAAGAAAATCGGCATCACCCGCCTGCACCTCGAAGAAGACGCGGGCAAAAGCCTGCACGAGGGTTTTGCCGACGCGGCTCACAAGACCGCCATCGATCTGAACCGGACCGGTGTGCCCCTCGCCGAAATCGTCAGCGAGCCCGACATGCGATCGCCCGAGGAAGCTTACGAGTACCTCACGCGCCTCAAAGAAATCATCCTCTACACCGGCGTCAGCGACTGCAACATGGAAGAGGGTTCTCTCCGGTGCGACGCCAACATCAGCGTGCGGCCTCGTGGACAGAAAGAATTCGGCACCAAAACCGAAGTCAAGAACGTCAACTCGTTCCGCTTCATCAAGCAGGCGCTGGAATATGAGATCGAGCGCCACATCGGCGTCATCGAGGGCGGCGGCAGAATCACGCAGGAAACACGTCTCTACAACGCGCACGAAGGCAAGACTTACGGCATGCGCTCGAAAGAGCAGGCGCATGACTACCGCTATTTTCCCGAACCCGATTTGCTTCCCCTGGTTGTCGATGAGAAATGGCAAGCCGCCATACGCGCCAGCCTGCCCGAGCTTCCGGAAGCACGCCGCCAGCGCATGATGAAGGAGTACGGCATCACCGCGGGCGATGCCCACACGCTGACGTTGACGCGAGCCATGGCCGACCAGTTCGAGTCCGCGGCCCGCACGGCAAAAAATCCAAAGCGCGTCGCCAACCTGGTGCAAAGCGAATTACTCGGACGCCTGAAAGCGCAGGGTCTCGAACTCGACCAGTCGCCAATTTCGATGGCTGGGGTTACGGCTTCGGCCGATCTGGTCGAGTCGGGCGCCATCTCGGGCAAGATGCTGAAAGATCTTTATGACCGCTGCTTCGAGCGCAACCAGGACTTCCCCGCGGTTTACGAGGCCGAAGGACGACCCGAGCAGTCGCGCGACACGTCGGCCCTGGAGAAACTCGCCGACGAGTTAATCGCAGCCAATCCAAAGCAGGCGGAGCAATATCGCGCCGGCAAAAAAACCATGATCGGGTTTTTTGTAGGCCAGGTGATGAAGGCCTCGAAAGGGCAAGCCAATCCCCAGTTGGTGAACGAAGTCTTGACCAAGAAGCTGGAAGGCTAGTGAGTCATGCGTGGCGACCGCCGCCTCCGGCTGTCCGATCGAGTGTAGCTCGGCTCTACTTCGCCGCCCCCGGGTTTTTTAGCACTTCTTCCGCATAGTAGTTCGTGACTTTGGCATCGTCCCGGAGGGTTTCGTAATACGACGCTTTCAACAATTGCTCGCGGCGGTCCTTCAATTGCTGGCGGATGGCCTGCAGCACTCGCGGATCATTCAAGTCCCTCTGGCCCGCCGGTTCCTTCGAAATCAGCTTCCAAATAATGTAAGCGACGGGTTGATGATTGGCGGGATTGAGCATGGGAATCACGCCCGTGTATTGCCCCGGTTTGAGCTTCATCACCGCATCGCGAGTTGTCGGATCGGCGTTCTTCAGCGCGGACTCGGGAACCATTCCCAAATCGCCGCCGTTGTTGCTGGTATCCGGGTCTTCGGAATAATTCATGGCCATCGTAGCGAAGTCGTCGCCACTATCGAGACGGTTGGCAATCATCTGAATCTTCTTGCGTGCCTCGGCATCGTTCTGCGCCTTGTTGTTTTCCCGGTTGCGCACCTGGGCGTTGGCCATCCCCGAAACCATGATTTTGGCCAAATGGTACTGCGCTTCGATCAGGTTGAATTCGGCCTTGTGCTCGTTGTAGTAGCCGGAAACGTCCTGGTCAGTGATGTTGATGCGCGAAGTGATCTCTTTGTTTAACACCTTGTCGCGGGTGAGCGAGCGCCGTAGGTCACGCTTGAAGTCGTCGAGCGATATTTTTTTGTCCTGCAGGCGCTTGTTAAATTCTTCGGCAGTGTAGGGCGACTTGATTTCGTTCAGCTTGCGGTCTACTTCTTCGTCCGTCGCCAGCAGCCCGAGCTTCTCCGCGCGCTGCATCAGGATTTCCGTTTCGACCAGCTCATTCAGAATGCTCAATCGAAGGCTCACCGCCTGCTCACCCGTCGGTTGCTGATCGGAGCCCGCTGTCTGGTTGGCGTAATACTTGTCGACTTCGCTGCGATAAATCTTTCGCCCATTGACCGAAGCCATGACGTCCCCGCCGCTGCTGTTGCGGTTACAAGCCAATAGCCCAATCAACAGAAACGTGCTGGCCACGACCAGGCCCGCCCGCCTAAAGCAGTTACGATTTTTCAAGTTTTTCCCTCCGCCACGACGGCGAATCAATCTAAACAAGATTTGTGATTCGCAATTTGTAATTGTTGATCCCGCAATCGTGCGGCTTTCAATCACAATTTACAAATCACAAATTGCAAAATTCCGTTACTTCGATGGCGCAGTCGGCGGAGCTTTTGCCTCCGCGGGGGCCGCCTTATGCTCCGGAGGTGGAACCCCGGCATCTTTCAAAGCCTGGTCGAGCGCGAGTCGTACCTCGTCCGGAGGCACCGCTCCATCCAGTTTCTGCCCATTTACGAACATCGTTGGAGTTGCGTCCACTCCGACGGTGTCTCCCTCCCGCATCGAGACGCGCACTGCCTTTTCATCCTGGGCCTTGACGCATGCCTGCAACTTCGCCACGTCGAGATTGTGCTTCTGTGCCTGCAGAGTGGCCAGTTTGTCGAGTTCCGCATTCTGACCGTCCCGGCCTTTTTCAGCGCTGATCGCCTGCTGATTGCCGTGCAGATAATCAGCATAGTCCCAGTAGGCGTCGCCATTTTGCGCCCCCAGGCAATTGGCATTCACCGCCGCGTGCACCGCCCAGGGGTGAATCTCTTCGAGTGGGTAATCCTTGTAGATGAAAAGAACGCGATCGCCGTATTCCTTAAAAAGCCCCGGGAAAAGTGTCGTGTGCATGCGCGAACAGAACGGACATTCGAAATCGTCATAGTTGACGACCGTCACCTTGGCATCTTTGTTGCCGCGTGTCGGACGCCCGCTGACGTCAATCTTCTTCATAAGTTCAGCGTACGGATCTCTGGTCAGATCGAACTTGGTCACGCGCAACAGCGTCTTGCGGTCGTGCGAAAGCAGGAACTCGAAGTCCTGTTTCTTACTGGCACTGGCAAACGTAACCGTTAGCGCATCATAGTTCGCAAACTCGCTCGACCGCAGCGGCCCCAAAATCACTGTTACCTCGGGTGGAAGGGAATATTGCGCCCGAACATGCCGCTCGATCGAACGTACCATGTCCACAGGAGGAGAAGGCGGTGAAGGAGGGGATTGGGCCGAACAGCCCAGACAGATCAGCAAAAGAACTAGAAACGCGCGCCGCACAATCATGAATCGAACCCACCTGAGCATGAGGAAACCGCTTGATTATCTCATGGCATCAAGACGCTGCGTGGTCATTGACTTGTAGAGACGGGGCTTGTCCCGTCTCCGCCAGCGCGGGAATGCCGAGACGGGACAAGCCGCGTCGCCAGGCGGCCTCTTTTCTCAGACGCTTCCTCGCAACAACTCTTCAGCCGTCAGCAACTGATTCATCGATCCGGAACGGAATCCCTCCAGGTCGAGAGTGACGAATTTAAATCCCAGTCCTTTGAACGTGGCGGCGAACTCGCGCGCCATCTCGGCGGTCAAGGCGCGAGGAAGCTCCTCGCGCGCAATCTCAATGCGGACAATTTCCCCGTGATGGCGCACGCGGAATTGCCGGAACCCCATGGCCCGCAATGCGTCTTCTCCGCGCTCGATAACCAGGAGCGCTTCGGGCGTGACCGCGCGTCCGTATTCCATGCGCGAGGAAAGGCAGGCGGAGGCCGGTTTGTCCCACACCCGTAAGTTGGCTTGCCGCGCCAGTTCTCGGATTTCCGCCTTGTTCAGATCGGCTTCGTGCAGCGGAGCCAGAACATGATGCTGGCGCGCAGCCCGCTGTCCGGGGCGAAAATCGCCCGCATCGTCGACGTTGACTCCATAGGCGATGGCATGGAATCCGCAGGCTTCACGGTAGCGCTCGAGGACGCTGAACAATTCGTCCTTGCAGTGAAAACAGCGCATGGCATCGTTGCGGACGTACGCGGGATTTTCCAGTTCCTGCGTTTCCACAACCTCGACTGGAATTTCGTGCTCGCGCGCGAAAGCAAGCGCGTCTTCGAGATGAGTTCGCGCCAGGCTGGCGGAATCAGCAATCACGGCTAGCATTTGCCTGCCAAGCACCTGATTTGCCATCCAAGCAAGAAAAGCGGAGTCCACGCCGCCCGAGTAAGCGACGATTAAACGAATATGGCCCGCGAGGATCTGGCGCAAGCGCTTAGCTTTCTGATCGAGTATGGCCCCAGTGTTCACCATTTCTATTATCCATGAAAAAAGCTCTCAGTTCTCAGGGAGCGCCGCGCCGTGGGATGTTTCTGAAACTGAGAACCGGGAACTGAGCACTTAATACAGCCGTTCCTGCCGTTTGAGGTTGCCGAACGCTCCAATGTTCGCCAGCGTAAACGAAAAACGATATTCATTCTCGTTGCGCACCGCTCCCAGCGCGAAGCGCCGGTATTCCACGTTCAGGCCGCAACAGTCCCAGGTGTAACTCGTCTGTGCCGTCGCGTACTGCAGAGATCCAGTGTCCGCGTCAAAACCGAAGCTGCTAGCGGCGCTCAATCCGCGCTTGTTGAGTTGACCGTAGCCAAACAACACGCGAAACTGGTGGAACTCGTTCGCGCTTGTCGGCGTTGTGCCCGCCACAGCGTCGATCACGCGCAGAAACGCATCGCCTCCTCCAATGGTAAACGGGCCGTAGTGGTAGTTCACCAGCGCCATGCTGGAATTGATTTGGCCGGTCTTGATGTCGTAGTCCAGGTCCCACTCGGTGTTGGTGCGCGGGCTGGTTTCGATGCGGAGGCGCGAAATGATGGGAGCGAAACGCCGCTCTGAATCCAGAAACGCGGTGCCGGTGAAATCCGCGGTCGACGTGAACACATTCCGCTGCCCTGCCACCAGCGCATTCCCAAACGTGGGATCGAAGAAATACTTCTGCCCTATCTCCCAACTCAAGATTTCCCGCGGACCCGAGGCGCAGGCCAGAACGTCCGGGCTCGGAGGCAGTTCCCACGGAACCACGCCGACCTGCGGAACGCCGCCTATAGTCAGCATGCTCATCCTCGGCATGTCGCAATCCTTGGCGTTCGCATCCAGACGCTTGGAGTAAAGACGATTCACCAGCGAATACTCCACTTCATTCGTATTGGTGAGCACATCGTTGGCATCGAAACGCAGAATGTTAGCGAGAGGGAGATGGTAGGGATCGTTATTGATCCCGGTTACGTAGTCGTACTTCATACGCGGCTCAATCACGTGCTTCCATTTGCGTCCGAGCCAGGGATGATCGAAGACCCGCGATAATGCCGGCGGGCGCAATTCGACCGAACCTTCCAGGGACTTGCGATTGAAAACTTCGTCGGCAGCGGTTTGCGTGTAGAACGTATCCCTCAATGTGAGTGCGGGACGAAACGACCATCCCTGCCATTGCATCGGCATCACCAGCGATGGCGCCAAATCGAACCTGCCCACCAGCGCAGCGGTCCGAAACCCGGGCTGCGAACCTTCGGGAGCCTCACGCCGTTGCAAACCTTCGGCCGCGCTCTCAAACGACCAGTACAGCGGCGTGTTTCCCAACTGCCGCTCCTCGCCGGAGAGGAAGAAACTCGGCGTATGCAGAATCCGAACCAGTTCCGTCTGCGTAATCGTACTGCAGGTGCCCGGTTCCGGTACCGGTGGCGGAACGCAGACCTCGAAGTTCTGGTAGCGCTCCGCCAGCGCATTAAAGTGAAATCCATTGGTCGTATTGGAGAGAAAAATCTGCGACCGTACTTCCGAATCGATCGCCTGCGTGTATACGTCGGTGAAGGCAATGCGGAAAACGAACGAACTCAAATAATCGACGTTCGCGACGCCACGGAAGGTCCCGAAAGGGCGCTCCGCCATAAAACGCGCGTCCTCGCCCCCTTGGTTCTGCGGTGGATAGCCGATGCCGCGATCCACCATCCCCACGTAGCTGAAGAATACGTACGAGCTGTCGCTCGGCCGGGCACGGAATTCTCCACGTTCGAACCAACCGCGTTTCGAATAGTAATCGGCGCCCACCAGAGCGTCCATGCTGCGATTGAAGACCCAGTACAACGATTCGCCGGCAACGTATCCCTTGGTGGACGACGTGCCAAAAGTTGGAATCAACAGCCCGCTCTGCCGCTGTTTCTGAACCGGATAGCTTACAAACGGAAAATAAAACACCGGCATACCCATCAGCTGGAAGTCGCTGTTATAGATTTTCGCGGTGCCGTCCACATCCACTGAAATGTGGTTCGCGCTGAATAGCCACTTCGGATGCGGCAACTCGCAGGTGGTGACCGTGCCCTGCCGCACCAGATAGTGATCGGGCCCGTGCTTCTCGACAATCTTTCCGGTAAAGGCAAACGGATTGTTGGTGGCAAGCACGTAGCGAGATTTCCGCATCTGCATTCCCACCGTTCCGATCACGCTATAGAATGTTCCGACTTGCGTGCGGATGTTGTAAGTCCCGTGACTGGCCACGACGTGCTCGTCGTAAGGGCCGCCATCCAGCACGACGTGGCCTTCCAGTTCGCTGTCTCCCGTATCCGCGTTGTAGGTGATTTGATCCGCGTGCAGTATGTAATTACGATAGTCGATTTCCGATTCGCCCCGCAGGTGGTAGATGGACCCATCCTTCTCCTGTTGTAACGCCCGGATCGTGACCGGTTCTTCCGTCTGACTGGCAGGCGCTGTCGGTAGAGGCGGGGCCGTCACAGGAGCACTCTCAGAACCAGCTACCGTCGCGGAAGCAGGGGGCAGCGTCTGGCTGGTTACTATCCCCGGAGCGAGAAGCAGATGACAGACCAATGCGGTCGTGATAAAGATTCGAGAGCGGGTGATCATTGCAAGCGCGCGTGCGCTCCGCCAGCCGGTCTGCCAACGGGAACCAACTGACCTTAGCACGCGAGCGGCAGGCGAAGCAAAGCTGCGCATTTTTATGATCTCCCCCATGTGTGCCTGGCCTGGCTCTGGCTGCTGGCATTCTTCGACGACTTCATCACGGTGACCGGATTGATGACGACCGGCTTGATGTAGCCCGGATTGATGACAACTGTATGATGACGACCGGATTGGCGAATTGCCCAACCGGCGGCGATCCCGCCGCCCACGAGCCCCTCTGCGCCACCGACGCCGTCGAGCCGTCGCTTAGCACGCCTGAAGCCGTGGCCTCGGAACCGAGCGTTTATCCGACCATTGATCGTTTAGCCATGGATCCAAACCCGGATACCTGGCGCGTCGAGGTAGCCGCTCGCCTCGAACGTTATCGCACGCGGCGCAAGCCCCGGACTCCGCGCTATCCATCACTGCTCCTACCTTTTGATGCTCCGGGGAGCTGGTCGCGTACTGCGGCGGCAAATGGATCGGCGGTTGCGGCTGCGCCAGCGCGAGCCGGGCAAGACTTTGCATTTCAAACAAGAGAAGAACCGCAGCCAGTCGAGGCACCAAGTTTCGCGGAACCTCGCCAGGCAACGAACCGTCATCCATCGGAGCAAAGCCCGTACCAATATCCGGAACAGGCCCCGGAGCCACCCGCCAATGTAATCGAGTTCCCGCGTTCCGCCGCAATTCCGGTTTTTCACCCGAGCGACTTGGCCGATCCCGTCTTTGATCGTCATCGCCCGCGCATAGTGGAAGTCCCGGAAATTCTGCCGCCGCCGCCCGCCTTGGGAGGAATGCTGCTCGAACCCGCCTATAAAGAGCCGGTAGACAGGCGAGCTGCCGACTCTCCCGCCGCGTCCGCGTCCCCATCTGCGTCGAGAGTCCGGCGAGCGCTGGCCGCCCTCGTGGATGGCATTGTCCTGACGACGGCTTTGGCGGCGTTCGCCGCAATTTTTCTTCGTCTAAACGTCAGTTTGATCCACGGCCTGAACCTCAGCCTGATTTCTGCCCACGGCCAGCTCCCAATACTCGCCACCGCACTCGGCATGGTCGCAGTCCCGCTTTGGGCGTCTTATGAATTCTTGTTTGTGGTGTACACCGGTTCGACTCTCGGACTTCGCGCCGCCCGGCTCCGGCTCGCGGGATTTGACGGCTCGCCGCTTAACCGTCGCTCGCGCCGCTGGCGCGTGCTGGCATCGTATCTCTCGGCATTTTCCGCTGGACTCGGCTATCTTTGGTGCGTTCTTGACCAGGACGGATTATGCTGGCACGATCGCATTACGCGCAGCCACATCCAAGCAGAGCCCCAAAGAATAAAAAGCCCCGGCCGTCCAGCAGCCGGGGCCTAAGCATCACTAAGTCGCACTAACTTGCCGTTGGTGTCTGCGGCTGCCGTTCGCACTTGCTGCCGCAGCAGTCCATGGCGGTTTTGGCGCCCTTGGCATCGCCGCAGCTTTTACCGTCGCCACAGCACTTTCCGTCTTTGCAGCAGTCGTTCTTCTTGCATTGCGCCATGGCGGCTTTCATGTCCTTGCCTTCGCAACAAGACTTGCCGTCTTTCGCTTCGCACTTGTCTTCGCCGCAACAGGCCGTGGCACCCTTGGCATCGGCCGCAGCGTGATGGCAGCACCCTTTGCCGTCTTTCATATTGGCCATGTTGTGATGACAGCACCCCTGAGCTTGCGGGGCCGGCGTAGAGTTGGGAGCAGCCGAAGTTGCCGGCGTCTCCTGCGCCCAGCCAACCAGTGACAGGGCAAGGATAAGGATCAAAGCAAACCATCTGGATTTCATAGAAGCTCCTTATAAAGCTATGAGAACGTTTGAGATGAGCGGCCCGCGGCCGCAAAGAAGCATTAGAAAAAGGAAGGCGTCTAGACCCGCAGAACCATTCCAAGCAGGCCTGGAGGAAGACCAGGCGCAACCGCAGTCGTCAAAGAAACGTGCGTCCATGCCGGAGCCAAACTGAGTTGGGCAATCTCCGCCGGGGCAATCTCTTGCGAAAGTCTGTATCGGGAGCTCGCGGCCGCGGGCGGGTTCTGTGGTCCTTGCAGGAAGCAGCAGCGATGCTGTTCCTGACACGGTAAACTGGTAGCGGCGAACTCCAGCGGAGTCATCTCCCCGGTCTTGCCCAGCCCCGGACAACACGGATGGCCTGCGGGCATGACGTGTTGGTGAGTGCCCTTATGCTCAGCCATTTCACGCGCCGAATGCATATGGCCGGCATGCATGAGGAACATTGGCGCTATGGCTATCTCCGCCCAAGCCACTATCGCCACAAGCAGCGCCGCCGCAATGGACTTCTTCACCATGCAGCTTTAGTCTGGCAGACTAAAAGCGGCCATGATGTGACGATAATCACACTCTGGGTTGATTCCGGCGCAGATTCTCCGAGCGAAGAACACTACTATCCGATCAGATTCTCCAGCGCCGCCCTCAATTCGCTGAAACGGAACGTATACCCGCTGGCCCCGAGTTTGCCGGACTCAACCCGCTGGCTGGCCAGCAATACTTCCTCCGCCGCCATCCCGCCAAATGCCAGTCGCAGCGCAAACTCCGGCACGGGAAAAAATGCAGGGCGACCCAGAACCGACGCCAATACCTTGGTAAACTCCACATTACGCACCGGATTCGGCGCCACAAAATTCACTGGCCCGGATAGTAACTCGGTGCGGATCGCGTGCTGAATTCCCCCCACGATGTCGTCCACATGAATCCAGCTCCACCACTGCTGTCCCGACCCAATCCGTCCGCCCAGCCCCAGTTTGAACGGCTTCATCATGTTCCCGAGCGCCCCGCCCTGCGCGCTCAGCACTAGCCCAATCCGCATGTTCACGGTACGGATACCGGCTTCGGCTGCAATCCGGCTGGCCTCTTCCCACTCGCGGCAAACCTCAGGCAGAAATCCCTGCCCAGACGCACTCTCTTCGCGTAGGACTTGATCGCCGCGGCTCCCATAGAGGCCGACCGCCGCCTATTAGTGCGAGCCGCGCGGCTTGGGCTCACTGTGCGCCAACGCCGTCGCCAGATTCCGGGTTCCCAGCACGCGACTCTCGCGGATCGCCCTCTTCTTTTCCTCGGTCCAGCGTCCCACCACGCTTTCCCCGGCCAAGTGGACTACCGCATCGAACCCCGAAACCGATGACGGCAACAGCGCAGCCAACGGATCCCAGGAAATCTGCGCCGCATTCTGAGCGCGTCCCCGCACTAGCCGCACAATCTCCGTCCCTTGACGCGCAAAGGAAACCAGAAGAGCCCTCCCAATCGGCCCCGAAACCCCAGTCGCCAATACCCTCTCCATGCCATGCCTCCCGAGCCCCTGTGGCGCGGACCTGCCCTGAGCGTAGCCGAAGGGGCCCTCGTCCGCGTGCCCCTAGCCGGACCACTCAAAGTGGGTGAAAAAGATCCGTCTCCCCGTACTCTACCAGTCCAAGGGCCTTTCTCGGCGACCTCGGCGTCTCGGCGGTTAAATGGCATTCCGTTGGGTTAAAATCCATCATGGCGACGTTGCGTCAACAGATCGCGACCAACGTGCTCACGGTGACCCGCTTCCGCGAGCTCATGCGGAAGTTGCGCGAGAACCGTCCCAACGACGACCTCAATCTCGTCAAGAAAGCCTACGAATTCTCCCAGAAGCACCACGCCGGACAACTCCGCGCCTCCGGCGAGCCCTATCTCGTGCACCCGCTCGAAGTTGGCAACGTTCTCGCCGATATGAAAATGGATTCGGTTGCCATTGCCGCGGGCCTTCTTCACGACTCCGTCGAAGACACCTCGGTCACCACCGTCGAAATCCGCCAGGAATTCGGCGAACAGGTTGCCCACATCGTCGAAGGCGTCACCAAGATCAGCAAAATCGATTTCTCCACCCGAGAAGAAGCGCAAGCCGAGAACCTCCGCAAGATGATGCTGGCCATGGTCGACGACATTCGCGTCGTCCTCATCAAGCTCGCCGACCGCCTGCACAACATGCGTACCCTCGAACATCTCGCGCCCGAACGCCAGCAGAAAATCGCCCGCGAGACGCTCGAAATCTACGCCCCCATCGCGCACCGTCTCGGCATGGGCAAGATTCGCGGCGAACTGGAAGACCTCGGCTTCAAATACGTCGATCCCATCGGATTCGAGCAGGTTCGCGCCGCTGTCGAGTCCCGCCGCAAAGAGGGCGAAGCCTTCATGTCGCGGGTTGAAGGCGTGCTGCGCGACGGCCTCAAGGAAGCCGGCATCACTGGCCGCGTCGAGAGCCGCGTCAAGCGCCTCTACAGCATCCACAGAAAATTGCAGCGCCAGCGCATCAGCGTCGACCAGGTCTACGACCTTTACGCCATGCGCGTAATCACCAACTCCGTGCAGGATTGCTACGCTGTTCTCGGCATCATCCACAACCTCTGGCGCCCCGTGCCCGGCCGTATCAAAGATTTCATCGCCATGCCGCGGCCCAACCTTTACCAATCGCTGCACACCTCTGTGATCACCGAGACTGGCGAGACCTTCGAAATCCAGATTCGCACCGAAGAAATGCATAAGATGTGCGAAGAAGGCATCGCCGCCCACTGGAAATACAAAGACGGTACCGTCTCCGCCGAGGACGAGCAGCGCCTAGCCTGGCTCCGCCAGGTTGTGGAGTGGCAGCGCGACGTTTCCGATCCCAACGAATTCCTCTCCACCCTGAAAGTCGATCTCTACCCCGAAGAGGTTTACACCTTCACACCCAAGGGCAAGGTCCTTGTCCTGCCGCGCGAGTCCACGCCCATCGACTTCGCGTATTCGATCCACACCGAAGTGGGCCACAGTTGCACCGGCGCCAAGGTTAACGGACGCATGGTTCCCCTCCGCCACAAGCTCCACTCCGGCGACATAGTCGAAGTCATCACACAGCCCGGACACAAGCCCAGTCGCGACTGGCTGGCGGTAGTCAAGTCGTCCCGCGCTCGCAACAAAATTAAGCATTGGCTCAACGTCCACCAGCGCGAGCGCGCCATTGAAATCGGGAAAAAGCTGATCGAAAAAGAAGCCCGCAAATACCGTATCTCGCTCAAAGAAATCAAGGAAGCTGACCTGCAAAGAGCGGCCAGCGAATACGGACTCGGCCGTCCTGACGACCTGATGGCCGGCATCGGCTACGGCAAATACTCGGCCCGCCAGGTACTTGCGAAATTCGCGCCCGCCGGCGCCGAGCCCATGTCCGACAGCGAAGAGCAGGCCGCGTCCCGCGGCTTAACCAGCGTCGTGCGCCGCGTCTTCGGCGGAGACAGTAATGCGATCGTAGTCCGCGGACAAGGCGACCTGCTCGTCTATCGTGCCCGCTGTTGTAACCCCATTCGCGGCGAGGCCATCGTCGGCTACGTCACTCGCGGCAAAGGCGTTGCTGTCCACTCCGTCAACTGTCCCAACGTCACCAATCTTCTCTACGAACCCGACCGCCGCATCGACGTGCTCTGGGCTGGAGACAAAGACGGCCAGCCCGTTTCCTATCCCGTAAAACTCACTCTTCTCTGTGACGACCGTTGGGGCATGCTTAAACAAATCACCGCCGTCATCAGCGACACCCAAACCAACATCCGCAGCATGGAATCGCGCAGCCAGAACGCCCAGGCCTGCGTGGACGTAGTCCTCGATATCGCCGACCTGAAACATCTCCAGAAAATCATCGACGGCGTCCGTCAGATCCCCGGAGTCCACGACGTGCAGAGATTGCAGAAAATCTAGCAACAAAAAAGGGCGCGATCGCTCGCGCCCCACTTCTGCAATCTGACCTCGAACCTCTGACCTAGTCCCTAACCCCATCCATAAACGCCCGCAGCTTCCGCGAGCGCGATGGATGCCGCAGCTTTCGCAGCGCCTTGGCCTCAATCTGCCGGATGCGTTCGCGAGTCACCGCAAACGATTGGCCGACTTCCTCAAGCGTGTGCTCCGAACCGTCTTCCAGCCCGAAGCGCATCTTGATGACCTTCTCCTCGCGCGGCGTCAGCGTGCGCAGCACCTGCGAAGTCTGGTCTTTCAGGTTGACGTTGATCACCGCCTCGGCCGGAGA
>Ga0116134_1001176_pt1 | contig 13349 bp, 14 predicted proteins | sample June2015DPH_19_5_FD_89737 | JGI IMG/M metagenome (GOLD analysis project Ga0116134, IMG submission 89737) | Peatland microbial communities from SPRUCE experiment site at the Marcell Experimental Forest, Minnesota, USA - June2015DPH_19_40 | ecosystem: Environmental > Terrestrial > Soil > Wetlands...
ACGGCGCGAGCGCGCCCTCGGCCAGCGTCATCGCCGGGTCCGGGACGATCAGCTCCGGGTCGACCTCCATCCGGGTGCCGAGCCCGGTGCAGTCCGGGCAGGCGCCCCAGGGCGAGTTGAACGAGAACGAACGCGGCTCCAGCTCGTCGAACGACAGGTCGTCGTACAGGCAGGCCAGGTGCTCCGAATACATCCGCTCGCGGTGCGGGTCATGGTCGGGCAGGTCGATGAAATCAAGGACGACGACCCCGCCGGACAGGCCGAGTGCGGTCTCCACCGAGTCGGTTAGCCGGCGCCGGGCCGAGTCCTTCACCGCCAGCCGGTCCACGATGACCTCGATGTCGTGCTTCTCGTACTTCTTCAGCTTCGGCAGGTCGGAGCTGGATTCGCTCGCGCTGTCGAGGCGGACGACCTGGCCATCGACGCGGGCCCGCGAGTAGCCCTTGGTCTGCAGCTCCCGGAGCAGGTCCGCGTACTCGCCCTTGCGGCCGCGGACGACCGGGGCCAGTACCTGGAACCGGGTCCCCTCTTCCAGTTCCAGCACGCGGTCGACAATCTGCTGCGGGCTCTGCCGCGCGATCGGCCGCCCGCAGATCGGGCAATGCGGCTTGCCCACCCGCGCGTACAGCAGGCGCAGGTAGTCGTAGATCTCGGTGATCGTCCCGACGGTCGATCGTGGGTTGCGGCTGGCCGCCTTCTGGTCGATCGACACGGCCGGGGACAGGCCGTCGATGAAGTCGACGTCGGGCTTGTCCATCTGGCCCAGGAACTGGCGCGCGTACGCCGACAGCGACTCCACGTAGCGGCGCTGGCCCTCGGCAAAGATCGTGTCGAAGGCGAGGCTCGACTTCCCGGACCCGGACAGCCCGGTGAACACGATCAAGGCATCCCGCGGCAGGTCAATCGAGATGTCCTTGAGGTTGTGCTCGCGTGCGCCGCGAACGACAAGTCGGTCGGCCACTGGGCTCTCTGCTTCCTGCTTGCTTGACGGGCTGGATCTGACTCGGCGGGCTGGATCTGACTCGGCGGGCTGGGCTTGCTTGCGGGCTGGGCTTGCTTGGCGGATCTGACTCGGCGGGCTGCGCTCAACGGGCCTTGCGGGCCCGCTGCGAACGGTGATGCCAGTGCTACATCTGTGCAGCTCGTCCCGGGTGGAGTTGACGCCACACCATGCTAGCCAGGGGGTACGACAAACCGGGCCGCTTCTCCCGCTGGGCCGTCTGGCGACCGTCGTGACCCCGCCCGGCGTGAGTCATGCCTTCGCCGCCGCCCCATCGCCGCCGTTTCGGCGTTGGTTCAACACCCGTGCCTACCGCGCTCTTCCCCCCAGGCTGCGAGGGCGCCAGGCGCTCCGCCCGGCACACGCTTCGGCACAGCACGGAGCCCGCGAAGGCTCACCGAGGTGGCCAACAACCTCAGGGGCGTCACGCCGCAGGAGCCCACCATCACTATCACCCCCGAATCCTGGTACTTCGTTAAGTAGCCCGGGCCCCGCTGTCACGCAGGGCTTCTCCTGGCGTGGTCGCGAACAAGGTCAACGTGATTATCGACGCGGTCGCCGTACCCGCCTGACCCGCTCTACCTGCCGGACGCGCCCGCCCGCCGGACGCCGGGCCCCCATCGCCAGGCCCGGCACTCGCCGTCGTCAGCCCGTGATCACCGCGACGACGGTAGTGCCGGGGGCGAAGGAGCCATCCCCGGCGCGGGCGTAGATGCCGTACATCATCTTGGCGACGTAGACCCATTCCAGCGTGAGGCCGTGCCGGGCCGCGAAGTCGGCGATGAAGCGGTCGAGTTCCGCGGTGCGCCGGGCGAAGCCGCCGAAGTGGAAGCGGTCGTCGATTACCCACCGTCCCGCCGAGGCCGGTGGGCCTGGTGGGGCCGGTGGGCCTGGGGCCGGTGGGCCTGGTGGGATGCCGAACGCCTCCTGCTGGAGCGCCTCGACCGCTGCGGGGAGGAACGCGCCGCCGCCCCGCAGCGCGGAGAAGCCGATCGCCCGCTGCCCGTCGCGCAGGCCGGCAGCGATTCCGGCTAGGGTGCCGCCGGTTCCGCACGGGCAGCAGATCACGTCGAACGGCTCCGCGATCTCGGCGGGGATCCGCGTGCAGCCGCGTACTGCGAGCCCGTTGCTGCCGCCCTCCGGCAGCAGGTAGAAGTCACCGAACCGGTCGTGCAGCGCGGCGATGACGTCCGGGTCCATTTTCCGCCGGTAGGCCGCGCGGTCCAGGTAGGTCAGGCGCATGCCGGCGGCGACCGCGTCCCGCAGGGACGGGTTGAGCGGCCGGTGCTCCTCGCCACGGATCACCCCGATCGCGGAAAACCCGAACACGCGGGCGGCTGCGGCCGTCGCGCGGATGTGATTGGAGTAGGCTCCGCCGAACGTCAGCAAGGCGGTGTGGCCCGCGCGCCGGGCGGCTTCCAGGTTGAGGGACAGCTTGCGCCACTTGTTGCCCGGGAACGCGGCACTGATCAGGTCGTCCCGTTTGAGGTAAAGGCGGACGCCGGCGCGCGCCAGCCGGTCGTCGGTGACCTCGGTCAGCGGCGACGGCAGCCGTACCGGAACGTCAGCCACGCGGACACGCTATCCGCAGGGCAGCCGGGATCATGCGCCAGCGCCGTAGGGTGAACCCGTATGTACCTGGCCATCGCCCCGCGCTCGCCCTGGCTGGCGCCCTTCGTCGAATCGCTCGGCTATTACGAGAGCACACTGCCGCCGGGCCGCGATCGTGTGCTGCCCAACGGCACGATGGGGCTGATGGTCAACCTGGAGCAGGACGAGCTCCGTACCTACCACGGCCCCGGTGCCGCGATCGTGCGCCGTACTCCCGGCGCGGTGCTCAGCGGCCCGGACCCGTGGGCCGTCGTGATCGACACCGAGGAGCAGCGGCGCGGACTGTCCGTCACGTTCACCATCGGCGGGGCGGCGGCGTTCTTCGCGCTCCCGTTCGGTGAGACGGCCGGCCGGCTCCTCGGGCTGAGCGAACTGTGGGGACGGGACGGCGCGGTCCTAAGGGAGCGGCTGCTGGAGGCGCCCACCCCGCGACGGCAGCTCGCCGTCCTGGAACAGGTCCTGCTCGACCACCTGCCCGGGGGGCCGGGCGCCGGCCAGTACCCGGACCCGGCCATCGGCTACGCCGCCGCCGAACTGGACCGCGGACGCCTGGTCCGGCACGTGCGCGACGACCTCGGCCTGCTGGCCCGGACATTCACCCGGCGGTTCGAGGCCCGGACCGGGCTGACGCCGAAACGGTTCGCCCGTATCCGGCGGCTGCAGCGCGTCGTGTCCGCGGCCGGTGCCGGGGCCGTGCCCGGGGCCGGGCCGGTGAACTGGGCGCGGCTCGCGGCGGAACACGGCTACTGCGATCAGTCGCACCTCATCGACGACTTCCGTGACATCGCCGGGATCACGCCCGGCGCGTACCGGCCGCGCTCGGCGGAGGAGCACAACCACCTGCCGGTGACGTGACGCTTTTCGCCAATGCGCGATGCGGATAGCTGCCCTAGGCTCGGGCCACCGGCCCGGAAGACAGGTCCCGGAAGACCGGTCCCGGAAGACCGGTCCGGAAAGCCGTCCGGAAAGCCAGCCGGCGGCCGCGGAACCAGAGGTCGAGATTCAGAGGCGCTACGGGAGGTACCAATGGCCCCGACCAGCCAACACGGCAAGATCTGCTACCTGCAGATGCCCGCCGCCGACGTCGATACGTCGGCCCGCTTTTACTCGGAGATATTCGGCTGGGGGCTGCGCCGGCACGACGACGGGACGCTGGCCTTCGACGACACGGTCGGAGGGGTGAGCGGGATGTGGGTGACAGACCGCAAGCCGTGGGCGGGTGAGCCGGGCCTGCAGGTCGACATCATGGTCGACAACGCCGAGCAGACCCTGGCCGCGATCGTGGCGCACGGCGGCGAGATCGTGCAGCCCATCGGCTGGCAGGCGCCCGAGATCACCGCGGTGTTCCGGGACCCGGCCGGCAACCTGCTCGGCATCTACCAGGAGCCGGCTCCGTGAGCGGGTCTCCGGGCGGCTGCGGTGAGCAGGTCCCTGTAAGCGAGCCCCCCGGACCGCCCAGGTGAGCGAGGAGCCCTCGGTCTTCCGGCCCGGCGCGGTCAGCTACCTGCGCCTTCCGGCGCCGGACGCCGCACGGCTGGCCGACTTCTACCGCGGTGCGTTCGGCTGGATTATCCGCGGTGATCCCGGCGAGCCGGCTTTCACGGACGGAAGCGGGCACGTGATCGGCCACTTCAGCCCGGACCTGCCCGTGGGCGGGGACGCGGGCGTACGGCCGTACATCTACGCCGAGCGCATCGACGAGAGCCTCGCGCAGGTCACGGCGCACGGCGGGAAGGTCACGGTGCCGCCGTACGCGGAGGGCGACCTGCGGGTGGCGCTGTTCCGCGATCCGGCCGGGAACACCATCGGCGTGTGGCAGCAAGGTCCACGACTGTAATCAACTGGTTGCAATTGGTATTCGGCGACGCCAGGCGTCCGGGGCCCGCGGCCCGTACCATAGCGTCGTGGACTACACCGGAAACGTGAAAGTTGGCGGGCCGCCGGACATCCGTGAGGTCGACGGCCTCGTGATCACGAAGCTGGCCGTCGGCCCGATGGACAACAACGCCTATCTGCTGCGCGACGCGGCCACGGGCGAAGGGCTGCTCATCGACGCGGCGAACGACGCCGGCCGGCTGATCGAGATGATCGGCGGCACACCCATCACCTGGATCGTGACCACGCACCGGCACTACGACCACTGGCAGGCGCTGGCCGAGGTCCAGCAGGCCACCGGCGCGGTGGTCGTGGCCCACTCGGAGGACGCCCGCGAGCTGCCGATCCCCGTGGACGACGACATCACCGATGGGGACATCCTGCGGTTCGGTGACGCGGCCGTGTCCGTCATCAGCCTGCGCGGGCACACCCCGGGCAGCGTCGCGCTCTGCTACGACGCCGAGGGCCGGCTCGCCGGGTCACCGCACCTGTTCACCGGCGACTCGCTGTTCCCCGGCGGGCCGGGCAAGACGACCAACCCGAAGGACTTCACGTCGCTGATGGACGACCTGGAGGCGCGGGTGTTCGGGCCGCTGCCGGACCGGACCTGGGTGTACCCCGGCCACGGTAACGACACCACCCTCGGCGCGGAGCGCCCGCACCTGGCGGAATGGCGCGCCCGGGGCTGGTGATCCGCGGGCCGCTCCGCCGTCGGCTGGGGCTTCCCCGTCGGCTGGGGCTTCCCCGTCGGCTGGGGCTCCGCCGTCGGCTGGGGCTCCGCCGTCGGCTAGGGCTACGGCGCCGGTAAGGCGACGGCTACGGCGGAGTTATGTCCCGCTCGTAGCAGATCTCGGTGACCGCGCCCAGCTCGTGCAGCACGTGCGACCGGCCCTGCCGGCGGAAACCGGCCCGCTCGTAGAACCGGCGGGCCCGGGCGTTCTGCTCCAGGACCCACAGGACGATCCGGGGATAGCCCTCCCGCCGGGTCTCCTCCAGGACCTGTTGCATCAGGGCGCGCCCGGTGCCGGTCGACCACCAGCCGGGCGCGACGTACAGGGCGTACAGTTCCGCGCGGCGGTTTTCCCGTGGGCGCCGGCTGCCCCGGCGTTTCCGCGGGGCCCCGTCCAGGCCCCGTTCGGGACCGTATGAGGCGTAGCCGACGATCTCGCCTGCCGGGACGGTCCCCGGAGCAGCGGCCACCGGAGCAGCGGTCCCCGGGAGCAACGGCCACCGGAGCAGCGGCCACCGGGTCGGCGGCGGGACGGTTGCGGATGGCGCCGGCCGCGGGCGGCACTTGCTCTGCCACCAGCGTCCGGCGCCACGGGCGCGACGCGAACACGGCCTGCTCCTGCCGGGCGTCGTAGCGGCCGGTCACCCGTTCAATGATCTCCGCGGGAATGATGCCCCCGTACCCCGCGCGCCAGGACTCGTGCCGCACCCGCGCAATCGCCAGCGCATCCGCGACCGAGCCGGGACGGATCCGAATCACGGCGCCAGGCTAGACCCGTTCAGAGTGAGACGAACAACAGGCCCTGGGGCTGGAGCGTGGCCCCGCCCACGGTCACGGGGTCGATCTGGCCGGTGGACATGTTCAGCACGCCGAGGTAGTTCGCGGGGTAGGCGGGCGGCGCCGGGCAGGTCGCGGGGGCGCTGTTGGAGTCGCACGGCGTGACGGCGACGAACGCGGTCCCGGGCCGGAACCAGCCGGTCACCACGTCGACCGTATCCCCGCCGGTATCGGTGGCGTAGAGGCGCCCGTGCGAGCTGGCCGCCCACGCGGTGTCGTCGACCGACTGGGACAGGCTCAGGACCGACAGCGCCTGGTTCCGGGTGCCGGCGCGGCTCACATAGATCTGCTCCTGATCACCCTGGCTGGTCAGCATGAAGTCACCGCGGAACCGGGGCGACACGTCCGGCACGACCTCGTTGGAGTCCGGGTCGGTCAGGGCCAGCCGGACGACGTTCCCGGCCGCCACTCCCGAGTTGGCCGTCGTAGCCAGGGCCTCGTCGTAGAAGAGCGGCTGGACGGTGGCGACGTGGGCCTGCTCGTCCAGGGAGACGTCGTAAACGGCCGGGTAGGCGGCATTGGGGGCCGCGGCCCCGGTGGTGCCCGGCGCTGACGCGCTGATCAGCAAGTGACCGTCATACACGGAGATGGCGTCGGTACCGCCCTTGTGCGGGAGCGGCTCGTTGTAGGCGTAGTGCTGGACCTGACCGCCCGGCTGGGCGTCCGGGTCGATCGTGTAGAGGCTGGAGTTGGCGTCCTCGTTCACGGTCGCGATGACCTGGCCGGTCCAGGGGTCGGCGGTCAGGCCGTCGCACTTGCCGCGGAGGTCCCACTGGCCGACCCGCCTGCCCTGGCTGGTGAAGGCCACGATGGTGCTGTCGCGGTTCCCGTCGGCGCTGGCCTGCCCCTGCGGGCCCACGCCGTTCTGGAAGGTGACGTAGAAGATGCCGTACAGGACGGTGATGTCGTCGGGGAAGGCCAGGTGCTCCTGCCCGGACGTGCCGGCGGCGGTCGTGAACGTGTGGGTCAGGCTCTGGCCCGACAGGACCGTCGTCACCCGGTAGCCGGGCGCCGTGTGCTGGGCCGTCACGGCGAATGCGGTCCCGCCGCCGAATACACCGAGCGGAACGGCCATCGCTACCGCCGCAACCAGGCCTTTTGAACGGAAACGCATCCGGTCCTGCCCCCTATAACACCGTTGTCACCATATGGACACCTACTTCTATCCAGGTCCGGTGACGGGGCCTTTGTGTTTGCGGGGCCGGGCGCTGAACGGCGGATGTCCGGTGAGTGCACTCGCCGGAAAGCGGATGGGGCCGGGCGGCAGAGGAAGGGCGGAACGGCGGAGGGACACGGCCGGGGGACGGGAGGGCGGCAGGACGGTGGGCGGGCAGACGAGGGGGTGGGGAGCGGACGGGGCGAGCGCGTGGCGGTACGCGGTCTGGCCGCGCACCGCCACGCATCACCGTGTCGGGTGTCTCACCTCGTCGGGGCCAGGCACGGCAGCCCAGCACCGACGCTTACGGCCGGCCCGGCTCCCGTCGTCCGCCGCGGGGCGGCCGACGGGCGGGGCAGGCCCGCTCGGGGGCGGCCACGTATCGGGTCCGCCGCGCAAGCGGGACGCGGCGGACCCGGCGTGGCCCGCCGGCTTCAGGTAGCCGGCGAGGGGGTGACCGGGCAGCCGCAACTGCGCCGGATGACAAGTTCGGTCGGCAGGACATCGGCACACGGCTGCGCCTCGCTGCCCGCGATCCGCTCGAGCAGGCGGGTGGTCGCGCGGGCCCCGAGCTCCCGGAACGGCTGGCCGACCGTGGTCAGCGGGGGGTCCACGACGCGGCCGGGGAAGATGTTGTCGAACCCGGTGACCGCGACGTCGGCGGGCACCCGGATGCCCGACCGCTGCAGTTCGCGGATGACGCCGATCGCCATCTGGTCGTTCGCGCACGCGACCGCCTCGGGCACAGCCTCCCGGCTGAGCAGCACGCGCGCCGCGGTGCGCCCGCTGGCTTCGGAGAAGTCCCCGCCCGATACCACATCGACGGTGCAGTCCGGGCGGGCACGGGCTGCCGCGGCGAACGCGGCCAGGCGCTCCACCGCATCGGGCGCGTCCGGCGGGCCGCCGGCGAAACCGAGCCGGCGGTAGCCGTGGCCGGTGGCCAGGTGCGCGGCGAGCGCCTGCATCCCGCCGGCGTTGTCGACCCGGACCGCGTCCAGTCCTCCCTCCCCCGGCGACGCCGCGATGGCCACCACGGGCAGCCGCCGCGACAGAGCCCGCAACTGCGCGGCCGGCATCGCGTCCTCGACCACGAGCAGCCCGTCGACCTTGCCGGACAGGGCACGGATCCGGCCCTGGAATGGCTCGCCATTACGGCCGAACGACAGCAGCAACGAGCATCCGGTGCCGCGGAGCACCGCCTCCACGGCGTGCACGAGCTGGTCGACGAACAGCAGCCCGTCCCGCTCGATGCCGGTCTCGTCGACCCCGCGTTCCAGCGCGACCAGCCCGATGATGTCCTTGCGCCGCCGCGACAGCCCCTGCGCGGAGGCGTCGGGGACGAAACCCACCTCGTCGATCACCGCGAGGACCCGTGCGCGGGTATCCGGCCGCACCAGGTCGGACCCGCGCATCACGCGGGAAACCGTCGCGGTCGAGACGCCGGCCAGACGGGCGACGTCATACACGGTGGGCATGAAAACTTCCTCGCGCTACGACTTTGTAAGCGGTTACATTCAGCTGTTTGGGTTGTGATGTTAGAAGGGCATGTAAAGCGGTGTCAACGTTAACCCCGGAGACGGGCCAGCCGAGGAGGATTGGATGAGTCCAGCGGACGGCCAGCGGCGCGACGCCTTCCCCCCGGGGTTCCTATGGGGCGCGGCGACCGCCGCCTACCAGATCGAGGGCGCGCCCGCCGAGGACGGGAAAGGCCGGTCCATCTGGGACACGTTCAGCCACCGGCCCGGGCGGACCGCGCACGGCGATACCGGGGACATCGCGTGCGACGGCTACCGCCGGTTCGCCGACGACATCGCGCTGGCGGCCCGGCTGAACGCCGGCGCGTACCGGTTCTCCATCTCCTGGCCGCGGATCCAGCCGGAGGGCCGGGGCAGCGCGAACCCGGCGGGCCTCGCGCACTACAGCAGGGTCGTGGACACACTGCTGGAGCACGGGATCACCCCGCTGGTGACGCTCTACCACTGGGACCTTCCGCAGGCGCTGCAGGACAAGGGCGGCTGGGCGGCCCGGGACACCACTGAACTGTTCGCCGACTACGCCGGGATCGTGGCCGGCGCCCTGGGCGACCGGGTGCGCCGGTGGATCACGATCAACGAGCCGTGGGTGATCGCGAACATGGGCTACCGGTGGGGCCAGCACGCGCCCGGAATCCGGGACGTGCACCAGGCCACGGCCACCAGCCACCATCTGCTGCTGGCGCACGGCCGCGGCACCGCCGCCATCCGGGCCGCCGTCCCGGCGGCCCCCTCGGGCGGGGCGCCCACCGAGGTCGGCATCACGCTCAACATGACACACGTCTACCCCGCGGACCCGGCCAAGCCGGCGGACCGGGAACTGGCCACCGACGTCGATGCCCAGATGAACGGGGTCTTCCTCGGGCCCCTGATCGACGGGGCGTATCCGGCGCGGCTGGGCGCCGATTACGTCCCCGGGCCGCAGATCGTCCGGGACGGGGACTTCGGCATCATCCGGGCGCCCATCGACTTCCTGGGCGTGAACTACTACGCGCCGCAGATCGTCGGCGTCCGCGAGGACGGGATCTTCCGCCGCGGCGACACTCCGCTGGGCCGGGGCCACGCCGTCTTCGTCCACCCCGACGGCATCCCGGTCACCGCGATGGACTGGCTCGTCCACCCCGACGGCCTGTACGAGCTTCTGGTCCGGCTCCGCGACGACGCGCCCGGCCTGCCGCTGTACATCACCGAGAACGGCGCGGCCTGCGCCGACTACGTCAATCCGGACGGCACGATCGAGGACACCGAACGGATCGCTTACCTGCAGGGCCATCTGCGGGCGGCGCATCGCGCCCTGACCGCGGGCGCCGACCTGCGCGGGTACTTCGCCTGGTCGCTGATGGACAACTTCGAGTGGTCGCACGGGTACTCGAAGCGGTTCGGCCTGGTCTTCGTCGACTACGGCACGCAGCGGCGGATCCCCAAGCGCAGCGCCGAATGGTTCGCCGACGTCGCACGGAACAACTCGATCCCGGCGGGTTAGGAGGGTGCCTCCGGCGGGTTCCGTCATCGGGTCGACTGGCGCAGTTCGCGCCAGATTTCGTTAGCGTCGGTGGAGATCAGGCAGTACGGATTGCTGCCGTCACGGCTGACCGCCTCGATACGGGGCTGGTCGTCCTGGCGCATGATCACGTTGACGGCGTAGCCGGGGAAGGCCTCCCGCAGCGCGGCGGCCTGGACGAGGGCCGATGTCACGCGCTGGAGCGGGAAGCCGGTCATGACGCCCGTCCCGCCGCCAGATCCGGGCCGCACTCGCGCGAGACCGGCTCGGCGGCATAGTCGGCCCGGATCAGCTCGCGCAGCTCTTCGGGGCTGTCCGCGACCAGGGCGCGGTTGTCGTCCAGTCGCTTGGCGACCCATCCGGCGCGGGTGACCGCCAGATCGTAGACCCGTCCCCAGTGGAGATCGAGGTCGCTTAGCGCTGCTGCTCGCGCTTTGTCCATAAGCCTCTCCGTGGCCAATCGCCGTTGCGTGGTTGCAATTCCCCACCCTGGCCGGGAGGCTTTACCCGAGTAAAGGTCGTAGAGCACCACGTCCACCGGCTGTGCCGGACCGTCCAGCGGCTGTCCAAAGCGGTGGCAGGATGGGTGCCTTCCGTCCCGGGGAGGTCCAGGAGTGCAGCGAGAGACTGTGACGGCTGAGAGCCCGCTCCGCGTCTTCGGCGCCATGCTGCGGCACTACCGGACCGCGGCCGGAATGACCCCGGAAGAGCTGGGTGCCCGCGTCTTCTTGTCCGGCTCCCAGATCCGCAAGGTCGAGGACGGCACCAGGACGCCCACCGAGGCGCTGGCTGAGGCATGCGAGGGCGTACCCGAGCTGAACTGCAACGGGGCCATCACCGTGCTCCGCGAGATTCTGAAGGATCATCTGCGGCGGCGGGTCTACCCGGGCTGGTTCCAGGGCTGGACGGAACATGAGGCGCATGCCCGGCGGCTGCGCAGCTTCGAGCTGGTGGTGGTGCCCGGCCTGCTCCAGACCGAGACTTACGCCCGGGCGGTGCTGCGCACCCGTGTCGGCGCCACCGAGGAAGAACTGGACGAGACGGTCGCCGCCCGGATGGAGCGGCAGCGGATCCTGGACCGGGACCATCCGCCGGAGCTGTGGGTGCTGCTGGACGAGGCAGTGCTGAGACGCCCGGTCGGCGGCGCGGAGGTCATGGCGAAGCAACTGGAGTTCCTGGCCGCCGCTGCCCGGCGCCCGCACGTCGTCCTCCAGGTCATCCCGCTGTCGGCCGGGGCGCACGAAGGCATGCGCGGCGGGGCATTCGTCCTCGCTGACTTCGATGACGGCCCAACCGTCGGCTATCAGGACACAGCCGTGGCCGGGCAGATCGTCGAGGACGCAAATGAAGTGGAAGCCCTGGCCGTCACGTGGGATACGTTGAGGCTGGAGGCGCTGCCCCGGAGCGCATCTCTTGAGCTTGTGGAGGAAGTAGCGAAGACATGGGCACGACAGGAATGCTGAGCTGGCGTAAGTCGAGCTACAGCAGCAGCAACGGCGGGAACTGCGTCGAGGTGGGCACCGCCCCCCGCACCGTCACCGTCCGCGACAGCAAGAACCCGCACGGGCCGGAGCTGGCCATCACGCCGCAGAGCTGGCGGGCATTCACCCGCAGCCTGAAGCGCGAATCAGACCCGGCCTGAGCCGGGCCCGGCCGCCACGTCGATGGGGGCGTTCCATCTCTGCGGGCGCCCTGTGTGCTGCCGGGCGAAGGTAGTGCCGGGGTTCCGGGCATGAGTTGTGTTCTTATCGCCCCGGACAAGTTCAAGGGCTCGCTGTCCGCGCCGGAGGTGGCCACGTTCGTGGCGCGAGGGCTCAGGGCGGCGGTCCCCGGTGTGGTGACCGACGAGGTGCCGGTGGCCGACGGCGGGGACGGCACGGTGGACGCGGCGGTGGCGGCTGGTTACCGGCGTGTCGAGCTGCGGGTCAGCGGGCCGGCCGGGGAACCGGTCACGGCGGCGTTCGCGATCTCCGGCGACGTGGCCGTCGTCGAGGCGGCGCAGGCCTGCGGACTGAGCCGGCTGCCCGGCGGCCGCCCCCAGCCGCTGACCGCGACGAGCTACGGGGCCGGCGAACTGATCGCGGCTGCCTTGGACGCGGGGGCCCGGCATATCGTGCTGGGCCTGGGCGGCAGCGCCACCACCGACGGCGGCGCCGGCCTGATCGCAGCCCTGGGCGGACGGCTGCTGGGCTCCGGCGGCGATCCAGTCGGATTTGGCGGCGGCGCCCTGCTGAGCTCAGACGGTGAGCCGGTCAAGCCCGGCGGCAGCGCACTGCGGAACTGGCCGCTCGGTTCTGGCGGTGCGCCGGTACCGGCCGGTGGTGCCGCGCTGGCCGGGCTGCGCGAGCTTGACCTGACCGGCCTGCGGAACCTGTCCGGCGTGGACGTGCTGCTGGCCAGCGATGTGGACAATCCCCTGCTCGGGCCCGACGGGGCAGCGGCGGTCTACGGCCCGCAGAAGGGCGCGTCCCCGGCCGATATCCCGGTCCTGGAGGACGGCCTGGCCCGGTGGGCCGACGTGGTGGAGGGCGCGCTGGGCGAGGGTTTCCGCGACCAGCCGGGCGCGGGCGCCGCGGGCGGGCTCGGCTTTGCGGCGCTGGCCTTCCTGGGCGCGCGGATGCGGCCGGGCATCGAGGTGGTGCTGGAACTGGTGTCCTTCAGCGAACGCGTGGCGGGGGCCACCCTGGTGATCACGGGTGAGGGATCGCTGGACGCGCAGACGTTGCGCGGCAAGGCCCCGGCGGGCGTGGCCCAGGCCACCCGGGCCGTGTCCCCGCAGACCCCGGTGGTGGCCGTGGCCGGCGCCTGTTCGCTCGACCGGGCGTCTCTGGCCCGGGCCGGGCTCGCGGGCGTGTACGCGCTCGCCGACCTCGAGCCCGACCTCCCGTCCAGCATGGCCAACGCCGGCCCACTGCTGGAAAAGCTCGCCGCCCGCCTCGCCGCCGACTGGCTCCCCAGCGAACGGGTTTAGTACTGCGACGGCACCTGGCAGTGAGGGCCCGGGGTACCTATCCGGCCGCTGCACGCCCGGGCCGTCAGCATTGGGCGCTGGCCCGTGGCCGCCTCAGTGGCGGCCGGATCGTTCTGGCCGAATATCCGAAGTGCCG
>Ga0116134_1001177_pt1 | contig 13336 bp, 13 predicted proteins | sample June2015DPH_19_5_FD_89737 | JGI IMG/M metagenome (GOLD analysis project Ga0116134, IMG submission 89737) | Peatland microbial communities from SPRUCE experiment site at the Marcell Experimental Forest, Minnesota, USA - June2015DPH_19_40 | ecosystem: Environmental > Terrestrial > Soil > Wetlands...
CGCCTCGGCGCCGCTGCTCACCGCGGAGGCGGTGCGGTACGCCGTGGCGTGCCTGCTGCTCATGCTGTTCGCCCGCGCGAGCGGCCGGAAGCTGGTCAGGCCGCGCGGCACGGAGTGGCTCTGGCTGACCGGTGTCGCCGCGACGGGCCTGGTCGTGTTCAACATCGCGCTGGTCCAGGGGTCGCGCCACGCCGAGCCGGCCGTCCTCGGCGTGGCGGTGGCCTGTGTTCCGCCGCTGCTGGCCGTGGCCGGGCCGCTGCTGGAACGGTCCCGGCCGAAGGGGCCGGTGGTCGCCGCCGCGCTGCTGGTCACCTGCGGAGCCGCCCTGGTCCAGGGCGGCGGTCGTACCGATGCGGTCGGCCTGGCCTGGGCGGCCGTGGTCTTCGGATGCGAGGCAGCGTTCACCCTGCTGGCCGTGCCCGTGCTCGGCGGCCACGGGCCCTTGGGGGTATCGGTGCACACCACCTGGATCGCCGCATTGATGTTCGGCGCGCTCGGGCTCGTGCGGGAGGGGCCGGCGGCCGTGACCCGGCTGCGCCCGGAGGACTGGCTCGCCACCGGCTACCTGGCCGTCGCGGTGACGGCCGTGGCCTTCGTCCTGTGGTATTCCGGCGTCCGCCGGCTGGGTGCCAGCCGCGCCGGCCTGTTTACCGGTGTCGCGCCCGTGGCCGCCGCCGTGGCCGGCCTCCTGCTCGGCGCGCCCGCGCCACGGCCACTGACCTGGGCCGGAATTGCGGTGGTCGGCACCGCCCTGGCGCTCGGCCTCCGGCCAGAACGCCCTGTCCGGGGCGCTAGGAGAGGCGCTCGATGATGCTGGCGGTGGACATCGCACCGCCGGCGCACATGGTGATCAGCGCGGTGGTCGCGTCCCGCCGCTCCAGTTCGTGCAGCGCGCTGGTCAGCAGCCGGGCGCCGGTGCTGCCGACCGGGTGGCCCAGCGCGATCGCGCCGCCGTTGACGTTGACCCGGTCCGGATCGGGCTGGTGCACGCTCAGCCAGGACAGCACCACCGAGGCGAACGCCTCGTTGACCTCGAACAGGTCGATGTCACCGATCGTCATGCCGCTGCTGGCGAGCACGCGCTCGGTGGCCGCGACCGGCCCGTCCAGGTGGTAGTACGGCTCGGCGCCGATCAGGCACTGGGCCACGATCCGGGCCCGGGGCCGGAGGCCGAGCGCACGGGCCCGGCCCTCGTCCATCAGCAGCACGGCGGCGGCTCCGTCGGAGATCTGCGACGACGTGCCGGCGGTGTGCAGGCCCCCGTCGACGACGGGACGCAGCCGCGCCAGCGCTGCACGGCTCGTCTCGCGCAGCCCCTGGTCGCGGTCCACCACCCGCGTCTCCCCGGTCGGCTCGCCGCCGCCGTCGAGCACCGGTGCCTTCACCGGGATGATCTCCCGGCCAGGCTTACGGCTTCGACGACCCGTTCAGCGGGTCGGCCGGGTGGCGCGCCAGGTACGGCGGCGAGGAGATCTCCCAGTTCCGTGCCGCGGACATGATCGCGGCCAAGTGGGGCATCAGCCGCGGCAAGATGGAGGAGTACGCGCTGGCGAGCCATCAGCGCGCGGCGGCCGCGATGGACGCGGGCGCGTTCGCGGCCGAGATCGTGGCCTACGGGAACGTGACGGCCGACGAGTGCCCCCGCCGGGACACCTCGGCCGCGGCGATGGCCGCCTTGCCGCCGCTGCGTGCGGACGGGGTGATCACCGCGGCGCTGTCCGGCCAGATCGCCGACGCCGCGGCCGCGGTGCTGGTCGCCTCGGCCGGGGCGGTCCGCACGCACGGGCTGCGCCCCCGGGCGCGGATCCACCAGCTCACCGTGCACGGCGGCGACCCGGTGCTCATGCTCACCGCGCCCATCGAGGCGACCGCGCACGCGCTGCGGCGGGCCGGGCTGAGCCTCGGCCAGATCGACCTGGTGGAGATCAACGAGGCCTTCGCGTCGGTGGTGCTCGCCTGGCAGCGCGAGACCGGCGCGGACCTCGCGCGGGTGAATGCCGGCGGCGGGGCGATCGCGCTGGGGCACCCGCTGGGGGCGACCGGCGCGCGGCTGCTCACCACGCTGCTGAACGCGCTGGAACGGACCGGCGGCCGGTACGGGATGGTGGCGATGTGCGAGGGCGGCGGCCAGGCCAACGTGACGATCATCGAGCGCCTGGGCTAGCGCCTGGGCTGACGTATCCGCCCAGGCGCTTCAGGTGCTGCTCGGCCTCGCTGGTGATCGCTTCGATCAGCTCCGCGCAGGACGGCAGGTCCTCGATCAGGCCGGTGACCTGTCCCGCCGACATCAGGCCAAGATCGGGCCGGCCGTCCACCATGGCGGCCCGCAGCAGCATCGGGGTGTTGGCGGCCATCAGCACCTGGGCCCAGGTCAGTTCGCTGTCGCGGCGCATCGCGCGGCCCTGGCGGATCAGCTCGGGCCAGCGCAGGCCGGATACCCCGCGGAACGCCGCGGCGTTCCGCGCCGACCGCAGCAGCCCGGCGATCCGCCCGGCCCCTTCCAGCCGGTCCACCAGCGGCGTGCGCAGCACCCGGTGCGGCACCGCGTCCACCCGGGTGGTGACCACCGTGCCGGTGACGTCCGCGGCGAGGTAGGCGCGCTTGACCGCGTCGGCCACCGGGCTGTCCCTGGTCAGCAGGAAGCGGGTGCCCATCGCGACCCCGGCGGCGCCGTAGGCCAGCGCGGCGGCCAGGCCCCGGCCGTCGAAGAAACCGCCGGCCGCGATCACCGGAATGCCGACGGCGTCCACCACCTGGGGGACCAGCAGGCTGGTCGGCACCGCACCGGTGTGGCCGCCGCCCTTGGCTCCGGTCGCGATCACCGCGTCTACGCCCCACGCCGCCGCCTTTTCCGCGTGCCGCCGGGCCCCGGCGGAGGCGATGGTGATCACCCCGGCGTCCCGCAGCGTGGCGATCAGCTCCGGCTTCGGCGCGAGCGCGAACGAGGCGACCGGCACCCGCTCGCTGATGATCACCCCGACTCGCTCGGCCGCGTCCGCGGCGTCGGCGCGCAGGTTGACCCCGAACGGGGCGCTGGTCCGCTCCCGGCATTTTTTTATGGCGTAACGGAGCTCACTCGGGCTCATCGTGGCCGAGGCGATGATCCCCAGCCCGCCGGCCCGGGAGGTTGCCGCCGCCAGCCGCGCACCGGAGACGTACCCCATACCGGTCTGGACCACCGGGCAGCCGATACCGAGGAGGTCGGTGAGCGGGGTCCGGATCACCGGACGTCCCGTTCACTGGAGTTGCTGCTCACCGGAGTTCCCGCTCACGCCGGGCCGCGGGGTCGAGCTGGTCCCGGATGAGGGCCAGTTCGCCGGCGCTGGGCCGCCGGGTAACCGGCACCTCGTCCGGCACGCTCAGCGGGAAGCCGGTGGCCGCCAGCACGTCACCGACCGGGACACCCGGGTGGACCGAGCGCAGCCGCATGGTCCGGGCCGGCGTCCGGAAATCCAGCACCGCCAGGTTGGTGACCACCACCCGCACCTCGTGGAAACGGTTGCCGGGCGCGCCGAGGGCGGCGGCGCGGTCATAGCCGATGCCGCAGGCCATGTCGACGCGCTGGAACTCCTCGTCCCGCGGGTAGTCCGGGACACAGCTGGTGAAGTGCGCGCCGCCGGGTGCCTCCACCACACCGTGCACCATGGCCCGGTTGATCAGCAGGCTCTGCGGCGGCCCGGCCGCCAGCAGGCGCTCCGTCGGCACACCTCCTCACACGACATGAAGGCGCGTTCGGCCGCCAGGCAGAACAGGTCGTCGAAGTAAGGATCCGGCCCGAGGTACTGCCCGTTGCCGCGCCGGTCCGCACGGTTGAGGTGGATCAGCGCCGCGTCCAGCCGGAGCGCGGGCATCGCGGCGAGTTCCTCCCCGTCGGCATACGGCGACCGCACCGTGCGCAGCTGCGGGTTCACCCGCATGACGTCGGAACCGAGACCGGCGCGGATCGGCAGGAACGGCAGCCGGTGCGCGGCGGCCAGCAGCCCCCAGTGCAGCATGCCCTCGTCAAGCTCGGTGAACTCGATGGTGCCGTTCTGCCGGGCCTGGCGGAAGTGCGGTTCGAGGGCAATCGAGTCGAGTGAGGAGAAGCCGCTGACGACCCGGCGCACCCGGCCCTCGGCCACCAGCAACCCGACGTCCGGCCCGGCGTACGACACCACCGTCAGGTCACCCACGCCGGACCGCAGGATGGCCCGGACCAGTGCCATCGGCTTGCGCCGCGACCCCCATCCGCCGATCCCGATCGTCATGCCGGACTCCAGCTGGCCGGCGACCGTCCGCCAGGCTCATCGCGATGCCGGTCCCGGTGCCTGTCACGGGGCCACCTCAGTGCCGTCCATAAACAGTGCCGTCCATAAACAGGGCCGTCCATAAACAGGGCCGTCCATGAACACTGTCGTCCACGAACGCCTGGCGTGCCCTGTCCGCCGCGCCGGTGAGGTTCAGCTCGAAGGTGAAGCCCTGTTCGTACCGGTAGGAGCGCTTGACGTCCACCGGGTCGATGCCGTTCAGCGACTGCTTGGCCAGCCGGATCACGCCCGGGTCCTTCGCGGCGATCTGGCCGGCCACGGCCCGGGCCGCCGCCCGCAGGCCACCGGCCGGGACGACGTCGAGCACCGTGCCGAAGCCCAGCAGTTGCTGCGCGGAGACGGTACGGCAGGTATAGACCATGGCGCGCATCAGCGGCTGCGGCACCAGCCGGGACAGGTGCGTCGCCGCGCCGAGGGCCCCCCGGTCCACCTCCGGCAGGCCGAAGGTGGCGTCGTCCGCCGCGATCACGATGTCGGCGTTTCCGGCCAGACCGACCCCGCCGCCGAGGCAGAAGCCGTGCACGGCGGCGATCACCGGCACGGCGCAGTCGTACACCGCGGCGAACGCGGCGAAGCACCCCCGGTTGGCGGCGACCAGCGCCTCGTGACCCGCGGTCCGCTGCATCTCCTTGATGTCCACGCCCGCGCAGAACCCACGGCCCGCGGCGGCGAGGATGACCGCGCGGACGTCCGGATCGGCCCCGGCGGCGGTCACCGCGCCGGCCAGGTCGAACCAGCCCTGCGCGGGCAGCGCGTTGACCGGCGGGACGTCGATGATCACCTCGGCGACGCCGTCCCGGGTGCGCGCCTCGATGCCCATGTCCGCTTCCTCGCCGCCGCAGTCCCTCGCGGGCACAGTCCCTCGCGGGCACAGTCCCTCGCGGGCACGGTCCCTCGCCGGCGCCGCCCGGCCGCGTGCCGTCCGGCTGAGCCCCGTCCGGCTGAGTGGCGATGTCGGCCATGACTTTACCTAGCGCTTGCTTGGTCAGCAGCCTAACATGAGGGGCATGCGCCCTGTCGAGCGCGCCGGTCAGGCCGTCGTCATCACCGGCGGCACCAGGGGCATCGGGGCGGGTATCGCGCGGGCGTTCCTCCGGGCCGGCGCCCAGGTTCTGGTGTGCGGCCGGAGCGCTGCGCCAGGTGCCGCCGGGCCGAAGGGTCGGGACGGTGTGCCGGTCGCGGGCGGCCAGGCCGCTGCCTTTGCCCAGGCGGACGTCCGGGATCCGGAACAGGCGCACCGGCTGATCGGCACGGCCCTCGACCTGTTCGGCCGGGTCGACGTGGTGGTCAGCAACGCGGGCGGATCCCCGTACGCGGACGCCGCCGCCGCGTCCCCGCGCCTGCACGCCCGGATCATCGAGCTGAACCTGATCGCGCCGCTGCACGTCGCGCAGAGCGCCAACGCGGTCATGCAGGGCCAGTCCGGTGGCGGATCGATCATCATGGTGGGCAGCGTGAGCGGCACCCGGCCATCCCCGGGGACCGCCGCCTACGGGGCCGCCAAGGCCGGCCTGCATCACCTGGTCACCAGCCTCGCGGTCGAGTGGGGACCGAAGGTGCGGGTGAATAGCGTCGTGCCCGGATTCGTGGCCACCGAGACCGGCAGCGAGCACTACGGCGGCGCCGCCGGGATGGCCGCTGTCACCGCCACCGTGCCCCTGCGCCGGATGGCGACCCCGGACGACGTCGCGGCCACCTGTCTCTTCCTGTCCTCCCCGCAGGCTTCCTACGTGAGCGGGGCGACACCGCCGTGGACCACGAGGACCTCGCCGTTGATGCCCGCGGCCGCCGGGCCGGCCAGGTACACCACAAGCGGGGCGACGTGCTCGGGCGCGAGCGGGTCCACCGCCCCGTCCGGCGGCCCGCCCATCAGGTCAGCGGTCATGCTGGTGCGCGCCCGCGGGCAGATGGCGTTGGCCCGCACGCCGTAGCGGGCGCAACTGCGCGCGGTGGCGACCGTCAGTGCGGCGATCCCGGCCTTGGCCGCGGCGTAGTTGGGCTGTCCCGGGGAGCCGAGCAGGAACGCCTCGGAGGAGGTGTTCACGATCCTGGCGTAGACCGGCCCGCCCGCCCGCTTGCTCTGCTCCCGCCAGTACGCCGTGGCGAAACGGGGTGGTCACGAAGTGGCCGCGCAGGTGCACCCGGATGACCAGATCCCATTCCTCGGCGGACATCGTGAACACCATCCGGTCCCGGAGTACGCCCGCGTTGTTAACCAGGACGTCCAGCCGGCCGAACGCGTCGAGCGCGGCGCTCACCAGCTTCTGGCCGGTCTGCCACTCGCTGACGTCCCCCGGGCAGACGACGGCCTGCCCGCCGTCGGCCCTGATCTCGTCCGCGACCGTCTGGACAGATTCACCGGGCAGATCATTGAGGACGATCCGCGCGCCGGCCCGGGCCAGCGCGCGCGCCTCGGCCCGGCCGAGCCCGTTGCCCGCGCCGGTGACGATTGCCGCCCTGCCCTCCAGTGCCAGCGCCTCGTTCATGGCAGGAAGCTCCTCTGCTCTGTAGCGACACTGTTCTATAGCGACACTGTTCTGTAGCGGCCCGGCTCCGTAGCGAACCGGCTCGGTAGCGGTCCTGCTCAGTAGCCAGGTCCGCTGAGGACCCCGCCATCGGCGGTGAATTCGCTGCCGGTCGAGTAGGACGAGTCGTCCGACGCGAGGAACCCGACGAGCCGGGATATCTCGATCGGCTTGGCGAACCGGGCCAGCGGCATTGACGTGACGAAGGCCTCGCCGCTGGCCTGGTCGAAGGTTCCGTTTCCCGACAGGGTCATGCTGGTCAGTACCCCCCCAGGATGAACCGAGTTGACCCGGATGCCAAACCTGCCGAGCTCTTGCGCGGCCGCCTTGGTCATCCCGCGGACCGCGAATTTGCTCGCACTGTAGGCGGAGAGCCCGGCTGCCCCGGTGAATCCCTCGATCGAGGAGATGTTGATGATCGACCCGCCGCCCGCGGCGGTCATCGGATCGATGACCGCCTTCATGCCAAGCCAGCAGCCCACCGCGTTGATCTCCAGGATCCGCCGGAAGTCAGCCAGCGGCATCTCCGCGATCGAGCCGAATTTCAGCACTCCCGCGTTGTTGACCAGCACGTCCAGCGCGCCGAACGTGTCCAGCGCGGTACTGACCGCGGCTGCCCATCCGGCTTCGCTGGTGACGTCGTGGCGAACATAACGGCACGAGCCCGGGGGAAGCCCGGCGGCCACGGCGGTGCCCTTGTCGTCCAGCACGTCGCCGAATACGACCCGGGCGCCCTCGGCGACGAAGTGACGCACGTGGGACTTGCCCATGCCCCGGGCGCCTCCGGTGATCAGTGCGACCTTGCCGCCGAGCCGGCCCATGATCGCACCTCCAGCTTCCGGCCAACAGCTTCCCGGCCAACAACCTCTAGACCAAACGCTTGCTTGGTAAGAGGTAACAGAACGTCGCAGGGCCGCCAGGGTCTGCGGTGTTCGGGGTGTTTGGGGTTACCGGGCTCCCGGCTGCTGCGTGCCCTGCTGCTCCTGCGGGCCCTGCGCCGGGGCGGAGATTCCGTCGAACAGCAGCCGGAGAAATCCGTCCGCCACCTGATCGGTGCTGAATCCGCCGGCCCGGCGCCACTGGGCGGGGATCCACAGCACGTCGCGGAGCAGCCGGTAGGTGAGCTTCGCGTTCAGGTCGGCGCGGAAAAGGCCGGCTTGCTGGCCTAGTTCCAGCTGCGTGACCCAGGTCCGCTCGATCTCGCCCAGCGACTTGCGCAGGTAACCGAACCTGGGCTGCGAGGTGAAGTAGTTCCAGTCGCTCTCCAGCATCGCGAGTGCGGCCCGGTGCCGGGTGAGCGTACGGCTCGTCGAGCGGACGATCTGCTCGATGACCACGCGGGGGCTCCCGCCGGAGGCGACCGCCGCGCGGTAGTCGGCGAGTACCGCGTTCATGAAGCTGGAGAGGATCTCGTCGCCGATCGACTCTTTGGAGTCGAAGTGGTAATACAGGCTGCCGGAAAGGATGCCGGCGGCATCCGCGATCTCACGCACGGTCGTGGCACGGTATCCCTTCTGCGCGAAAAGCTCGCCGGCGAGCTGCACCATCTGGGCGCGGCGTTCGGACCGGGCAGGTCCCTCCGCGGCCGTCCCGCCGGAGGCGTTGCCCCGGCCTCCAGTCGGAATCTTCCTAGGCGAGCTCATGGCGCCCATTATCGCCGTTACGCGGCTGTGCACCCGCGTGGTGCCCCGGCCCCGCGTGGTGCCCCGGCCCCGCGTGCCCCGCATCCCCCCGCCTCTACCGCGGGCATAGGCTCCGGGCATCAAGTGATCACGAGGGGTACCGCTGCCATCTCCCGGCGCGTTGCGAGGAACGAATGGATCAGACCGCCGACTACGTCGTTGCCGGGGCCGGCAGCGCCGGATGCGTGCTGGCGAAACGTCTCGCCGAATCGGGGGCCAGCGTCATCCTGCTGGAGGCCGGCGGCCCGGACCGTACGCGCCTGGTGCGCAAGCCCGGGATGATCGCCATCTTCCACAACGTCCCCGCGCTGAAGAAGCGCCTGGATTGGGGGTACTACACCGCCCCCCAGCCCAGCGCGCTGGGCCGTAGGATCCCGCAGCCCCGTGGCCGGGTGCTCGGCGGTTCCGGCTCGATCAACGGCATGCTGTTCGTCCGCGGTAACCGCAAGAACTACGACGACTGGGCCGCCGCCGGCTGCGCGGGCTGGAGCTATCCGGAAGTGCTGCGCAGCTTCAAGCGGATGGAGAACTGGGAGGACGGTGCCAGCGAACTGCGCGGTTCCGGTGGCCCGATCCAGGTGACGCGGCAGAAAGACCTCACCGGGGCCTCGCAGGCGTTCATCGAGGCACTCGCCGACACGGCCAGCGTCCCGAAGATCGACGACTACAACGGCAAGTCCCAGGAAGGCGTCACCGTTTTCCAGCAGAACACCGGCGGCGGGCTGCGGTACAGCTCCTCGGTTGGCTATCTCGACGATCATGGCCTGCCGAACCTGCAGGTCCGCACGGGCGCCGTCATCACCCGGATCGTGATCGGCAACGGGCGCGCCACCGGTGTCGAGGTCAGTACGGCGGCGGGGCGCGGCACCATCCGGGCGGCCCGCGAGGTGATCCTGTGCGCCGGCGTGTACGGCTCGCCGCAGATCCTCATGCTGTCTGGCCTCGGGCCCGCGGCGCACCTGCGCCGGCACGGCATCGACGTCGTCGCCGACCTCCCGGTCGGTGACAACCTGCGCGACCACATGTTCGTCCCGATGACCTACGTCATGAGGTCGGCCCGCAACCGTGGCACCACGCCGTACTTCGCCGGCGGCATGATCAAGGAGGCGGTCCGCGGCGGCACCTGGATGGGCCGCACCGTCTTCGAGGCCGTCGGTTTCGTCCGCAGCCCCGGGCGCGGGAGATCCCGGACATCCAGATCCATGCGCTGCCGTGGTCGTACCCGTTCCCCAACCAGGACGCACCCACCAGGCACAAGGTCGATAAGCGTTCCGCCCTGACGATCATGCCCACCCTCATATACCCGAAGAGCCGCGGCACCCTCCGGCTTGCCTCAGCCGACCCGGTGGCCCCGCCGGTGATCGATCCGGCTTACCTGACCGATCCCGACGACAGCAGGCTGCTGCTGGACGGCATGGACCTCGTCCGCGAGGTGATGGCGAGCAACATCATCGCCAAGGGGATCTCCGCCGAACTGTCGCCCGGGCCCGGCTACCGCGGGCGGGAAGCCCTGGCCAAGGAGCTGCCGAACCGCGCGACATCGGTCTATCACGCGGTCGGCACGTGCCGGATGGGCGTGGACGAGCGGGCCGTGGTCGACCCCGCCCTGCGGGTCCGTGGCATCGACGGGCTTCGCGTCGCCGATGCGTCGATCATGCCCAGCATCGTCGGCGGGAACACCAACGCCCCGGCCATGATGATCGGCGAGCACTGCGCGAGCCTCATGCTGAACGGCTGTTCGCCGCCCCAGTAAATCGTGCAGTAGATCGTTGTAGTCCTCGCCCTGGCACGGCGACTACTTCCTCAGCTGACCGAGCGCCAGCGCCTCCGCTACGTTGCCCGCTACCGGGATCACCTCATCCAGCCCGGTCAGCGATAGCATCCGCGCCACCACCGGCTGCACGCACGCCACCACCAGTGATCCGCCTGCCGCCTCCAGCCGCTGGTTCACCGCCAGCAGCACACGAAGTCCCTGCGAGGCCATAAATCCCACCCCCGCCAGGTCCGCCACCACCCGCCGGGCCGGCTTCGCGACCTCCTGCATCAGTGCATCCCTGAACGCCTGCTCCGTCGTCATATCAATGTCCCCGGTTACTGACACGACCACGTGCCCCGGCCCGGCCACGACCCGCACGTTCAGCCCCACTCCGCCATCATCGGGGATGCCCATGGACGGCTGAGCATTCATTCCCCGGTCCTTCCAGTGCGCAGACAACGTGACTAACCCGAACCCACGGGTAGCGGGCCCGGGTAACGAGGAGCAACTCCGTCCGTTGCATAACCGTTGCAACCAGGATAGCCGCCTTACCCCCGTTTGTCCGCGCGGGGGCCACCGAAAGGGCCTGGCCGCGCTGGCGTGGACCGGCGTGGACGCTCGGCCAGCTGCGGCGCGGCGAGCTGTGGGAGAGCACGGCCATCCCGGAGATCAGGGATCAGGCCGCCGAGCTGGCCGGATCGATCCTCGCCCACGCGAGGGCCGGCACACGGGAGGTCGCATGAGAGCCGACGTCGTCGAGACGCCGGAGCTCGGCAACCGCAGTTACGCCATTTCCGACGCTGGCACCCTGAGATGGGAGGCACCGGGAGCAGGCCCTGCTGCCGCCCACGAGACCAGCGAGTCCCGCCGGGCTCGCCTTGCTCTGGTTTGCCGGCCGTCCCTGGCCGCAGCAGCGCGGCGGATCGGCTGGAATGCGCTGCTGCGGCCGGGCGGGTAACCGTGGATCAGTCGGCGGGCGCCCGGGGCGCTGGTGGGCGGCTGCCGTCGTTGTCAGGCACGCTGGCGGCGGGGTTGCCCTGCCAGCGTGACCGCGGCGGGATGTGTTCGCCTTTCATGACGAAGGAATCGGTCTCAATAATTGCTGCGTCGCCGATGACGGCGCCGTAGTGGACGAAGCTGCCGGTGCCGAGGGTGGCTCGGGCGCCGATGGTGATGGGGCCGGATTTGAAGGCGCCGTCTTCGAGGGAATGGCCCTGCACGGTCGTGGACACGTTCAGCGTGGCGTCGCTACCCACGCTGACCATGCTCCGCTCCACGATGTGGCAGCCGTCGTCGAACAGGCGGCGGCCGGTCCGCACGCCGAGCAGGCGCCAGATGAGGCCCATGTAGGGGGTCCCGCTGAACAGGTGGATGTAGGCGGTGGCGGGCACCTTCCAGAAGCGTTCGTGGCGCCAGAACGCGGGCTGGTAGATCGAGCAGTACTGCGGGCGCAGGCGGCGGAACCCGGTGACGGCGCGATCGACTAGCACCCAGTAGCCGACGGTGAACGCAAGGTCGGCGACGAGCATCGATGCGGTGCTGAGCATGTCGGACTGGCCGTCGGCTCCGGCCGCGAGCAGCGCAAGGAGCGCCAGACCGAAGAGGTAGAACCAGCGCACCAGTAGATACCAGCCGATGGTGGCGGCGTTGTACCGGTTCTTGGCGGCCAGCCGGCGGCGCCGTTCGGGCCCGGTGGCCAGGTGATCGAAGCGGTGGTCCCGGCTGACGGTGCGGGGGATCTCAAAGCAGGGCGAGCCGAGCAGCCCGACCCCTTCGCGGACCGGGCCGGCGATCGGGACCATGGCCTTGGTGGCGATCAGGCAGTCGTCGCCGACGCGGGCGCCGGCCGGGTAGGTGACGCCGTTGCCGACGAAGTTCCGCTTGCCGATGGCGGTGGGCAGGACGCGGAACGAGGTGGCCGAGAACTCCGCGTTGATGAACGACAGCCCGTCGGAGACCAGCGTGCCGGTCCCGACTGACGCCAAGGTGGGCACCTCGTGCTTGACCGCCATGCCGAAGTTGGAGCCGGTCTGCTGCACCGGCGTCAGCCGGTAGCCCAGCGCCCGCAGGTAGTAGACGACCGCGGAGCTGTCGCCGAACAAGTAGTTGAAGAAGGGGATGTTGGTCAGCCGGGCGATGGCTCGCTGGAGTGCGTAATGCATGCCGAACAGCGGATACACCTTCCCGGGCTGGAGGGCGGCGGCCAGCAGCCGGGGAACGGTGGTGATGAGCAGCAGCCCGGCCACGAGCAGGCCGAAGAATGCGGCTGCGGAGATCTCCGCCGCGTCCTGTCCGTACATCCAGCCGGTCATCGGGCCGCCTGCGAGCAGGCGGGTGAGCATCGCCGGGTGATACAGCACCGCGGCCGCCACCGCTGTCTCCAGCGGCCCGATGACAGCGACCGCCAGCAGCAGCCGGCCGATGGCGGTGGCGCCCCGGCGAAGACTGCCGCAGCGGGCGGGCGGGACGGTCTGGTAGTTGTAGCCGGGATCGGCGGGCTGGGCCGGCGAGCCGTGCCAGCATTGCCCGGCCGGGACCACCTGACCGGCGTGCAGCGCGGAGGAGTGCCCGAGCTGGGCGCCGTCGCCCAGGCCGGTGCCGATGTCCAGGACCGTCTGCTCGCCGACGAAGGCGGCCGCGCCGATGGTGACCGGGCCGGTCTCGATGAGACCGGCCCGCGCGCGGTAGCCGTTGAGATAGGAGTCCTTGCGAATTACCGCGCCGGGCCCGATGCTGAGCAGGTCGGTGCACACCGGCAGGTGCGGGGTGAAGATGACCGCGCCCCGGCCGACTTTCGCCCCCAGTGCCCGCAGGTACAGGCCGTAGAGCGGGGTGCCGACGAACATCCGCGCCATGGGGTTGGCGATGACCAGCGTCTTGACCACCCAGAAGCGGACGTACGCCAGGCTCCATATCCGGATCCGCTGTGGCTTCCAGCGCCCGATCAGGGCCCACTTCGCGACCACCGGGAGCGCACCCATGACTAGCAGCCCGCCGCCGCCGATCACGGCCAAGCGCGCGTATACCTCTCCTATCCCGTGGCTAGCGGTGACCCAGTTCAGGCCG
>Ga0116134_1001180_pt1 | contig 13322 bp, 8 predicted proteins | sample June2015DPH_19_5_FD_89737 | JGI IMG/M metagenome (GOLD analysis project Ga0116134, IMG submission 89737) | Peatland microbial communities from SPRUCE experiment site at the Marcell Experimental Forest, Minnesota, USA - June2015DPH_19_40 | ecosystem: Environmental > Terrestrial > Soil > Wetlands >...
AATCGGCATTGGCGGTTGCTTTCAACGATCACTGTGACGCCATCGTCGCCACCGTCGTAGTCGCGCACGATCGGCCTGCGATAATCGAGCCCAGCGTTATAGAGTTCCTTAACAGCAAGACCATCCTGGGTTGGGCCGAGGTAACGCTTGGTTTGTAGCATCGGTGCTCGGTCACGTCGTAGCGTCGGCGTGAACTAACGTTCGCAATTGGCCCCTCGCGACATGCGGCGCTGAGATGGTTGCCGGTCGCTTTCGGGGCATCGCGGACATAGTCGGACGTTCTGCTAGTTCGACCCGATCGCGAATGACCCACGGCGGACAATCATATGGTAGTCATGCGAGCCATCAAACGGGTGACGGATGATAAGCCATGTTGGAAACTGACAAGGTGTTCGCCGGCTCGATTCCGGAAAATTACGACCGCTATATGGTGCCGTTGATTTTCGAGCCGTACGCCGCGGACATTGCACGACGCGCAGCGTCCATGTCGCCAAGCGCCGTTTTGGAAACCGCCGCGGGCACCGGGGTTGTCACCCGCGCAGTGGCGCCAAAACTGTCCCCCCGTGCAAGCTATGTCGTAACCGACCTCAATCAGCCGATGCTTGAGTACGCCGCTTCGCGACAAGCTCCCGATAGTCGCATCAAATGGCGCCAAGCGGATGCTCTGACGCTACCGTTTGAAAATGCGACCTTCGATCTCGTTTGTTGTCAGTTCGGCGCGATGTTCTTTCCCGACCGCTCATCAGCCTACCGCGAAGCAAAGCGAGTCCTAAAGCCCGGAGGGCATTTTTTATTCAGCGTATGGGATCGCATCGAGGAGAACGTTTTTGCGGATGATGTGACGAATGCTCTCGCAAAGATGTTTCCGAACGATCCGCCGCGCTTTCTGGCACGCACGCCGCACGGCTACCACGATACGGCACTGATCCGTAGCGAGCTGGAGGACGCAGGTTTTTCCAGTGTGATTATCGAGACGAGAGCCGAACAAAGCCGTGCATCCTCGCCGCGCCTTCCGGCCGTTGCTTATTGTCAGGGAACTCTTCTTCGCAACGAAATCGAGGCGAGAGACGCGGGAAAACTGGAAGCTGCAACCGACTACGCCGCATCGGCGATTGCAGACAGACATGGTAGCGGCGAGGTTGCTGCCAAAATTCAGGCGCACGTAATCGTGGCTGTGGTCTAAATGTTGGGATATCCCCTTCTGGCACGTCGCTGCGTTCGCTGCGCCGCAAAATCTAGGACGCTATCGGACCAACAACGGACAACGGGCTGAAAGTTTGGTTTATGGGCGAACATTCTGGTTGAGGCGGAAAAGATTATTCGGATCATACTTGCGCTTGAGTGTCACTAGGCGGTCGTAGTTTTCGCCATAGGCGGCCTTCACCCGGTCATCGCCTTCATCGCCCAAGTTGTTGACGTACACACCTTCCATCGCGAAGGGGCGAAGAGCCCCGTACATCTCGCGCGCCCAGGCCATGTTGGCTTCGTCGGCCGCCGGATCGGTCCATATCGAAACGGGAAAAGTATCATAAGCCGCGCCGCGGTTCGCGTACGCAGTGGCTGCTCGCGGCACTCGGCCGATGGCTCCTCCCACCTGTTGGAATACGAAGAACGATCTCGGAGACGGGACGGACGGGAATCGATCGATCAGCGGGTCCGCCGCAGCCTTGGTAATCTCACGTAGAAACTGCGCCTTCCAGTAGAAGCGGTGCCCCCGCGGGAACGACGCGTCTCCCGCCTTTTGCAGCTGCACGTAGGAGATCGGGCCTATGCGATCCGCGACCGGCGTGAGCGCCTGGCGCAGCGGCCGCAGAATGCGCTCCCCGTCGTCCATCGGCCCGGCATAGAAAGCCGAGATCGCAAATCCGTGGCTACCGTCCGGCATGGTGATCAGCGCCGCATCCGCGCACAATGCATCTGGCGCGGCCGCTGAGAATTCGGCGTAGAGGCGCAGCGCATCGCGCACCGACTTCCATTCGTAGACGAGAGATCCAGCCAACACAGTCGGCCCCAGCGGATGCAGCCGGTACGTGATTGCAGTAACAATGCCAAAATTGCCCCCGCCGCCACGCAGTCCCCAGAACAGGTCAGCGTTCTCATGTTCGGAGGCGTTCAGCACCTGCCCGTCCGCCGTGACAATCTCAGCCGATAACATGTTGTCGCAGCTCAGCCCGTGCTTGCGGCCGAGCCGACCGATGCCGCCGCCGAGCGTTAGCCCGATCAGGCCGGTGTCACTGTTCACACCCGTGGTCGTCGCGAGCCCATGCGCTTGCGTTGCCGCGTCGAGATCGGCCAACAGCGCGCCTCCTTCTGCGCGGGCTGTGCGGCTTGCAGGATCGACGGTTACGCGGTTCATCGGTGACAAGTCGATCACGAGACCCCCGTCGCATAGCGAGGCCCCTGCGATGTTGTGGCCGCCGCTGCGAACTGCCGTGAGGATGCCCGTGGTCCGGGCGAAATCAACGGCTTCGATAACGTCCTGGCGTTTCGCGCAATAGGCGATCAATGCGGGACGACGGTCGATCATCCCGTTCCAAACGGCGCGAGCCGCCTCGTAATTTTGATCTCCAGGGCAAACTAACACACCCGACAGCCGGTGGCGGAACGACTCCAGTCCGCTTCCATCGACCTTCCTCTCATCGGGTCGGATGCTCGATTCGACTATTGCCATGGTCTTGACCCCTGCCTGTTTTGGGCTGTGGGGAAGCTGGACGCGGCTCTTTCGCAAAGCAAAATCGAATTTGTCAGGTGAAAGATGAATTCATTTCATCTAGGATGGCCGCTAGTGAGACGGCTTCCACCACTCGGCACGTTGCGCGCCTTCGAGGCCGCGGCCCGGCACCTCAGCTTCAAGGAAGCGGCTAACGAACTCGGCCTCACGCCCACGGCAATCAGCCACCAGGTACGGATGCTCGAGGAGTATTGCGGCGAGAAGCTGTTCCGCCGTCGCCCGCGCCCGCTCGCCCTCTCAGATGCCGGAGCGAGGTTATTCCCGGCAATTCGCCACGGCTTCGATGTATTCGCATCGGCTCTATCGTCACGCCCCACCGAAGCGGAGGCAAAGCCGCTCCGCGTAACGACCACCAGCGCGTTCGCGAGTCGTTGGTTGGTTCCTCGGCTCAGTTTGTGGCGCGAGGTGCACGCAGATATCGCACTGTCGATCATTGGTGTGGACCGGGTGGTGAAGCTCGACGCCGACGAGGCTGATCTCGCGATTCGCTACGCCCGCTCAGCGCCGCACGGCGCGTCGCACGAGATTTTCCGCGATCAGTTCTATCCCGTGTGCAGCCCTAAGCTGCTCACCAGAGGTCCGACGATCCGCCGAGCCTCGGATTTTGCGGGGTATCCGCTCATCCATTTTGATTGGTTCGCCAACGATCCCACGGGTCCCAATTGGACGAGGTGGTTCGAGATGGCGTCGGTGAGCGATCCACGAGCACGCCAAGGGTGCCAGATTGCGCTGAGCTTCCGCGAAGAGCTGCACGCCATCGAGGCGGTCCTCGCCGGCCAAGGCATCGCACTATGCAGCGATGTTGTCGTCGCAGACGACCTTGCGTCCGGCGCCCTTGTCAAAGCCCTCGATCTCGCTCTTCCCGGCTATGGATACTATCCGGTCTATGCCCCCAATCAGCCGCGCCGGGCAATCATTGAAGTTTTCGTACAGTGGATCTCCACCGTCGCCCGACGCGAAATGGTCGCCCGCGCCGGCCTCTCGAATATCTCTAACGATAAGCAATGATTAGCGTCCGCCGCGTGCAGCAGAGATTGTCGCACCCACCGCCGGGCCAAACCGGAAGTGACAGACGCACGCCCGAAATGACGTTGATGAACCCATAGGCGACATGAGCGTGTCAGATCGCCTTTACAACGATGGCTCGCTAGTGAGGTCACCTCAACGTTACCCGTCTTTAAGCGAAGCCGCGACGCGTTCAACGGCGAGCGAGTCGCTATCGAGCTTGGTGACCAAGACTTGAAGATTGTGATCAATTGCCGAGATGGCTCTGGCGATGTGGTCCAGCGCCTCGATAATATCGTCTAAGGCGTTATCGTGTCCTTGCGTCGGAACGAAGGGGCGTATGACGCCGACTGGCCCGCCGATGCGGTTCTTACGAGACATCGCTTTGGCTCCGCTAGCTCTCAAAATTTCTTCGACATGCCGAGGAAGTAGCCGCGGCGCGGGCCGTCTTGCGGCGCGAACACGCCGATGCCGGTCCCGCTTCGAATTTGATAGACATCATCGAAGAGGTTGACGATGTCGAAGCGCACCGTCATCGGCTTCGGATCGTCTGAGAGAAGAAATTCACGCGCGATTCCGACATTGAACTGTGTATAAGGCGGCACCGAGGAGATGTTGGCATCGCCGCTGCGCAAACCGCTGCCATAGATCATGTCGCCGGTGAGCCTGGTTCCGCACCAAGACGGTGCCGTCCATGGACCGCCCGGTGCGCCGCCGAATGTCTCGTTCGCATAAGCGGGCCGGCCGCAGAATTGATAAACGGCGCCCGCCGAGGCGGTGACGAACTGATTGTGATCGGTGTAGATCCAGTGCGTCTGGATGTACTGGAACTGGGTCAAGCCGCCGAGATCGGCAAGCGGCGTGGTGTTGTCGAACAGATATTGGTTTGAGACGACGTCGGTCGCTCGCTGCTGGGCCACAGCCAGGTTGGCATAGGCCTGAAAATTGCCGCTGTGAAATTTCCCAGTGAACTCGATGCCTTCATTGATGCCCTGGGCGTAGTTAAAAGCGCTCAGCACGTAAGCTTGGCCGAAGATGCCGTTGTCGATGAGATCGGTCGCGATCTTGTAATAGACGTCGACACCGAGATCGAGATCCGTGCAATCTTTCGCCGCGGGCTTGCTGCACCCGAACGGAATGTTTTGATCGAGACCGGCATCGAAATAATGCGAGCGCTCCGGCAGCACCGGACTATTCCCCTGGCCGGCGGGAGGCGCCGCGGTGGTGTTGTTGAACAAGCCGATATTGACGGGCGCAGCCTCCACCAGCACCGGCGGGGTAAAATAGCGCGCGTAGCCGAAATGGAACTTCGTGAAATCGAACGGCAAGTAGGTGAAACTGATGCGCGGACTTAGCTGGTTAGCGCTGACGAATTGCCACATCTGGTCGAAGCGCAGACCGCCGTTGATAATGAACTTGTCAGTGACTTTCCATTCGTCCTGCGCATACATGCCGGCGAGAAAACCGGTCGTCGAGACATTGTCGGTAATCGTGAAAGGCGCGTCGACCGGCAAGCCGCCTACGGCCGGCTCGACCAGCGATGTATTGCCGACGAAGGCCTGTTCGCCGCTGAAGAAAAAACCGGTGCGGATAGTGTTCGCCGGATTGATCTGATACGAGCCGTCGGCCTGGATGCCGTTGGTGTAGGATTGGCGCACGACGTCCGGGGCGACGCCGTTGATCAGCAAATCGCCAAGCGGATCCGGCGAATAGTGCAAACGGTCATAGCGTGTGAAATAAGAAATCTGCCCGTTAAAGCCGTTGATCGATCGTTGCAGCGCCAGCACGCCGTATTGCGTATCCTCGAACTGGTTCTCGTTGAGCAGCGCCGAATTGAAGGTGGTGACGCCAAACGCGCTCACGACTGGAGGATTTCCGAGCAACCCGACGGGCTGGCCCGGGGTGTTGGGAATCTGAAACGTGCTGGTCGAGGTTCCCGCGATCAGGCTGAGCCGCGTATAGGGGTCGACGAACGTCGACATATAAGCGAAGTCTTTCCCTTGTTGCGAGAAGTCATGGATCGGGCTGTAGGAGGCCGTCGAGTTCTCGATGCCCTCTTTGGTTTGCAGGTAACGGCCGGTGAAAAAGTACTGGACGCCGGGAAAGCAATCCGCACTGGGCAACGCGCGGGTTCCCGGGGCTGGCGCTACTGTCGCCGGGCACGTGCTCCCGAACGTGCCGCCGTATTGGATCGTCGGCGTGAACGTTCCTTGACTGCCGCCGTAAATGCTGACGAGACCGCTGTTGTTGAAGATGTCGGCGCGGGTCGTGATATCGACCAGCCCTACTGTTCGGAGCCCGTATTCGGCGGGGAGCGCTCCCACAACCAAGGCAATGCTGCCGATCCAGCTGGCGTCGAGAATGCTGCCGAAGCCGGTCAGTCCATCGGGCAGCATCACGCCATTGATGCGAAACTGAACGTTGGCGTGGTCATTGCGAACGTGAAGTAGGCCGCTCGCGGCGGAATCCTGCGTGACCCCCGGAGCCTGCAACAGGATTCGCTCTACCGGGGTGTTGGTGCCGCCGGGAAGAGCGTCGATGGTGGCATCGCTGATGACGGCTGAGCTCGTGCCGATGGTCGTATAGAGATTGCTGCGCGTCTGGTCGAAGGCATCGGCTTTGGAATTAAGCTGAGCGGCGGGCGTGACTGGTGCCGCCGGTGCGGGTGCGGCAACGCGCACGCGCCGCGGCTTAGGCTTTGGTTTTGCGCCCGAGACGACGACCTCGGGAAGCTTGATAGGCGCGGTTTGCGCGCTTGCTGCGCCGCCGAGCGCCATGAGCGCGAGCAACGCCGAGCCGCCCAGGAAATACCCGCGACCGGCGCGGTATGCATGAATAGACATAACGCTTCGTTCCTGATTCTGGAAGGAATGGCCAATCGACCGGCCCGTCGGGCGGTCGTGCTGACGCGACACATCGAGATGTGTAGGAGACGGTCGCGTTCAATCCTGCGAACATCGCCCGCGCGAAAAACCCGCGCAGCAATCCCGAAGATCAGCAACAACCTGAGGTCAGGCGAGCGGTGGAGCGCGTGGTTGAAATGGAGCTCGCCGCGGCACGATGAAACCGACCGCGACGCGATCGAAGTGCTCGATTGGTCGAGACACAAACGGCACCGGCAGTTGCGGCGCCGGCGGCACGAAAGAGTTCGCAGCGAGATAGATCGTGGCACAGATCGCGCAATAGTCGTCGTCCGCGTCATTGCCGGGGTGCGGCGTGCCAAGCTGCGACGCCTGGGTTCCCGAGCCGCTTACAGCCAGAGCGGGGTAGGTGCGGTGAACGCCGTCGAGATGGACATGGCCGAATGACACGACGAGTTGCAGCGCCAGCGCGGCCAGCGCCAGCCAACTTCCAAACCGCCTGTTGTGAACCCAACGCATGGGCGAATGTAGCCCTTTGCCGCGCAGCCGAGCCCGCGCCCGCAGTTTACGACGGCCGTGCCGTTATGCAACGGAATAGGAACCGGAACGTGCGCCGCATGGAACGACGGCCCATGTTGTGGCAACGCGGCAACACCCTTCGAGGGCAACCGGACTATCCACCGCACCATTTTGGTAGTGATCGGGGGATAAGCGGACATCGCGCAGACATCTTCGACGGGTCGAAAATCTCAGCAGACATTTAGGGGAGCCCCTTGCAAAGGGACCATGGACCCAACAGGTTTCAAAATTTGGCGACGACCGGACTACCGTCAAATTTGTACGCGATACCCGCGCGAAGATCGCTGATCGGGAGATTGCTGCCAGCTTCGGTCGCGTTCGTTGCGACGTTCACAAAACCCGCAGTGCGAAGATCAGTGTAGCGGTATTCAATACGTCCGAACACGTTGTCGGTGAAAGCATATTCAACCCCGGCGCCGGCAGTCCAGCCGGTCGAATTGCCACCGTTGGTAACGAACGGAGCAGCTCCGGTAAGGGCGTAAGACGTTGAAGGGTTGCCCCACGCCCACCCCCCGGTGCCAAACACGAGACAGCGATCAAACGCGACGCCTAGCCGACCGCGGATTGAGCTGTAGTCATTCACGGTCGTTGAAATCGCGAAAGGCCCGTTGGGAAAGGCGCCCGCCGCGCCAAGCGGCGCCAGCGTTTGACTGTTGCCGATCAGATTGGACCATTGCCAATCGCCTTCGACACCGACCACGAATTTGTGGAACTGATAATTGCCACCGATGAAGAGCCCAGCAAGCGGGCCGTTCACCCCATAGCTGTATGGCGTCAAGGGAATGGCTGCCGCACTGGTCAGGGTCTCCTTCGGCGTTGCCCAGCCATAGCCACCGTCGCTGCCGAGATAAAAGCCGGTCCAATCGTAAGCATAGGAAGCGGGAGGCGACTTGTAGACCAGCGCCGGCGAGGGCGGTCTAGTGTAGGTAGCCGGTGCGGCGACGGCAGCCGGTGCGCCTGAATTGAACTTGTAGTTCACACCGAATTCGATCGCGCTCACATTGGTCGTCGAACTCGTGGTGAGTTGCGAGAACGGAAGCGAAATGGTCGACGATCCAAAGCTTGTATAGCGATACTCGGCAAAGGCGTTCCAATTCTGCGCGAAGGCGTAGGCAATGCCGCCGCCCGCCGTCCACCCACCGAGGCCCTTGTTGACGGCCTCGTCGGTGCCGGCTGTCGCGTTGTTCAGCACGCCCGTCAACTGCGTCCGGACGAATTGATCGTTGGACCAAGCCCAGCCGCCCTTTGCGTAATACAAGATATTATCGGCGGCGTAACCGATCCGTGCGCGAACGGTTTCGCTATCAAAGACCGTTGTCTGGTTCGCGCTGGTGCCGGAGGCGTCAGAGATTGTCGTCGTCTTGGTGCCCCCGGAGGACATGTCAGCCGTTAATCCGATCACCATCCGAGACGGCATCATGTAATCGAAGCCTAACTGAATGCCGCCACCCCATTGTGACGTATTGCCGTTGGCGGCAGGGAACGCTGCGCCGGTCGCGGTATTGACGGTGTTGCCGTTGCTTCTGAACGAACCGCCGCCGACGTGGGCACCGACATAAAATCCGGTCCAGTCATAATTCGGAGCAGGAGCTTGGTAGGCGGGGATTGCGCGCTTGAGCTCGGTTGCCATGGCCGGAACGTTGATCGTATCGATAGGTCCAGCGAGCGTGAGCCGAAATGCCAACGGCTCCATCGGATGCACCGAATAGTCCATGACCCCATTCTGGCAGACAGCGACTGGCGCCGTGGGAGCGCCGTGCGCGGGAAAGCACAAGGCAAACAGGCTGTCGGACGTGAGCAACGCCCCGTAGGCGTAGCTGGCGTTGTAGCTGCTTGAATTCAGCAGATTGAGGGCGTCAAGCTGGATGCGCCAACCGTTGGCGAACTGATAGCCAACCCGACCATTGATGACGTTGAGCGGCGGTGCCTGGAAAACGCCGTCCTCCGTAAGAGGCCGCGAACTGATATAGCGCCAACGCAGTGCACTGAACCACCCGGTTTTCTCACCGAGCGTAATTCCGGCTGATGCCACCATCCACGGCGCATTGTAGATGTAGTTTCCAGGCGCGTTGCCGATCTGGGCCTGCGGGTATCCAGCAAGGGATTGGTAGATCTGCTCTTGTGCCGTATCGAAGCCGAGGAACCGGGCGCGCGACAGCGCCAGATCGGCATCGACGCGCACCCAAGATGCCGGCTGATAATTGTTAGTGATCTCGATGCCGGTCCGCTGGCTGGGCGGGCCGGGCACGGTAGTGCCGGTGTCGCCGTCAAAGAAAAGTTCCGAATTTTGATGCAGGTAGAACAGGCTCACCGAGCTATCGAGGCCCGGCACGATCTTGGTGCGCGCTCCGATCTCGGCGCCTACCGTGCGCACCAGGAAAGGTGAGGCTCCTTGCGGCGTCGTCGGATCGCCGGGCACCTCGGTGACCGTCACGGCGCGTGCATCGTTGCTATGATAGCCCGTGCCGGCACCGAGAAATAACTCGGTTTTGTAGAACGGACCAAACACGCTAGTGAATTTGGGGCTGGCGATCGAGGCATTAGGATTGCCGGAGTTCGCCGGCTGCAACATCGAATTCACCGACGCCGCGAAATAATCGCCGCGCAAGCCGAGAGTAGTCCGCCACCAGTCGGTCCAGTGCGTCGTGTTCTGGGTATAGATGCCAACATTGCCCTCGTTGATGTGATCAAAAAGAGTGTTGGACAGGAACTGACGCCCCACCGTGTTGTTCAAGCCCACATTGATGTCGTCGTAACGGGCTTGCACGCCGAACACTGTCTGGCTCGGCAAGTTGAAAAGAGTGCCATTGAAGGTACGTGACGCGCCGCCCCCACCATAAAAACGATCGTCGTGCTGATGGAATTGATCACCATTGACCGGATCGGTAGTGTCCCAACTGAAGTTGCTGAACAGGTTCAGGGTGTATTTGACAACGTAGGCATTGGCTTTCCACGATCCATAATCATCGGATTGGGCCAACCTGGCTGAGAGCATAAAGCGACTGGTGTCACCGCCGTCTGTGGGATCGATTTCGCCAAAAAGGCCGATCCGTCGCGTCGTGATGGCGCGCAGCGCCGCCTGGTCGCTGGAGTTCCAGCTATTCGCGTAGGCCATCGCGGTGGCAGAAAAGCCATCCGTTGCGGTGCCCTGGGTGTAACGCAGAAGCCCGCTGAACTTGCGCACGTCCTCGGCAGTGGCCCAGGGGCCGTTATAGGTATTGAATTCGCCGGCATAGAGCAGCGAGCCGTCACCGAGCTTGACCGAGCCGAGACTGAGAAGTCTCTCATACCCAAAGTTGCCCGTGGTAACCGACTGGATGTTGCGATCGACGCTATCCCGTAGCGAGATATTCAGCGCGCCGGCGCTGTCGAAGTCTCCCACGTCCGCCCAATACGGTCCCTTGCGGACTTCCAATCCGCTGATCGTTTCAGGAATAAGAAAGTTCAGGTCGGTGTAGCCTTGACCGTGCGCGTTGGTCGGCAAGTTGATCGGCACGTCGTCCCAAAAGGTCGCCAAGTCGGTGCCGTGATCGAGATCGTAGCCGCGCAGGTAATACTGATTGGCTTTGCCGTCACCAGAATGCTGGACGATGGCGAGACCGGGCGCCGCTTCCAGGATCTCAGCGGGTTGCACCACTGGGCGAGAGTTGAGGGCTTCGCCGGAAATGATCATCTGGCTCGCCATCTGCGGTACGACAGGGGTCCCTCCGGCCACATTGGGAGCGCCGGTCTCATAGGGCGACGGAGGCGTAGGCGTCGCGGCTGGCACGGCTTCGCGCGACGGCGCGGCGCCATTCTGTTTCGGCGGCTGACGTTGGGCTGAAACCGTAATGGTCGGGAGCGTCGTGGCATCTGATGGTGCCGGCGGCGCGGCTGGTTCGGGCGTGGTCGCAGCCGGAGCTTCGCCGGTGGGGGCTTCGGGCGTCGGTGCGGGTAGCGTTGGTGCTGGTGGCGACGTCTGCGCCGAAGCGCGCACGCTAAGCGCCGCCAGGACACACAATGCCAAAGCACACTGACGCGACGCCACCCGGGCCCCCCAGAAAGACGCACAGCAATTCGTCCGCGGACGCGCTATGATCCGCGCCCAGCCGGGACGGCAGCGTCCGCCATCCCGTTTTTTTCAATTCTATTGGCGCGTATGATGATGTCAATAAATCATCATACCCAATTCAATGCGAGAGACAGCGATGCAGCGCGTTACCATCACGATCGACGACGACCTCGCGGTCGACCTTGAACGCTTTATGGCGGTGCGAGGCTACGCCAATCGTTCCAAAGCCATACGCGATCTGGCCCGGTCCGCCTTGCAGCACGGCGCGGCGCAAGTCGCGGGCTCGCAACAGTGTCTTGCCGCCCTCATCTATATTTACGACCACCAGCAGCGCGAATTGCCGAAACTGCTTACGCGCGACTTCCACAATCATCATGCCCTTGCGCAAGCAACGCTGCACGTTCATTTGGATCAGGAAAGCTGTATGGAGGTGACGGTGCTCAAAGGACGCGGGGCCGACGTGCAGGAACTCGCCGACCACGTCATTGCCGAACGCGGCGTGCGCCACGGGCAAGTGGTCTATTTGCCGGCCCACGGTGCGCATACACACCGCGCCGGCAGGACACTCAAGGGAAGTCACAGGCACCGACGGCGAGCGTAACGCGCGCATATGAGAGCTTGGCGTCTTAATCGTTCGGCTGCACACAGCCGGCAGCAGTGAAGAGGCTTCACGTCAGCTGTTTGCCCAGCGCTTCAGATATTGCAGTGCAAGCGATTGTCAGCTTTCAAGGGTAACTGCGGAAGTGCCTGGCACGCACTCGAAACGTCAAAGATGACCCGCAGGAAACCTAAACCACCTTGACAGGAATAACGCGCGCTCCTTCAATGCACTCAGTTCAGGTGCGCTGATCAAGTGAGCAGCCAAGAGGGAATTCCGGTGCCTCGTTTGCGGTTTCGGTCGCGAGGCGAAGCCGGAGCTGCCCCCGCAACTGTCAGCGGCGAGCCTTTCTCCGAGTGCCACTGGGCTTTGCTCATTCAAAGTCCGGGAAGGCGGTGAAGGGCATAGACCCGCGAGCCAGGAGACCTGCCTGGACTAAGTCATCCTTCCATCGCGCGGGGCGCGCGTATGGGGCGGGCTTCCGCCGTGGTGACAGATGGAATTGTCACGCGGAGGGAGAGGCCGCCATGCTCACTTACCTAAAAATAGCCATCGATGACGCATCGGACAATTCACGCACAAAGGTCGGTGCAATCTATGCTCTTTTGCTGGCGGTCAACGGCTTCGCTTGGACGTGGGCAATAGTTGCGCTTTCCGATCGACCGATGCTACTTGGCACGGCGTTGCTTGCCTATGTGCTTGGGTTGCGACATGCCGTCGATGCCGATCACATCGCGACCATCGACAATGTCGTTCGCAAATTGATGCAAGAGGGCAAACGGCCATTTGCCGTTGGCCTTTTCTTCTCACTCGGACATTCGCTTTCCATCGCATTCGCTGTCGCGGTTATCGCTGCGACGGCGTTCGCGCTAGAGGGTCGATTTCAGGAATTGAAATCGATCGGCAGTATTATCGGCACGGGAGCATCGGCGTTTTTCTTGCTAACTATCGCCGCCATCAATCTCGTCGTATTGCGCGGCGTCTGGCAGAGTTTTCAGCGGGCGCGGCGCGGGGAGCCCGTCGACGAGCAGGAACTCGATCTGCTGCTGTCCGGTCGCGGTTTTCTTGCCCGGATTTTCCGACCCATGTTCCGCATGGTGTCGCGAAGCTGGCAGATGTTCCCAATAGGATGTTTATTCGGTCTTGGCTTCGATACCGCGACTGAAATCAGTCTTTTCACTGTTGCCGCAAGTCAAGCGTCGGGCGGGATGACCTTCGCCACCGTTATGATTTTCCCCACTTTGTTCACTGCTGGAATGACACTCGTAGACACCACCGACAGCGTGCTTATGGTCGGCGCTTATGGCTGGGCGTTTCTCAATCCGATCCGAAAGATTTGGTACAATCTCACCATCACTGCCATTTCCGTCGTTGTCGCTTTGCTGATTGGCGGGGTCGAGGCCCTCAGCCTCGTCGCTGGCAATCTCGGCCTCGAAGGCGGTTTCTGGGACGCAATCGGCGCTCTCAGCGGCGGGCTTGCCAATTTTGGCTATCTTG
>Ga0116134_1001184_pt1 | contig 13307 bp, 8 predicted proteins | sample June2015DPH_19_5_FD_89737 | JGI IMG/M metagenome (GOLD analysis project Ga0116134, IMG submission 89737) | Peatland microbial communities from SPRUCE experiment site at the Marcell Experimental Forest, Minnesota, USA - June2015DPH_19_40 | ecosystem: Environmental > Terrestrial > Soil > Wetlands >...
GCTGGCCGAGGCGTTGCACAGCAGTTTCGCGATTGTCAAAGTCGTGATGCTGCTGATGGTGCTGGCATTTTTCAGTTCCGGCTTTTTCACCGTCGGTCCGTCGGAAAAGGCGGTCATTTTGCGTTTCGGCAGGCCCGTCGGCGAAGGCGAAAAAGTTTTGCTCAATTCGGGATGGCATTGGTCGTATCCTTATCCGATCGACGAGGTGGTCAAAATTCCGATCACGGAAATTCAAAAAGTCAGTTCCACCGTCGGCTGGTATTTCACCACGCCGGAACAGGAGTTGAGCGGCGAGGAATTGCCCGCGGAGGCTTCGCTGAATCCGGCGGTGGACGGTTACGCGATCACGGCTGACACCAACATCATTCACACCCGCGCGATGCTTTACTATCACATCGAAGACCCGATCCGCTTTGTATTCAATTTCGTGTCCGCGTCCAATACCGTCCAAAACGCGCTGAACAATGCGCTGCTTTACACCGCCGCGCACTACAATGTGGATGACGTCCTCACGCGCGACGTGGCCGGATTCCGGGATGCCGTGCTTCAGCGCGTCAGCGATTTGACCGAGCAGGAACAGCTCGGCATCGCCATTGACCAGTGCGAGGTCCAGAGCATTCCGCCGCGGCAATTGAAGGACGTTTTCAGCCGGGTCACGAGCGCGCGGGAAAATCGCAACAAACTGCTCAACGAAGCGCACAGTTACGAAAACCAGGTCTTGAGCCGGTCCGGGGCGCAGGCTGCGTCCATCACCAACACCGCAGCCGCCGACCGCGCGCGTTTCGTGGAGTCCATCACCGCCGAGGCGAAGCGCTTCAGCGATTTACTGCCGAAATACGAAAGCAATCCGGGCCTGTTCGCGCAGCAAACCCTGGTGCAGATGATGGGGCCGATCCTGACCAATGTGCAGGACAAAATCTTTTTGCCCGGGCGCGCCGATGGCAAACCGCGCGAACTCCGGTTAATGTTGAATCGTGAGCCGCCGCAGCCGAAAACGGCGGCGCCCAATCCGTGAGGGTTAAATGAAAATGACCTTCAGGCAAAGAATGCGAAAAATGATTTTTGATATGCGAACCATTTTGGCTCTCGTCACCCGTCACTGGTCAACCGTCACTCTTTAGTTATGCAAGTCACGTCGCTTTTGAGTCAGTACGAACACGAGCACGGGCCGGAATGCGGCTGCGGCCACGACCACGAACATTCCGTCGTGCATTTGTGGCAGGCAGTGCTGGGCGTCGTCTTCGTCCTTAACGCCTTCATCGTGGACTGGCTGTTTGCACAGGGCGGCACCGTCGCCAGTGCCAGCGCGTTCATCGGCGCGATCATTCTCGGCTACCCCATCGTCGTCACGGCCGTCAAGGATTTGCGCGTCGGCCGATTGAGCATCAACGAACTCGTCGCCATCGCCGTGCTCGCCGCGTTCGCTTCCAGCAATTACAAGGTCGCCGGGGTGGTCGCGTTTTTCATGCTCACCGGCGAAATCATCGAAACCCGCACCGCCGAAGGCGCGCGCGCTTCCATCGAATCGCTCATCAAACTCACGCCGACCAAGGCGCGGCGCATCAAAAAGGACGGCAGCGAAGAGGAAATCACCGCGAGCGAACTCGCCATCGGCGACGTGATTCGCATCCGTCCCGGCGACAACGTTGCGGCGGACGGCATCATCGTCAGCGGGCAAGGTTCGTTCAACCAGGCCACCATTACCGGCGAATCGCTGCCGGTGGACAAAAAGTCCGGCGATGAAGTTTTTGCCGGCACACAAAACCTGACCGGGGTCCTGGAAATCAAGGTCAGCCGCGCCGGCGAAGACACGACGCTGGGCCGCGTGCGCGAACTGATTCTGGCCGCCGAGAAAACCAAACTCCCGATCATGAAGATTGTGGACCAATACATGGGCTTTTACACGCCGCTCGTGCTCGTCATCGGCGCGCTCGTCTGGGCGTTCACGCACGATCTGGACCGTGTCATCGCCGTGTTCGTGGTGTCGTGCCCGTGTGCGTTCATCCTGGCGACGCCCACCGCGATGGTTGCCGCGCTTTCTGCCGCCGCGCGCCTTGGCATTTTGATCAAGAACGTCGCCGATATCGAAACCGCGGCCAAAATCAACGCCTTTGTCTTCGACAAAACCGGCACGCTGACCACCGGCGAACTGGCCGTCAGCCGGCTCATGCCGCTTGGCGAAACCAAGCCGGCGGAATTGTTGCGATTCGCGGCGTCGGCGGAAAAATACAGCAATCATCCGACGGCCAGGGCGCTCGCGCAAATTGCGGGCGAAGCCGGCGTGCCGCTGGCCGAGCCGCAGAATTTCGCCGAGACCGCCGGACGCGGTGTGAAGGCCGAGGTGGGCGGCGCAAAAGTTTTGGTTGGCCGGGCGGAGTGGCTCAAGGACAACGGCGTGACCGAAGATTTTGTGAAATCCGTTGACCTCGACGAGACCGAGGGCTGGAGTTTGATTTTCGTCGCGCGCGACGGCAGGTGCATCGGTTGGGTTGGTTTGCAGGACCAGACCCGTGCCGAGGCAAAGGAATCACTCGCCGAGTTGAAAGAAGCGGGTGTGCGCCGCATCGCGATGGTTTCCGGCGACCGGCAGGCGGTGGCGACCCGCGTGGCCGCTGAAATTGGTTGCGAAGAGGCCCAGGGTGAATGCCTGCCGCAGAACAAGGTCGAGTTCGTGCGCGGCGTGAAGGCGAAGGGCTATCGCGTGGCGGTGGTCGGCGACGGCGTGAACGACGCGCCGGCGTTGGCGGCGGGCGACATCGGCATCGCCATGGGCGCGGCGGGCAGCGAAGTGGCCATCCACAGCGCGACGATTGCGCTGATGAACAACGACCTGCGCCGGCTGCCGTTTTTGGTGAAGCTCTCGCGCAGCACCCGCGCGGTCATCAATCAGAATTTTTCGTTTGGTGTCGCGTTCATCATCGTCGGCTGGACGACGACCGTGTCAGGGTACATCGGCCCGATAGCCGCCTCCATCCTGCACGTTGTCGGTTCGCTGATTGTGATTTTCAACAGCGCCCGCCTCGTGCGCAAAGGCGAAGAACTGGAACATTTTCATCCCGAACCGGTTGAACCCAAATCCGGCAGCGGCTCGCATCCCGAAGCCTCCGGCCAACTGATGCCAAAGCTGGCGTAAGCATTCTCTGTCCGACTTATGCCCGTCGCCGAACTAAATCCGCAATCCGCAACTCCGATAAATCGCGAACACGCGACGAAAGCCGGCGTCCGCAATCCGCAATCAAGCGGCGAAGTCGTCGTCTCCGTTCGCGGGCTGACGAAAGTCTTCAAAGATTTCTGGAATCGTCCGAAAGCGCGCGCGGTGGACAATGTGGATTTCGACGTGCGGCGCGGCGAAGTGTTCGGTCTGCTTGGCCCAAATGGCTCCGGCAAATCCACCACGGTCAAGCTGCTGCTCGGTTTGCTTTACCCGACGAAGGGGCACATCGAGGTTTTCGGCCATTCGCCGCGGCATGTGCAGACCAAGTCGCGCATCGGTTATCTGCCGGAGGAATCGTATCTTTACCGCTACCTCAACTCGCGAGAGACGCTCGACTTTTTCGGAAATCTTTTTCATCTCGGCAAGGGCGAGCGCGACAACCGCGCCGGGCAACTGCTCGAAATGGTCGGCCTGAGCCAGGTCCACCTGCGCTCCGTCGGCGAATTTTCCAAGGGCATGCAACGCCGGATTGGGCTGGCCCAGGCGCTCATCAACGACCCGGATCTCGTAATTCTCGATGAACCGACGTCCGGTCTCGACCCCATTGGCTGCCGCGAAGTGAAGGATTTGATCCTAGCACTGGCGCGGCGCGGCAAGACGGTGATTTTGAGCAGCCATTTGCTGGCGGATGTTGAAGATGTGTGCGACCGCGTGGTGATTTATTACGGCGGCAAAATCCAGGCGATGGGCATGCTCAAGGATTTGCTCGCCACGCCGGACACGATTCGCATCACCACGCCTGCGTTGCCGCGCGAAACCATGGAGCGCGTGCTGGAAATCATCCGCCGGGACGTGGCGGCGGACAAGGTCAGGATTGATACGCCCACGCAAAATCTGGAGAGCTACTTTCTCGACGTGGTGCAAAAAGCGCGCCGGGCCGCGCCGGAAACTTCGGGCGTGACTTCCGGCGCGCGCGTGGCGGCTTATCTGCGCGCCGGCATTGAAGAAAGACCGCCGGCCGAGAAAATTCTTGAACGACTGGCGTTGCCGCAGGCCGCCCACCCCGTTGTCCCGCCAAAACCGCCGGCGCCGGTTGCCACCGTGCCGAAGGTGGACGACAAAAAACTGGAAGCGCTGACAAAAGCCGCCGAATCAACGCCGTCGGCCGGCAAACCGAAGCCCGCAGCGGAAGAAAAGCCGGTGGATTTGTCAAAGGCGGACGAGAAACTCTCATCGTTACTGGGTAAACCGAAATAATGATTTCAAATCCGAATTCCGAATGTCGAAAGAAGTCCGAATACCGAAATCCGAAACCGCCGCGAGTTGGCCGGTTGCTGGTGGGATGGAGTTGGCTTATTCGGGCTTCGGCATTCTTTCGGATTTCGAGCTTCGGGTTTCGGGGTTTTGTTCACGTGGCCATTGAATGCTTTGATTTTTCGTGCAACGCCTTTTTGCCATCGCCTGGTTGACCTGGAAAGCCGCCCTTCGGTTCCGGTTGTTCCTGGTGATTGCGGTGTTGTTGCTGGCGGCGGTGGTGGGCCTGCCGATTTTGATCAAGGACGATGGCACGGCGCGCGGGTTCACCCAGATTCTGCTGACGTACACGTTGAGTGTCATCACCGCCTTGCTCGGCCTTTCCACCCTCTGGCTGGCCTGCGGCACGCTGGCGCGCGACATCGAGGAGTGCCAGATCCAGATCGTGGCGACGAAGCCCATCGCGCGCTGGCAAATCTGGCTGGGGAAATGGCTGGGCATCATGTCGCTGAACGCCGCGCTGCTGGCATTGTCGGGCGCCGGCGTTTACGGATTGCTGCAATGGCGCGCGGCGAAATTGCCGGCGGCGGAACAAACCGTTTTGCGCGAACAGGTGCTGGTGGCGCGTGGTTCGGCGAAGCAACCCAACAACGAGGCGGCCATTGAGGCGGAAACCGAACAGATTTTACAGGCGCGTTTGAAGAACAGCCCCGTGGACAAGGCGGATGTGCCGGAAATGCGCCGGCAAATCCGCGAGCTGGTCCGGGCGGATTTCCAGCTCGTGCCGCCGGGATATCAGCGCGAATGGCAGATTGATCTGGGATTCGCCAAAAATTTCCTGCACGACAAACCATTGCAACTGCGCGTGAAATTCAACTCCGCGCAAAAAAGCCCGTCCGGCACGTTCGTCGCCTTGTGGCAGGTCGGCGTGCCGGGGAAAACACCGTACAAGCGGTTGGAGCCGATGAGCCTTGCGCCGGACACGTTCCACGAGTTTCAAATTCCGGCGAACCTTTTTGACGACCGGGGCGTGTTGACGGTTGATTTCGTGAATCCGAACGATACGTCGCTGTTGTTCCCGCTCGAAGACGGGATGGAAGTGCTGTATCCCGAAGGGGGCTTCACCCTGAATTTTGCGCGCGGTCTGGGAATCATTTTCTGCTGGATGGCGCTGCTGGCGGCATTGGGATTGATGGCCGCGAGCTTTCTGACGTTTCCCGTCGCGGCGTTTTTTTCCCTGGCGGTGGTGGTGATGGTGCTTTCCAGCGGCACGCTGGCCGAGGCGGTGGATGCGGGCACGGTCGTGGGCGGCAACGGGGAGACCGGCGCCATGGGGCATTCGCCGTTGGATATGGTGTTGATCCCGCTGTTCAAGGCTTTTTTGACGGTCATCAATCTCGTGAAAGTTTTTTCGCCGGTGGATGCGTTGAGCAGCGGGCGCAGCATTTCGTGGACGGAACTGGGCACAGCCTTCGGGCAGATCGTTTTGCTGCTCGGCGGCATCATCGGCGGCATCGGCATCTTGTTGTTCAACCGGCGTGAACTGGCGACAGCGCAGGGAAATCAGTGATGAAACCCGAAATCCTAAATCCGAATACCGAAGGAAAGCCCGGGGCCGGAATCCAAGGGCCAGAGCGGCCGGCGGGTTGTGTTTTTCGGGCTTCGGCCTTCGGCCTTTTTCTCGCCGCGCTGGCGCGCTGTCGCAGCGGGTCGGATTTCGGATTTCGAGCTTCGGATTTGGAGGTTTGGTCATGACCGGCCGGCTGAAAAAGGCCCTTTTGCTGCTGCTGGCAGCGGCGCTGCTGGCCGGTTCCGGCCGGGTGCAACAGTCGTTGAACCGCGACCGCGACCGGCTGGGATTGACGCGCGCGTCGGCGTTGACGGGGGCGCCGCCGTTGCTGGCGTTCACGACGGTCGCGCTGGGCGGTTTCCGCGGGTTGATTTCCAATTATCTCTGGATTCGCGCCAACGATTTGCAGACGGACGACAAGTTTTTCGAGGCAGCACAACTGGCGGACTGGATCACGGCCCTGGAACCGCATTTCACGCAGGTCTGGCTGTTTCAAGCGTGGAACATGGCCTACAACATTTCGGTGAAGTTCAAGGAGAACAGTCCGGGAGTCTATGCCGATCGCTGGCGCTGGGTGGAGCGGGGCATCGAACTGCTGCGCGATGACGGCCTGCGTTACAATCCCAACGATGTCCTGATCCATCGCGAACTGGCCTGGTTCTTTCAGCACAAAATGGGTCAAAACCTCGATGATGCGAATTTGTATTACAAGCAGCAGTGGGCCAGGGAAATGATGCCGTTCTTCGGCGCGAACGGGACGAATTTCTCTGAATTGCTCCAGCCGCAAAACACCAACGCCGTGTTGCTCCGCGAAAAATACAAAATTGACCCGGCCTTCGCGGAAGAATTGAACGCGCAATACGGTCCGCTCGACTGGCGGCTGCCCGACGCGCACGCGATTTACTGGGGCGCCCTCGGCCTGGAAAAGGCGAAGGAAAATCCCGGCAAGGTGAAGGCGGACGATTTGATCACGGTACGCCGCATCATTTATCAGTCCATGCAGCAAGCGTTTTATCACGGACGGTTCATCGCCAATCCCTTCAACAAATCGTATGAGCTTGGTCCAAACCTCGACCTGATTCCCAAAGTCAATGACACCTATGAAACGATGATGCGGCAGGATGAAAAAAACCGCGATCATATCGCCACCGCCCATCGGAATTTTCTGCGCAGCGCGATCTATTTTCTTTACGAAGACAATCACATTGCCGATGCGGCGAAATGGTTTCGTTACCTGGGCGAAAAATATCCCGACAAAATCATTATTGACGGCGATCCCAATTCTTTTCCGCGAAACGTCACCCTCGACCAATACGCCGTCGCGCGGGTACAGGAGGACATCGGCGACACGTCGCAGGAGCGCACGACGGCGGCGGTGCAAGGCCTGCTCGCCCGTTCCTATTATGAACTGGCCATCGGGCAGGATGACCGTTATGCCGGATTCAAACTGCTCGCGGCCAGGGTTTACGAGCACTACCAGGCGAAAGTATCCGATCGGAAAAGCAACCTGCAACGCATCGGCCTGCCCCCATTCGCCGACCTCAATCGCGCCGTGCTCAACCAATTGCTTGATCCGCAACAAGGCGCACCCTACGCCATGCGCGCCGTCATTCGCTCGCAACTGGGCCTGCCGGGGGAAACCAATGTGCCCCCAATGACGGTTTCGACGAACGCGCCCGCCGCGGCAACTGTTTCCAGCAACGCGCCCGCTGCGGAGCCGTCAGGTTCCGCCAAATAAATTATCGGGCAGCCGCGCCGAACGGCAGAAGAAAAATGATCAAGCTGCCAAAGTCTCGCAATCCTCCATGCGCTTCCGCGACCATCCGCGAAACCATGGCCGGGCGCTGTGCGACGGCGCAACCTGATGGCCACGGTCATGAAAAAACCTGAAGGCAGACAACCATCAATGGCGCAGGGGCCATGGTTGAAAGATGGGCTGTTGGCGCTGCTGCTGCTGCCGGTACCGGAATGAATCTGACACAAATCAACCCGGCCTCGTGGTAAAGACAGTGTGGTAAAGACAGTTGCCGGTCCCGCCTTCCTGAGGCAATCTTTCAAAACATGACGGGAGTCGGCGCACGATTTGATTCTTTGCGGCTCAGCAGCCCCGAAATGCGGCGGCTGGGCCTGGCACTGGCGTTGTCGCTTACGGTGCATTTGTTCGCGTGGGGTGGTTATGAAACGGGCAAACAACTCGGCTGGTGGCAGCGATTGCATTGGCCAGCGTGGCTGCCCCGCCTGGCTATCATGAAAGTCGTGCCGGTGCCGCCGCCTCAAAACAACGAAGAACAACTGACGTTCGTGGAGGTGGCACAACCGACGACCGAAGCGCCCCCAAACGCAAAGTATTATTCCAGCCAAAATTCCCGCGCCGCCGGCCAGACGAAGGGGGACAAGGACATTCCGCAATTGAACGGCAAACAAACCGAGGTCGCTAAAACCGAGAACGTGCCGCGCCCGGACTTTAACAAACTTCAACCGGCCCCTTCCGCGCCGCAGCAAAAATTGCAACCGGCGATCCGGCCGGGCGATTTGACGTTGGGCAAGCCGGAGAACTCTCAGCAGCAGGAGCAACCGCGTCCGCGCACCATCAAGCAGGCGCACGAGCAGCAATCGCATCGTTTGCCCGGCGTGCAGATGAAGCAGGAGGGCGGGACGCGTCGTCCGGCACTGGTGTCGTCGCTCGACGTGAAGGCGACGCCGTTTGGCGCGTATGACGCGGCATTCATTGAGGCGGTGACGCAACGTTGGTATGATTTGCTGGACAGCCGGCAATTCGCGATGGACCGCAGCGGCAAGGTGATGTTGCGATTTCACTTGAATTACGACGGAAGCATTGCCGATATGAAGGTTCTGGGAAACACCGTCGGTGACGTGCTGGGCTACGTTTGTCAAAAGGCGGTGACGGATCCGGCGCCGTTCGCGCCGTGGCCGGCCGACATGCGGCGGATGATCGGCGAGAATTATCGCGAAATCACGTTCACATTTTATTATTACTGATGCGGGCGGCGGTGAATAACGGGAAATTTTTATGGAAATACCGGTTTACATCATGCTGGGACTGACTTCGGTCGTCGGATTGGCGTTCATCGTGGAACGCGGACTGGCGTTGCGCTGGCGCAAAGTCGTGCCGCCGAAAATCACCGCGTCGCTCGCGTCGTGCGAAACGCGCGAGGACGCGGACAAGCTGCGCCGCGTGTGCAAACAAAAACCGTCGCCGCTCGGACGCCTGCTGCTCCTCGCCGCCGACCATCTCAACTGGCCGAAAGCCGACAACGTGGACGCGCTGCAAACCGCCGCGCGCCATGAAATCGTCCGGCTCGAACGCGGCCTGGTCGTGCTCGAAATCATCGTCGGCATCGCGCCGTTGCTCGGGCTGGTCGGCACCATCGCGGGCATGATGACGCTGTTCGGCGACATCGGCCTGACCGGCTTGAACGACGCGGCGCGGCTGGCCAAGGGCATCGCGCTGATTTTGAACGCAACGTTGATGGGCCTGCTCATCGCCATTCCGTCGCTCATCGCCTGGAGTTATTTCAGCAAAAAAGTCGAGGTGTTTGCCGTGGAAATGGAGGCGCTCTGCGCCGACTTCATCCGGCGGCAATACCGCGAATCAGGCTCTGGCGTCTCGGGTCCGGGGTCTCGTGCCTCGGATCGCGGATCGCACTCTGCCCCAGACGCCAAACCCTAGACGCCAAACCCCATTTGACATGCGTTTCCTCGTTCACAAAAGGCGGAGCGCGCCGGCGGTCATCATCGTCGCGTTGGTTGACGTGCTCATCGTGCTGCTGATTTTCCTGATGGTGACGACGACGTTCAAACAGCAGCCGGCATTGAAGCTCGCGCTGCCCGAGTCTTCGCAGGCGCAAAAATCCGGAGTGGGCGAAAACCAACAGTTTGAAGTCTATATTTTGTCAAATGGTGTTTTGCAAGATGTCCAGGGTAAGACGGTTCGTCTTGACGCTCTCAAAAGCCGGTTGCTTCAAGAAGTTGCAACAAACTCTCAACTTAAAATCGCCATCAACGCGGACAAAAATGCGCCATTCTACCAGATTGTGAATGTGATGGATATTGTCAAAGAGTTGAAAATCAAATCCGTCAGCGCGTCTGTGGATACCAAGCCAGCGAAGCCGTGATTTCCAAGGTGGAGCAAGAGTCTCGCAATCCCGGAATTCGACAATCTGGACGGACGTGCCGGACCCGCCGGTTCTCAATCTCACCAATTTGCAGAACGAAGTGATTCTGTCGCCAACCGGCAGCAACGTTTTCTCCCGGCTCAAAACGCCGTGATAAAGATGACGTAGCACCCGCGTCTCGCGGGTTCAATTCGGCGTCCCGCCGAATTGCGCGGGGGGCGTGCGATTACGGTTGCTCAAAAGAAAGAAGCCGAACCGTGTTTGCAAACGGTTTCGGGCGTGACGCCCGAAACAACCCGCGGGACGCGGGTGCTACCACAAAATCAGGAGACGATAACACGCCGTTTCTCGCTCAGAGATGGCTTCATGCCCCAGCGGTCAATTTTTATTTCAGCAACTCTTCCGCAATTTGGACGGCGTTGAGCGCAGCGCCCTTGAGCAGTTGATCGCCGCTCACCCAGAAGCACAACCCGTTGTCCAATGCGCAATCCAAGCGGATGCGGCCGACTTCGCAGTTGTGTTTTTCCGAGGTGAACAGTGGCATCGGATATTTTTTGTTCTCCGGCTCGTCCACGAGGTCGAGTCCGGGCGCTTTTTTCAAAACGGCCCGCGCGGCCTCCACGCTCACGGGTTTTTCAAATTCCGCGCTCACGGCAATGGAGTGCGAACGATAGACCGGCACGCGCACACACGTCACGCTGGCGCGGAACGCCGGGTGATGCATGATTTTGCGGCCTTCGTTTTCCATCTTCATTTCTTCCTTTGTGTAGCCGCTCGGCAAAAAGACATCCACCTGCGGCAGCACGTTGAAGGCGATCTGGTGCGGATAAACCTCCTTCGTCACCGGTTTGCCGGCAACAATTTCCTCCACCTGCCGCTTCAATTCTTCAATCGCCTTCGCGCCGGTGCCGGAAACGGCCTGGTAGCTCGAGGCGAAAATCCGTTTCACGCCGAACGCCCGGTGCAGCGGATACAGCGCCACGAGCGTGATGGCCGTGGTGCAATTTGGATTGGCGATGATGCCCTTGTGCCACTTCACGTCGGCGGCGTTGATTTCGGGAATCACCAGCGGCACGGAATCGTCCATGCGGAACGCGCTGGAGTTGTCCACGACCACGCAGCCGGCCCTGGCCGCGATGGGCGCAAATTCCCTGGAAATGCCGCCGCCCGCGCTGAACAGCGCGATGTCAATGCCGTTGAAGGAATCTTTGGTGAGTTCCTTGACCGTGATGTCGGTGCCGCGGAATTTGAGCTTTTTGCCGGCGGAACGCGCCGAAGCGAGCAAGGTCAGTTTGCCCACCGGAAAATTTCTCTTTTCCAGCGTTTTAATCATTTCGATGCCGACGGCGCCGGTCGCGCCGACCACGGCCACATGCGGATTCCGGTTCATAAAAGGGCGGATTATAACAAAAACCAGGCTCGCGTCAATCACGCCAGCGACCGCGCAACACATTTTCTTTTGCTTTCCAGTTGACCGGACTTGGCGCTTATGACGAAATACTAGTCTAAGTTTTTTCAGATGTCGAAAATTTCAATCAGAAACGGAACGGGCACGACGAAATACGACGCGCACCACAAAGTGCTGTCGCAAACCTACGGCGCGTTCGCTGATTTGCGCCGGGAACTCTCGGACTCGAAGGCGACCGTCAACGGGCGCGAGGACATTCTGAAAAGTTTCGCGACGTGCCCCGATTCGCAGCGTTCGTGGCTGTTGCTCGAGGATTATTTTGAAAAACTGTCGCTCTCGCGCCGCGATTTTCCCGACACGCACTGGTGGCCACGCTTGCTGAACGCCCAGGGCAAGGCGCGCCTGGAGGAACTCGCGTTTTTATTTCTCCGCGCCAAACATTCCGTGCCGCCGGAATTGCAGGTGCATGCCAGCCTTGATCGTTTTGCCCGGGCCGAGGAAACTGAGAAGGAGCAAAATCTCGTCCAGGAGCTCGAAAACTGGCTCTCGCCGCCAGCATTGCCGCTGCTCGACACGCCGCGCGCCACGTTGCGCGTCGTCTGCCGCGTGCAACCGGACGACGAAGAACCGTCGCGTTACCGCCTGGCCGTGCAATTCCTTTTGTTGCGCCCGCGCACCGGCGAAAAGGCGCGCACGCTGCGGGAGCTGATTGACCTCGTTGTTCGCGCCACGCACGAGCAGGAATTGTTTTCACCCGCCGATTGGGAGTTCATCCAGTGGCTTGCCGACACGAACCGCAATTCCGCATTGCGGGACGCGGACACGCTGGTTTTGTCCGACGCCGAACTGCTCCAATGGCTCGCGCGCTGGGGGCACTCGCCCCGCCTGGAATGCGATGGCCGGCCGCTCCATTTTCACGGCCAGATTGCCGCGCTCACACCGCACCTCGACAACGGCGACAAGGAACTGTCGTTCACGCACCGCATTGAACTGCCCGGCGGTGAAAACCATTCCATTGCCGACGCGAAATTTTTCAACCGTCAGCCGCCGCTCGCGCTGGTCAACGGCACGTTTTATCTGCTGCGCAACGCGCCACCGCCGCCGGTGCTGAAACATCTCGCGCACCAACCGTCCGTGCCGGTGCGCAAACTGAGCCATCGGCTCCTGTTGCACCTGCGCAAGACGCAGTCGAATCACGGCGTGGATTGGGAGCAGCTTTGCATCGCGCATCCGGCCAGGCCGCAGTTCGTTTTCGAGCTGCTCGACGACACGGTGCGGTTGCGGTTGCTGGCCAGGAGTCTCCGCGACCAAAGCGTCTGGTTTTGGAACGGCCATGAATGGGTTGCGAACGAAGCGAAGAAGCGTCCGGGCGACAAGCCGGAAATTCTCGATGACCCGCATCTCGAACCGGCGATCCAATGGCTGCGCAAATTGGATTGGTTCACGCCCGAACCCGGTTTGTGGATTGGCGACGCGAACGAAAATTTTCTCGGCACGCTCGCGGCCGTGTGGGCGGAACGTCCCAGCGAAGCGGAATTTCTCGGCAACCCGGCGTTTCACCGCCTGTTCCTGCAACCGCGCCAGCTCAAGCCGCGGCTCATCGTCAAGGGCAGCGGCATTGACTGGCTGGCGGTTTCCGCCGAATGGGAGGCCGAAGGTCTCAAACTCAGCAAGGCGGACCTCGAACGGCTCGCCGCCGCCACCAGCCGTTTCGTCAAGCTGCCGAATTCCGGCTGGGTGGAACTCGATATCAACGCCGTGCAAGGCGCGCACGAGGCAATGGCC
>Ga0116134_1001188_pt1 | contig 13264 bp, 12 predicted proteins | sample June2015DPH_19_5_FD_89737 | JGI IMG/M metagenome (GOLD analysis project Ga0116134, IMG submission 89737) | Peatland microbial communities from SPRUCE experiment site at the Marcell Experimental Forest, Minnesota, USA - June2015DPH_19_40 | ecosystem: Environmental > Terrestrial > Soil > Wetlands...
AGCGCCGACCCGCTGGCGGAGCTGTTCATCCATCCCGAATGCGGCTGCTCGACCGCCGCGCTGTGGCAGGCGGGGGAGGGCGACCTGCCGGCCGGCCGGACCCGGATCCTGTCCACCGGCGGCATGCTCGGCGCGGCCCGGTCAACCACGGCGTCCACCGTGCTGGTAGCCACCGAGACCGGCATGCTGCACCAGTTGCGCCAGGCCAACCCGGCCGTGCGCTGGGAGCCGGTCAACCCGGGGGCGGTGTGCCGGTTCATGAAGATGACCACCCCGGCTTCCCTGCTGCGCTGCCTGCGCGAGGGCGTGCACGAGGTGACGGTCCCCGCCGAGGTGGCCGGCCGGGCCCGGCGGGCCGTTCAGGCCATGATCGCGGCCGGCGCACCCTCGGGGGCTGCGCCGGCCGCGGCCGGGATGGCGGCGGAATGACCGGGCCGCAGGTCCGCGGGCTGCCCGGGGCGCAGCCGCACTGGGACCGCGACGCCGACGTGGTGGTCGTGGGCTCGGGAGCCGCGGGCATCACGGCGGCTCTGGCCGCCGTGCGGCACGGCCGCCGCGTGCTGCTGCTCAGCAAGGACGGCATCGGCGACGGGTCAACCCCGCTGGCGCAGGGGGGCCTGGCCGCGGCCATCGGCCCCGGCGACCACCCGTCCCTGCACCAGCAGGACACTCTGGTGGCCGGGGCCGGTCTCTGCGATCCGGCCGCGGTGGCCACGCTGGTATCGGAGGCCCCGGGTGAGATCACCGGCCTGGCGGGACGCGGCGCGCGGCTGGAACGGACGGCGCTGCACCTGGAGGGCGGCCACCGCCGCAAGCGCATCGTGCACGCCGGGGGCGACGCGATCGGCGCGGAGGTGCATAGGGTCCTGCACGCCGCGCTGCTGGCCAGCCCGGTTGAAATCCTCACCCGCTGCGTCGCGCTGGACGCCCTGACCGATGACCGGGGCGCGGCGTGCGGCGTGCTGGCCGGGATGGCCGGCGACGACGGGACGCTGGACACCGGCCTGGTGACGGCCCGCGCCGTCGTCCTGGCCACCGGCGGCTTCGGCCAGGCCTACGCGACGACCACCAACCCGGCCGGGGTCACCGGGGACGGCCTCGCGCTGGCCGCCCGCGCCGGCGCCGAACTGCGGGACGTGGAGTTCGTGCAGTTCCACCCGACCGTGCTGTGGCAGGAAGCGGCCCGCGGTCAGTGCCCCCTCATCACCGAGGCCCTGCGCGGGGCCGGCGCCGCGCTGGTGGACGCGGCGGGCCGCCCCGTCATGGCCGGCCGTCATCCTCTCGGCGACCTGGCTCCCCGGGACGTTGTGTCCGCCGCTCTGCAGGAGCGGATGGCAGGCGGCGACGGCCCGGATGATCATCTGTGGCTGGACGCCACCACGCTGGGCCGCACGGTGCTGGAACGCGACTTCCCCACGGTCGTCAGCCTGTGCCGGGCCCGCGGGATCGACCCGGCGACCGAGCCGATCCCGGTTGCCCCCGGCGCGCACTACGCGTGCGGCGGTATCCGGGCCGATATGAACGGCCGGACGTCGCTCGCTGGCCTCTATGCCGTCGGCGAGGCCGCGTCGACCGGAGTGCACGGCGCCAACCGCCTGGCGTCCAACTCCGTGACCGAGGCGCTGATCGCCGGGCGGCGTGCCGGAGACCTGCTCGGCCGGGTGCTGCCCAGGCCATCGGGCGGCCTGCGGTTCCCTTCCGCCGGTCCGGGCGTGCACCCGGCGGCCCGGCCGGCGCTGGCCGCGGCCATGTCCCGGCACGCCGGGGTGGTACGCGACCGCACGGGCCTGGAATGCCTCCGCCGCGCGCTGGAGCAGGCTCCTCCGGCTGGCCGGGGACTTGACCTGGCCACCGCCGAGGCGACCAACCTGCATGCCGTCTCGTTGCTGGTCACCGTGGCCGCCCTGGCCCGCGCCGAGAGCCGAGGCTGCCATCGGTGGCGGGATGAGACGCCGGTTACTTCTGCCGAACGGGCCCGCCACTCAGTTATCCGCATGGACCGCGGCCAGCCGGTGCTCGACGAGACCATGATCACAGAAATGGGTGCCGCATGACGCTGAACTCGATGGTCACCAAGCAGTTGCTCACGGCGGGCCTGGACCCCGGCGTCACCGGGCAGACCGTCCGCGGCGCGCTCGATGAGGACCTCCGTTACGGCCCCGACGTCACATCGGCCGCTACGGCGGCGCCGGGCGCTCGGGCCGTGGCCGGTGTCGTGGCCCGGGAGCGGGGCGTCCTGGCCGGCCTCCCGATCGCCCTCGCGGTCCTCGACGCCGCGGGCATCCCGCCGGAGTCGGCGGAGCCGTTGCGCGCCGACGGTGATCTGATCGACGCCGGAACGGAGGTTATGCGGATCGATGCCCCGCTGAGAGAACTCCTCGGCGCCGAGCGCACCCTGCTGAACTTCCTCACCCATCTGTCGGGTATCGCCACCGCGACCCGGGCGTGGGCGGACGCGCTGTCCGGTACCGGATGCGCGGTGCGCGACACCCGGAAGACCACCCCGGGCCTTCGCCAGCTCGAGAAGTATGCGGTCCGCTGCGGCGGCGGCCTGAACCACCGCATGGGGCTCGGCGACGCCGCGCTGATCAAGGACAACCACGTCGTGGCGGCGGGCGGCGTCGCGAAGGCCATCGAAGCGGTCCGCGCGGCCGCTCCCGCGCTGCCCATGGAAGTGGAGTGCGACAACCTGGCGCAGGTCGAAGAGGCCCTGGCCGCCGGGGCCGAGCTCATCCTGCTCGACAACATGGGGCTGGCCGACCTGCGCGCCGCCGTCGCGGTGGCGGCCCGCTACCCGTTGGTCAAGCTCGAAGCCAGCGGCGGCCTGCGCCTGGACACGGCCCGTGCGGTCGCGGAAACCGGCGTCGACTTCATCTCCGTCGGCGCCCTCACCCACTCCAGCCCCGCCCTCGACCTGGGCCTCGACATGCTGGCCTGTTGAGGGGAGGCTGGGGCACGAGGTACTCGCTGCGATGAGGGAGCACGATGACACGCACGCCGCAGGAAGTGTTCGCCCACCACGCCCAGTCACTCGGCGCCGGTGACCTGGACGAGATCGTCGCCGATTACAGCGACGACGCCATCTTCATCACGCCGTCCGGGACCAAGCGCGGCAAAGACGGCGTCCGCGCGGGCTTCACCCAGTTGCTCGCCGATGTGCCGGACGCGGCCTGGGACCTGAAGACCCAGATCTACGAGGATGACGTGCTGTTCCTGGAGTGGACCGCGGACGCCGCCGCGACCCGCGTCGAGGACGGCCTCGACACCTTCATCTTCCGCGACGGCCTGATCCGCGTGCAGACCGTCCGCTACACCCTGCAGCACAAAAGCTAACGTGCAGATTGGTAGCACTGGATGGCACGCGGTGCCACCGTAGTTGTGTGAGGGTCAACCCAGAGATCAGCCAACGCGACCTCCGGACGAGATCGCGGGAGATCATGGATGCCGTCGAGCACGGGCAGTCCTTTACCGTCACGCGTGACGGCCACCGCATCGGGGAGCTGATTCCGCTGCGGCAGCGGCGCCGTTTCGTCCCCCGGCAGGAGTTCATTTCCACGTCCCGCCATGCTCCCTCGCCCGACCTGGAGGCGTTCCGGGACGATCAGGACGCCGCACTCGATCACGAGGCCGGCAGCCGGCATGGACGGTGAGCTGCCCCACCAGGGCATGCTCGACACCAGCGCGCCCATCACGGAAGCGCCGCCGGTCCGGGACTGGACGGCCCTCCGTTGCGGAGCGAGGCTGGTCGAAGAAAGGTTCCGCAGCCCCTCAACGACGACGGGAACCAGCCGATGACCGAGACCTTGCCGTCAACCGAAGCCGTAACCACGGTACGTACCTGGCTGTCGGAGTTCAGTGATGCGCTGGCGTCGAACGACACGGCCGCGGCCGCCGCCCTGTTCACCGAGGACTGCTTCTGGCGCGATCTCATCGCGTTCACCTGGAACATCAGGACCTTCGAGGGGCGCGGGGAAATCACCGAGATGCTCGACGAGACGCTCGCCAGCGTCCAGCCCAGCGGATGGAGGATCACCGATGGCGAGGAGCCCGCGGACGCGGGCGGTCTGACCGAGGCGTGGATCGACTTCGAGACCGCCGCCGGCCGGGGGCACGGGCATCTGCGGCTGCGTGGCGGCCAGTGCTGGACCCTGCTCACCACCTTGCACGAGCTCAAGGGGCACGAGGAACCCAGGGGGCCGCGCCGCCCGATGGGCGCCGAGCACGGTGCGCAGCGCGACCGGACGACCTGGCTGGAGAACCGTGAGCACGAGGCCGGGGAACTGGGCGTTACCGAGCAGCCGTACGTGCTGATCGTCGGCGGCGGCCAGGCCGGCATCGGGCTGGCCGCCCGGCTGCGGCAGCTCAGCGTGCCCACGATCGTCATCGACAAGCGCAGCCGTCCGGGCGACCAGTGGCGCAGCCGGTACAAGAGCCTCTGCCTGCACGACCCGGTCTGGTACGACCACATGCCCTACCTGAAATTCCCCGACAACTGGCCGGTGTTCTCGCCGAAGGACAAGATCGCCGACTGGCTCGAGTCGTACACGAAGATCATGGAACTCAACTACTGGCCGGACACCGAGGCCAAGAGCGCCGCCTATAGCGAGACCACCGGCGAATGGACGGTCGGCGTCGAGCGGGGCGGCCAGGCGATGGTGCTGCGCCCGGCCCAGCTCGTCCTGGCCACCGGGATGTCCGGCAGGCCCAGCATCCCGTCCTTCCCGGGCATGGACATCTTCCGCGGTGACCAGCACCACTCCTCGGCCCATCCGGGCCCGGACGCCTACCGGGGCAAGCGCTGCGTGGTCATCGGGTCCAACAACTCCGCGTTCGACATCTGTGGTGCGCTGTGGGAGAACGGCGCGGACGTGACGATGGTGCAGCGGTCGTCCACGCACATCGTCCGGTCCGCCACGCTGATGGACATCGGGCTGGGCGCGCTCTATTCAGAGCAGGCCGTCGCCGGGGGGATGACGACCGAGAAGGCCGACCTGACCTTCGCCTCCATCCCGTACCGGATCATGCACATCTTCCAGATCCCGCTGTACGAGCAGATGCACGAGCGGGACAAGGACTTCTACGACCGGCTGGAGAAGGCCGGCTTCGATCACGACTGGGGTGAGGACGGCTCCGGCCTGTTCATGAAGTACCTGCGCCGCGGTTCCGGCTACTACATCGACGTGGGCGCCGCCGATCTCGTCGCCAACGGGGATGTCGGGCTCGTCCGGGGCCAGGTCGACCATCTGACCGAGGACGCCGTGGTCCTCGAGGACGGCACCAGCCTGCCCGCGGACCTGGTCGTCTACGCCACCGGCTACACGTCGATGAACGGCTGGGCCGCCGAGCTGATTTCCCGGGAGGTCGCGGACAAGGTCGGCAAGTGCTGGGGGCTGGGTTCCGGCACCGCCAAGGACCCGGGGCCATGGGAGGGGGAGGAACGGAACATGTGGAAGCCGACCCGGCAGCAGGCGCTGTGGTTCCACGGCGGGAACCTGCACCAGTCCCGGCACTACTCCCTGTATCTGGCGCTGCAGCTCAAGGCCCGCCAGGCCGGCATCCCCACTCCGGTCTACGGCCTGCAGGCGGTCCATCACCTCGGCTGACCGCCGGGATTGCCCTGCTTCGTGACCTCTACCGCGCCCGGGGGATAGCCTTCGCGCGTGACCAACCGGGGGAAAACCCCGCGACGGGGCCTCGTCCGGGTAGCCCGGCGGGTGGCCGTGACCGTGCTCGTGCTCGCGGTCGCCCTCACCGTCGCCAGCTTCGGCTACAACCTTGCCACCGACGGCCAGGCGTCCCGCCCGTCCGGCCTCACCATGGTCAAGGCGGGCGGATTCGATACCCGGTACCGGAGCTGGGGAACCTCCGGTACACCGATCGTGCTGATCCCGGGCGCCTTCGAGACCGCCGACACGTTCGCCTCGCTCGGCCCCGTGCTGGGCGCCGATCACCGCGTGTTCGCCATCGACCTGACCGGCACCGGGTACAGCCAGCCCAGCCCGCCGTTCAGCGCGGGCCACCTCGCCGCGCAGGTCCTCGCCTTTCTGCGGGCGAAGGGGCTGACCGGCCGGAACGCTCCCGTTCTGGTCGGGCACTCCAGCGGCGCGGCCGTGGCGGGGCTGGCCGCCCTGAGCCCCGGGGCGGTGGCCGGCGTCATCTTCCTGGACGGGGACGCGCTCCCGCTGCCGGGCGCCACGGGGGTGGGGAACCTGCTGGTCGACCCCTACCGGACGACCATCCTCCGGCTGGCGCTCAGCTCCTCCTGGCTCATCCGCACGCTCTACAACTCCCAGTGCGGCCCGTTCTGCCCGAGATTGACCGCCGCCGGGGTGGAGACCTGGCGCCGGCCGCTCCAGCAGCCCGGGTTCGCCGCCGCCCTCAGCTACACGCTGCACCACGCCATCCCCGCCATGACCAGTGCCCAGCTCGGCCGGCTCCGGGCCAGCCCGCTGCCGAAACGGGTCATCTACGGTGCCAACGACCCTCAGTTCAGCCCGGCTGCCGCCGCGCGGGCCGCGTCCCGGATCGGCGCGCCGCCCCCGGTCGCCGTGCCCGGGCACCACCTGACCATGATCTCCTCACCGCAGCAACTGGCCGCCGCCATCCGCGCGTTCACTGCCGTTATCCATTCCTGAGGCCCAGCTCTCGCCCGCGCCCGCTGGTCGGGGAGAGCTGGATCCCGCTGAGCTGCGTCCTCTGAGCTGAGCTGCGTCCTCTGAACAGGGGATGACTGGGTGGGCCCGGGTTGCGTGATCGCAGGCAGAATGAATAATTACGGCGTAACGGGCGCGCTGCGAGCTGAGGCCCCCTGTTGTTTCTGATGCTTCGGCTGTGGTCTGCGGGGCAGTGGCGGCACCGGTAGCTAGGGAGGCGCTTTGACCGGGGGGGATTACCGGGAGCCTGACCGCGTTTCCGTGGGCTCCGAGATAGCCGGCTACCGCCTGGAGGAGCAGATCGGCCGGGGCGGAATGGCGTCTGTTTACCGTGCCCGCGACGTTCAGCTCGGCCGGAACGTCGCCCTGAAGGTGCTCGCGCCGGTGCTGGCCCTGGACGAAGCGTTCCGGCAGCGCTTCATCCGCGAGTCACGGGCCGCGGCCGCTGTCGACCATCCGTACATCATCCCGATCTTCGCGGCCGGTGAGAGCGACGGCGTCCTGTTCATCGCCATGCGCTACGTGCAGGGCGGGGACGTGCGCACGCTGATCGATAGGGTCGGGGCGCTCCCTGCCGGCCGCGCCGCCGACATCATCACCCAGGTGGCGATGGCGCTGGACGCCGCGCATCTGCACGGCCTGGTCCACCGGGACATCAAGCCGGCCAACATGCTGCTGGATTCGGTGGCCGACGGTGCTCACCGGGATCACGTCTACCTGGCCGACTTCGGGCTGAGCAAGAGGTCGCTGTCGGTGACCGGCCTGACGTCGATCGGCCAGTTCCTGGGCACTCCCGCCTACGTCGCGCCCGAACAGGTCGAGGGGCGCCCGGTGGACGGTCGTGCCGACCTGTACGCGCTCGCGTGCGCGTCGTTCGAGATCCTTTCCGGTGCCCCGCCTTACGAGCGGGACGACGACCTGGCCGTCATGTGGGCGCACGTGTCGGCGCCGCCGCCGTCCCTGTCCGGCCGCCGCCGCGAGCTGCCCGCCGAGGTCGACGAGGTCATCGCCAAGGCGATGGCGAAGTCCCGGCCGATCGCTATCCAACCTGCCTCGATTTCGCCCTGGCCCTGCGCGGGGCGCTCGGCCTGCAGGCTCAGCGGCCAGACCTGGCCGCCGCTCCATCGGGTGATCCCGGGCCACCGCCCGCGCGGCCCAGGGCGAGCGCTCACCCCGTAACCGAGATCTCGATGCCGCGGATTCCACCGGCGAACGGTGCCCCTGCCGGGTCTCCCGGTTCCGCCGCGGCCGGCCGAGAGCCCTCCGCGGCCGCGTACGAGCCCCCGACCGAGGCCGACTGGGGTCGCGGGACGCCCGAGAATTTCGGCCGCCCCGCCGGTCCCGCAGCGGGCTCATACAAGTCTCCGGGCACCCCGCGCGAGCCCGCGGCCGGCTTGCACGAGTCATCGGGCACTCCCTCCCGGTCTCCCGGCATTCCCTACGAGCCGCCGACCGAGGACGCGTGGCTTCCGCCGCAGCACCGCATCGACCGGGCACCGGGCGCTCCGGGTGCTTCCGCCGCCGCCGGCGCCTCCGGCGGAGGAGGCTCGCCGGGCTGGCCTCAGGACCGCGGCGGTGCGCCCCCGGGCTGGCCAGAGGCGCCCAGCGGGTCGCGGAAGCGGTCCCGGTGGTGGCCCCGCGGCGGCATCGCCGTCGGCGCCGTGGCCCTCACCGGCATCGTCATCGGAGCCGTGGTCGGACTGCACGGCGGCGGCCAGAAAGCCGGCGCCACGGGCGCGGGCCGCACCAGCACCCCGGCGGCCGGGGCCGCGGCGGGGCTTCCTGCGCTCCCGGTGCCTGGCTGCAGCACCGCCGTGGCCACGGCGAAGACGCTGCGGGGCGTGCACTCGGCTCAGGTCAACGTGGGAAATGCACCGTTCGGCGTGGTTACCACCGCCGACGGCACATTCTCGTTCGTCACGCTGGCCAACTCGGTCGCCGTGCTCAGCAACGGCTCGCCGCTGTCGCCCACGCTGACCCACGTGCTGTCCGCGCCTGGTGCCAATGGCAGCGAGCGGCTCACCAGCAACGGAAAATACCTGCTGGTGGCGGCGAACAGCGGCGCGATCGTCTACGACGTGGCCGCCGCCGAGCAGGGCGGGAACGCCGCCGTCGGCACCCTCACCAGCCCGTTCGGCAGCGGTGCGGTCCAGGTGGCGCTGTCGGCGGACGACCGGTTCGCGTTCGTCACGCTGGAGAACAGTGCCGCCCTGGTGGTGTTCGACCTGCGGAATGCGCTGGCGAACGGCTTCGGGGCGTCCGATGTGGTGGGGAAGGTCCCTGTTGACCCGCAGCCCGTCGGGATGGCGATCTCGCCGGACCATCGCTGGCTGTACGCGGTGAGCCGGCTGCGCAACAACGCGCCGGACCCGTCCGAGGGAACGATCAGCGTGATCGATCTCAACCGCGCCGAGACCACGCCGTCCTCCGCGGTCGTGTCGACCGCCCCGGCCGGGTGCAGCCCGGTCCGGATCATCACCTCGCCGGACGGCCGCTACGTGTGGGTCACCAGCCGGGAGAGCGACACGCTGCTCGGATTTTCCGCCGCGGCGCTGCGCTCGAGCCCGTCCCGTTCGCTGATGGCGCGGGTCAACGTCGGCGCGGGCCCGATCGGCCTGGCCATGGTCGATGGTGGCCGGCGCATCCTGGTCGCCAACTCCAACCTGCACGCTAAGCCCGGTGTGGCCGGCAGCCTTTCGGTGATCAGCACGGCGGCCGCGCTGAGCCGCAGCCCGGCCCTGCTCGGCCAGATCAGCACCGGTCCGTTCCCCCGGGAGTTCAGCGTGGCGCCGGACGGGAAAACCGCGCTGGTCACGGACAGCGACTCCGGGCAGGTCCAGGCGATCGACCTCGGCACGCTGCCCTGACCGTGGGGGCCCTGACCGCGGGCCGGGTACCGGGCCCGCCGGCCGCCGGTGCTCCCAGGGGGCCCGGCGTTACTGCTCCCGGTCCCGGCGCAGCCGGTCCATGACCTCGCCCGGATTCTCGGTGGTCACGCGGATCATGGCCCGCACCGCGTCGGCGAGGGCCACCCGCGGCACGTCGAGCTCGACGGCGGCCGCGTCCGCCCACTGCGTGAGCTGCCGGTAGAGCTCGGGGCTCAGGTCGAGGGTGATGCGGACCGGCTTCGACCGGATCGCGGTCCTTCCCGCCGGGCGTGCGTCCGGCTCGGCCCGCCGCGCCGCCGCCGCGGCCATCTGAGCTTTCCGCTGCTCCCGCTGGGATGTCATGACCGCACCGAGCAGAGCGGAGAGCAGCGTTCGACCAGGTTGTGCGCCACCTGGCGCCACACGTCGTGCTCGGAGATCCTGATCGGCATGCCGAAGCTCTGCGCGTAGGCCTCCAGCCGGGGTACCGCCGTGTCCAGCACGTCGTAGCCCAGTCCCATCAGCGCCTCCCGGGCGTCGGCGGTGGAGTGCGCGCGGGCGATGCAGCGGTTCAGCAGCACGACCGAACGGGCCGGCGTGTCCCGCAGCGACGCCACCTCGGCGATCTCCTCCCGCACCGGCGTGGTCCGGTTGATCTCGATCGGGCTCGGTGCGCAGGGCACCACGATCTCATCGACGTACCGCAACGCGGAACGGGCGATGCCGGCGTGGTCCTCGAGTTGCGGTGTGTCGATGATCACCACGTCGTCGTCCTGGGCGATGTCCGGGACGCGGCGGTGCAGTTCGCGTGACGGCAGAGCGACGATCCGGAACGGGAACGCCGCCTGGGGCGTGACGCCCGGGTGCATGGCGGCCAGGTCGGACCATTCCAGGGCACTGCCCGAGGGGTCGGCGTCGACCAGGAGGACACTGTTCCCGGCCTGTGCGAAAACGTGGGCCAGCCAGACCGCCGAGGTGGTCTTGCCCGTGCCCGGCTTGAGGTTCGCCAGGGCAACGGTTAGACCAGTCATCCCGGCATTATCGCAGCGTCTGCGGCTATGCGGTAGCAGCCGGCCGGTGCTCTGACGCAGCGTGCACCGGCCGGAACCATGGGCGACGGGACCTTTCCCCGGGTTCTGCGGCCGCGAACACCTGCCGTAATGCAGTGTTTACTGCATTACGGCAGAAGCCCAAAGCCGACTTTCCACAAGGGAGGCGGACATAACCTCGCGTATTATCGGCGTTGCGGCGAGTTATCCACAGCCTGTGGACGGCGTTGTGCCTAATCACAGCCGTGTAATTCTATCGGCGGAACGGTTCCGGGGCCGTCCGGCCAGACCGGCGGCGCCACCGGCGGCGCGATCGGCGTTGCGATCGGTGTGGGGCCGCCCGCGCCGCCTCTTGGCGGGGAGGATCCGGCCCCGGTCGAAGATCTCGCCGCCCCAGACCCCGCACGGCTCCCGGCGCTCGATCGCTCCCGCCAGGCACGCCGCCCGCAGTGGGCAGCTCCGGCAGTGCGCCTTGGCCAGCTCCAGATCTTCCGGATCCTCCGCGAACCAGAGCCGGGGGTTCCCGTCGCGGCAGGGAACCGGCGTGGTCAGCTCGATGGCCTGCCGGGTCAGCATGATCACGGATCCGCTGCTCATGTCGCTCCCCACGTATGGTCGCCGCTACAGACCCGGCCCGGCTGGTGCCGCCCCGGGGGACGTTCAGCTTTGTGACGACGCGCGAAAGGTAAATTCATCGCGCCATCTACTGTCCGCTGGAACGTGCGGCGGACACATCGGCCAGAATGATGATCGGGTCCCCGCCATCTGGTCATCCTTCCGGTGGAGGACGTGGCCTGGGCCGGACGGCCGTCGGGCATGATTCGGACATGACCAAGCTTCCCGACGGTTGCCACCTGCCATGACCGAGCTTCCCGACGCCTATTACCTGCCGCTCGGCGACGGCCGCTTCGAGCCCACCGAGGCTACGACCAGCCCCTGGGATACCCGGGCCCAGCACGGCGGGCCGCCCACCGCCCTGCTCGCCTGCTGTCTCGACGACGCCTTCGGACGCCCGGATCTTCGCGTGGCCCGGATCAGCATGGACTTCCTCGGCCCGGTGCCGCGCACCCCGTCGCGAGTGCAGACCGAACTGCTCCGGCCGGGACGCCGGACGCAGCTGAGCGAGGCCAGCCTGTGGGCCGGCGACCGCCGGGTGGCGGTGGCGCGGGTGTGGCATCTGGTGACGGGTCCCGGGCCCGACGTCCGCCAGACCGATCCTGTGCTGGGAAACCTCAGCCTCGGGCCGGCCGACGGCGAGGCTTCCGCGGGGCCGGGGCCGACCGGCGACGCCGGGGTCCCCGAGGACGAGGCCGGCCTGCCCGCTGACCTCCCCGGTCCCCAGCCGCAGATGTTCTTCGACGGCGTCGAGGACTGGGGGTACGGCCGGGCCACCGAGTGGCGGACCGTCTCCGGCGGCTACGCGGCCAGCACCGGGGCCGCCGACGTGTGGACGCGCGTGCGGATCCCGCTGGTGGCCGGGCGCCCGCTGGACGGGCTGGCGCGCTTCGCGATCGTGGCCGACTCTGCCAACGGGCTCAGCGCCCCGGTGAGCTTCCGCGAGTGGCTGTTCATCCCGCCCGGCGTGACCATGCACCTGCACCGCCACCCGGCCGGGGAATGGGTCCGCCTGACCGCGAGCTCCGATCCCGGCCGCCAGGGCATTGGCCTGACCGAGGGCACGCTGTCGGACGCATCCGGCCGCTGCGGCACCGTCACCCAGCCGCTGCTCGTCGCGCCGCGCACGCCGCGCTAGCTGGGGTCCTTCCGGTCCGGCCAGCACGCGCATGCGCCGCGCCAGCTGGGGTCCTTCCGGTCTGGCCGGCACGCTCGGGTGGCCCGTGCCGCGCGGATCTGATGTCTGGTGTATTTCGCCGTGAGGGTGTGGGCTGGGAACAGGAGCGCCGGCCCACCGGGGTGCCGGCCGTCCGAGCTGATTGGTTCCCGCGATGAGCATCTACGATCAGCGGCCCTGGCTGGCACGCTACGACCAGGGCCAGCCGCACGACATCGAGGTTGAGTTCGGGTCCGTGCTGGACATGTTCGGAGCCTGCGTCCGGCGCGATCCGGGCGCGCCGATCATCCGTTACTTCGACGGTGCGCTGACCCGGGGTGAGGTGGACGAACTGTCCGGCGCGTTCGCTGCGGGGCTGGCCGACGCGGGCTTCGCGGCGGGCGAGCGGGTGGCGCTCTTCCTGCAGAACGTCCCGCAGTTCATCATCGCCATGCTCGGTACCTGGAAAGCCGGCGGGATCGCGGTGGCCGTCAATCCGATGAACAAGGAACGCGAACTGGACCTGATCCTGCGCGACTGCGGCGCCGCGGTGCTGGTCTGCCTGGAGGACCTCTACCAGGACGTGGCCGCCAAGGTGATCGGCGGCAGCGGCGTGAAACTGGTGGTCACCACCTCGGCGCTGGAATACCAGACGCGCACCGACGACCGGATCCTGGGCCACATCGGCCGGATCAGCTGCGACGGGACGCTGGACATGACCACGCTGATGGGGCGCTACCGCGGGCAGCAGCCGCCCGGGCCGGCGCTCGGCCCGGACGATGTGGCGTTCCTGACCTACACGTCGGGCACCACCGGGCCACCCAAGGGCGCGATGACCACGCACCGCAACGTGGTGTTCAACGCCCAGACGTACCGCGACTGGATCGGTATCGGCCCCGCGGACGTGATCCTGGGCGTCGCGCC
>Ga0116134_1001189_pt1 | contig 13263 bp, 10 predicted proteins | sample June2015DPH_19_5_FD_89737 | JGI IMG/M metagenome (GOLD analysis project Ga0116134, IMG submission 89737) | Peatland microbial communities from SPRUCE experiment site at the Marcell Experimental Forest, Minnesota, USA - June2015DPH_19_40 | ecosystem: Environmental > Terrestrial > Soil > Wetlands...
CCGGGCCGGAAGTGTAGGTCATCCCGGAAAAGTTTCCCTGCCGCTCAGCCACCGTCGGCACCGTCGAAAACTGATCGAAAGGATTGTCCGCGCGCCGGCCGTTGTAGTTAATGAAATAAAACGTCTTAGTCCCGCCGTGATAGATGTGAGGAATGTTTAGCGGTCCGCCGACCGAACCGCCGAAACTATTCTGCAAATACGCAGGTTTTTCCGTCGGCTGGCCGGTGAGCGCAAACGGCGATGCATTGAGCGCCGAATCGCCGACGCCGTAATATAGCGATCCATGAGGGCGATTGATGTCAAAGCCCCGCCGGCCAAATCCTCCGCCGCCACCGAACCCTCCGCCGCCGCGACCACCCCCCGGACCGCCAAATCCGCCTCCACCTCCAAATCCTCCCCCCTGTTGCCGGGCATCGTTGAAGCGCTGCTGCAGTTGGTCAGCGCTCATCGCATTGAACGAATTGGAAGTGTTGCCCGAAACCGCCACCGATTCTGTCGCACTGTTCGCTGCATTGTCCGGCGCAATGCCGGGAACCGGCATACCGGCAGGCGCCACGTCGCTCATCGAACTGCCTGCTGAACCGCCGGCCGAACCACCGGCCGCATCCTGCCCTGCTTCACTCTGAAACACGGAAAGATTCTGAAAGCCACGTCCGCTGGCATTCGCGCGCCGCTGCTGGTCTCTATTGCTATTGCTGCGAGCTTCGTCGCCGCGAGCTTCGCGTGCCCGCGACAGCAGCACCAGTTCAAAATTTGCCTGCATGTCCGGATGCGTTGCGTCCAATACGACTTCCTGCGCGCCCGCGGCAAACGCGGCCATCTGCACTCGCACGGTATAGTGCCCATCGGCGGGAATCCGCAACCAGTAACTGCCGTCCACATCCGTTGAGGTATTGACTTGTTCCTTCGTGGCCGCATTCGCCGCGGAAACTCCCGCGCCCGGAATCGGCATATTCCCCGACTTCACAACGCCGTGAATGGTTCGCCCCGCAGCCGCTGGCGCCACCGCCTGCCCCCGCAACAGGTGCGGGTGAAACACGACAACATGAAACAAGAAGAGGAATGGAAAGACGAACTCCGGGCGCAGCCTGCCCTTGATCACCAGAAAGCGCAAACCGGAATTCCTCATAGCGTCGCGTAGATACTCGGTGCTGCCTGGCTCGGATCATACCGCTCTCGCCCGCCCTGCACTGTAGAGTTTTGTGACTTTTCTCTAGCGTTGTCACCACAAGCTTGTCACCACGAAGTGCGCTCTTCCGAACGAGCGGAGAGGCGCCCGGTTTGATATGCTGTTCGGAATCTTCGTGGCTATACGAACTTTGGGGTATGGGGACTTCGGCGTGCTAGCTGGCATTCGGACTCGCGATTTACGCAAGATCTACACTTCACCTCCGCCTCTTGCCTCCGGCGGCGGCTTCGGTTTCACTACCGCGCGCGGCAAGGGGAACAAGCAGCCCAAACCGCAGATCGTTGCGCTCGACGGCCTCTCGCTTGAGATCGCGCCCGGAGAGATTTTCGGTCTGCTCGGACCAAACGGCGCGGGCAAATCGACAACCGTAGGAATCCTCACCACCCGGGTGCGACCGACGAGCGGCCAGGCGTGGATTGGCGAGCACGATGTATGGGCGGAACAGGTCGCGGTCAAGCGGCTGATCGGCGTGGTTCAGCAGCGTCCTAACCTTGATTTTGCTCTCACCGCTCGCGAAATTCTGCTTTTCCACGGCGCTTATTTCGGCCTCGATTCCCGGGAGCGCGCCGAGCGTGCCGACGCGCTGCTCGATCGCTTCAAACTCAGCGACCGTGCCGATCAGATGGTTCGCGGATTCTCTGGCGGCATGATGCAGCGTCTCTCCATCGCGCGTGCCATGATGCACGACCCCCAGGTACTTTTCCTGGACGAGCCCAGCGCCGGTCTGGACCCGCAAACCCGATTGCTGCTCTGGGAAATCATTCGGGAATACAACCAGCGTGGCAAGACCATCCTTCTGACCACGCACAACATGGAAGAGGCTGACGCCTTGTGCCAGCGTCTGGCCATCATCGATCACGGGCGCAACATCGCCTTGGGCACTCCTCGCGAGTTGAAGGCTTCCGTCCCTGGCGGCTTTCTGCTGCGCTTGCGCTTCGGCCAGCACGCCCCGGAATTGCTGCAGCGTCTTCAGACCCTGGCGGGTGTGCGAGAAGTGCGCGCCAACGCCGATTCGAATGACGACAACTCCGCCGACGTCTACGCCGACCGTGGAGGCTCGCTGGTTTCTGAGATTGCCAATCTTGCCTCTGGCGCCTCAGTCGAATTGTGCGACGTGCACATCTCGGAACCCAGCCTGGAGAATCTCTTCTTGCACCACACCGGAAGGAGCTTGCGCGAATGAACTGGAAAACTTTTCTGGCCCTGCTCGGGCGCGATGCTCATGTCGCTCGCCGCAATGTCGTTCCTTTGCTGCTGCAGACTTTCCTGCAGCCCATGATGTTCGTGTTCATCTTTGGCCGAGTGATGGTGTCGAGCGGCTACATGCCCGCCGCATACAAGAGCCTGCTGTTGCCCGGAATCATGGCGATCAGCATGGTGTTCACGGGCGTTTGGGCGGTCGCGATGCCTCTGATTGCCGAATTTCAGTTCACTCGCGAGATCGAAGACCGCCTGCTGGCGCCGATAGAAATCTCCTGGCTGGCCATAGAGAAAGTTTTTTTTGGCACGTTGCAGGCACTGGTCGCCGGACTGGCGGTCATCCCGATGGCGTGGCTGCTGCTGCGTCCGGGAGTGGAGTTCAACTTGCACTCACCTCTGGGCTTCGCCAGCGTTACGCTGCTGGTGGCGCTCTTCTCAGCCTGCGGCGGTCTTGCCCTGGGTTGCAGCGTCAATCAGACTCACATCGGTCTGATGTTCAGCATGGTATTGACTCCAATGATTTTTTTTGGCTGTACTTATTATCCCTGGAGCGCGTTAGCACACTTTCCCATCCTGCAAAAGATCGTCCTGGTGAATCCGCTGGTTTACGCCAGCGAGGGCCTGCGTGGAACGCTCGTACCCCAGTTCCCCCACCTTCCGGTGCTGGCGGTCTTCGTAGCGTTGGCGGCCTTTGACGCGCTCTTTCTGGGAGTCGGGCTGCGCCAGTTCCACCGCAAGGCCGTCAGCTAGGTTAACCATGGAGCTCTAATACCGCAGATACCCAATCCCCACCCGCATGTGATGCAGCAGGCTGTCGGGCGTAATCATGGCAATGGTCAGTCCCAGCATCGCGTGGACGATCCCCAGGGGATAGATGCTGCGGTAGCGGCGGAACATTTCGCAGAAGAAAAGGGCGCCGATGAGCGTAGCGGTAGTGAGGATGGGACTGGGCAGATGCACGGCGGCAAAGAGCGTAGCCGCAATCCAAACCGCAGCCGAGCTTCCATACAGTTCTTCAAAGCGGTTGAAGAAAAACGATTGCAGCATGAATTCCTGAACCATGGCCCAGATCGCGTAGCCCCACGCGGACTGCAAATTCGGAAACCAAGTCGGATTGGCGGGAATTTGGCCGCCCGCCAAACGCGCCAGAATCACCGTGAACACAACCGCTGCAAAACCGATCCCCAGCACCACGCCGGCGCCGAACGGCTGCGGCCATCCCAGGCCGAGACGCCCGAGCGATGGCCGGTCGATCAGCACGTCGATCAGGAGGAGAACCAGAATCGTGATAAGGGCGATGGCGCCCCAGCGGTTCCGGATCTGCGTCGTAGGCGCCCAAATCGCAAACTCCAGAAACAGAAAGGCGATGACGATCTGCGCCCAAAGGAAGTAGCGGCGGGATGCGGTCGGAACCGCGGGAAGATTTTTCGACTCAACTGCCATTTTGTCTATCTCTATACTTTCATATCCGCCGCAGCGCGCTAAAACCAGAACGACCAGATGGCGTCCACGCTGGCGTGAGTAATCGCCGAGGCCGGCACTCGCCGTCGCTGGCGCCACGCCCGGCCGTAAAAGATCCCGGCAATGCTTGCCAGCAAAACATAGCGCCAGTTGAAGTGCGCCGAGCTATAACTGAGACGTTTGTTGAAATGTGAGAGCCCGAACAACACCGCCGTAATCCCGAGCGCCGCTCGCCTTCCCACCCGCCGTTCGAGCAGGTTTTGCACCCACGCACGAAAATAAAGTTCCTCCGGAACCGCAATGAAAATGAAGATATAGATCCACGTTGGAATCATCGAAAGCCGCAGCGCGTGCGCATGCGGATGGAGAAAGCCGAGCGCCATCCCGAACCCGAGAACCAGGGGCGCAAAAAAAACCAGTTCCCGCAGGCCGGTTTTCCAATCGCTCCAGCGGAAGCGAAGGTCAAACCCGGTGCCGCGAAGCCGCCGGATCGCGACGAATCCATACAACGCCGCATCGACGACGAGCAGTTTCCCCAGGCCCGTGACCCCGCTCGGCCACGCCCGCTCGAACCAGCGCAAATCGATCGCCAGCCCCAGCGTCAGCAGAACGATCGCGTCTCGCCAATTGCCGCGTTGTTCGGGATCGGCGATTGCGGCCTGCCCCATGAGCCACGCGATCGCCACCGGCAGCGCTGCGTAGAGAGCGCACCATCTCCACGAAAACATCTGTTGCGACAAAGAGAGCAGAACGTAAGGCAGCGCGCAGAGTACCGGTAACACGGTTCGTAACGTTGACGGCCAGCGGGCGCATGCCTGTCCCACCCGCTCACCGGCCAATCCAAACACGGCTGCCGGCGTGAGTTCCAGCACAAGCACCACAATGGCCGCCGGCGTTGCATTTTGCATGGCTATGATCTTAATTCGGAAGAGAGTGATGACGAAGCACTCGCATCCCGACCGCCGGCGGCCAAGGCTCGGAAGGTGCAGACGCTAGCTTCGTTGCAGCTTCGCTTACTCTCCTTCGCTTTTTTCAGGATGCGGACGTCTTCGGGTTGAGCCGAGCCGCGATCGTTTCCAGTAATGCAGTGCCGGCTTCACCGGCATCGCGGGTGGAAAACTCGCTGCCCAGTTCAATCACCGGGAGGTTGGCGCACGCGTCCTGAAAGGCTTGCGGTGAGGCCGGGGAAGCGGTCCTGTCGGGGCCTAGCAGCAGAAGATCGAAATGCGTGACCCGCATCAGGAGCAGAGCGTCGGCCACGCGGCAACTGCTCTGGGCGTCGTATCCGGCGCCGCGCAGCAGTTCGCGCAAGTAGGCGAGCACGTCGGCATTGGAGTCGAGGCACAGAACGCTGCGACCGGTGGCGACAGGTGTTTCGGCGCGGGCTCCCGGGCGGTAAAAGGCGGAAACCGCCTTCTCCTCCGATTCGTGCGTGTCGAACACCGTGGTCAGGCGCGTCATATCCAGAACTTTGCGCACCGGTTCCGGCACATTGCAGAGCTTCAGGTCTCCGCGCGCCTGGCGGGTACTGCTCAGGGCGCGGACGATCGTGCCGAGGCCGCTGCTGTCAATGAATCCAACCTCGCCCAGATGCAGGACGATGGCGCGGCGGTCGTGCAACAACCAGGCAACATGCGCGCGCAGGGATTCGCTCGCGCTGCCCGCAACAATCCTTCCGTTGCAGCGCACGATGGTGACGCGTCCAACCTCACGAGTGTCGAGCGACAGTAGCAATGGGCCTCCGATGCGGCTGGGATCAAGCCGGCGAAATCGCCACATTATATGCTGGAGGGACGAGGCCTGGGGCGAAAATCCCCCTGCCGGAGTGGTTTGCGAACGGACGACCATCCGCCCCTGGCTTTTGTCTGTCAAGCTTCTGTCTTTCACTCGCTGCGAAAATTCAAGAGTAAAGAAATTGGCTGTGCTGACAAGTCAACACAGCCAATTTGTTCGCTTCTCTCAGTCGGCCACTGCAGACGGTTTTGGGGCCGCTGCCGGCCACTCCGAGCGTTCTATTTCCTGCGCATCGATAACCGCGATGGCAGCGATATTGACGATCTCTTCCACCTCCGAGCCGCGCGGCAGCAAATGGACTGGCTTGCTCATCCCCATGAGAATGGGACCAATCGTTTCGGCGCCGCCAATCTTCGCCAGCAGCTTGTATGCGATGTTGGCGGAATTAAGGTCGGGGCAGATCAGCACGTTGGCGCCACCCTTGAGCGAGCTGAAAGGATACAGTTCCTCCAGCATCTCCGGGGAGACGGCAACGTCGGCCATGACCTCGCCATCCACCGCCAGGGTTGGGTCCGCCTTGTGCAGCAACTCCACAGCTTTGCGAACCTTCTCGACCTGCGGGTGTTTGGTGCTCCCGAAGCTGGAAAACGACAGCATCGCGATCCGTGGCACGACGTCGAAACGCCGCGCCGCTTCGGCTGCGCAGAGAGCAATTTCCGCCAGTTCTTCCGCCGTAGGATCGATATTCACGCTGCAGTCCGCCAGGAAGTAAACTTCTCCCTTGCGTGTGACCATGGCATAGCAACCCGCAACCGTGTGCAGCCCTTCGCGCATGCGGACGATTTGCAGCGCCGGGCGGATCACATCGGGGTAGTGCTGGGTGACGCCAGAGACCAGTGCATCGGCATCCCCCATGTGCACCATCATCGAACCAAAAACATTGCGGTCATTGATCAGCCGTCGGGCTTCGGTCGGCGTTACACCCCGGCGCTGCCGCAGCCGGCAGAGTTCCTGAATGTAGGCTTCGCGCAGCGGAGACTCAGATGGATCCACAATGCGCACGTCCTTCAGATTCAACCCCAGATCGAGCACCTTTGCCCGTATCGCCGAAGTGCTGCCCAACAGGACGGGCACAGCGATTTTCTCCTCGATCAGGCTGTGACAAGCGCGCAGGATTCTCTCATTCTCTCCTTCCGGAAAGACCACCGATTTCGGCTTGGCTTGCGCTTTGTGAATCATGATCCGCGAGATCTCGTGGGCCTTCCCGAGACGACGCTCGAGTTGCTCGCGGTACTCGTCGATGTCGACCGGCTCCTGCGCTACGCCGCTGCTCATGGCAGCTTCCGCCACGGCGGAGGCTTCCCAGATCAGCACGCGGGGGTCGAACGGCTTGGGAATCAGGTAATCCGGACCGAACTTCAGCCGGTCCACTCCATAGGCGCGGCAAACCGAGTCGGGTACGTCCTCCTTGGCGAGTGCAGCCAGGGCTCGCGTCGCCGCCAGCTTCATTTCATCGTTGATCGCGGTCGCGTGCACATCGAGCGCCCCACGGAAGATAAAGGGGAAGCCCAGAACGTTATTCACCATGTTGGGATAATCCGCGCGACCGGTGCACATGATGACGTCCGGGCGGCAGGCCTTGGCGTCCTCGTAAGTAATCTCCGGATCGGGGTTCGCCATGGCGATAACGATCGGCCGCGCCGCCATCGAGCGCACCATGTCCTGCGAAACCACGCCACCAACCGAGAGTCCGAGGAACATGTCGGCGTCTACCATCGCCTCCGCCAGCGTACGCAGCTTGGAATCGTGCGCAAAGCGCTCCTTGTATGGATTCATGCCTGCCGTGCGCCCCTTGTAAACCACTCCCTTGGTGTCGCACAGCGTGATGTTCTCCCGCTTCATGCCCAGCCGGACGTAATGTTCGGCCGTGGCCACGCTCGAGGCGCCGGCGCCGTTGATCACCAGGCGTATTTGGCCAATGTCCTTGTTCACCACTTCCAGAGCGTTCAATAACGCAGCTCCCGAAATAATTGCGGTCCCGTGTTGGTCGTCGTGGAAGACCGGTATATGCATGGTCTTCTTCAAGGTCTCTTCAATATAGAAACATTCCGGCGCCTTAATGTCTTCGAGGTTGATACCGCCGAAGGTCGGCTCCAGAAGTTGGCACACCTTAATCACATCGTCGGGATTGTGGCTGTCGACCTCGATATCAAACACATCCACATCAGCGAAACGTTTAAAGAGGACAGCCTTGCCCTCCATGACGGGCTTGCCGGCGAGGGGACCAATGTCACCCAGTCCGAGAACGGCGGTTCCGTTGGTGACCACGGCAACCAGATTTCCGCGGCCCGTGTACTTAAAAGCGTCATGCGGATTCTTTTGAATCTCCAGGCAAGGTACAGCCACGCCCGGCGTATATGCCAGGCTCAGATCTCGTTGCGTCCGGCACGGTTTGGTGGGGGTGACTTCAATTTTCCCCGGGCGCGAGCCAGAATGGTAGTCGAGTGCTTGCTGCTTGGTGACTGACATGGGTTTCTCCTGAACGTTCCATTTGCGGTCGGAGGCGCTCCACGGTCCAGTTCCTAAATGCCATTGCAGGGGGCCGGGCGACCAGCAATAGTTTCCTCCAGTGCACAATCAGAGGCTGTGATGGCGGTCACAGCAGGTGGGCCATCCACGCCAAGGTTCAATACCGCACTGGACCGAAGCCACGCCGTAAAGCCCAACCGCGGAATCGGAAGGTTCGCCGGATCCTCTTAACTTCGGCTCCAGCCGGCGATTCACCAGCCCTCGTGTGCACGGTCACAGCGCTAGGTTATTCGACCGTGCGTATCGCGTGTGGAGGAAATTTCATATTTTTGCTTTTCCTATCAATCAAGTCAGGCGCAGTGTCAGCGGCGGCAGGGACAGCCCTTCGACCTCAACTGCCCAGAGATCGCCTCTGTCGGTCGGATGTCCGGCCGTGAGCGTTCCGGAGCTGACGATTTCCCCGGCGCTTAATGGCTCGGTTGGGAATCGCCGCACGATGGCTGCGCTGAGCTCCGCCAGACACAAGGCGGGACTCCGCAAGCAGTTCCGGCCGGATCCTTCCTCCACAAACTCCCCGTTCTTCGATTCGTTAGAGCATGATATGCGCACCTTAAATCGCGGCAACTCGTCCACCAGCGCGGCGATGCCCTCGGGCCGCACAGGCACGCGTTCTCCGATCACGAGCGCGGCATGAAGCCCAAACGATGCCACAAAATCACTGGGCCGAAACTGCCATCTCGGAAAGGGACAATCGATGATTTCGAATCCCACCGCCAGCCAATCTGTGGATGCAAGCGCAGCCGCAGCATCAGCGGTTTCTCCCATGATCGGTTGTTTCAAACCGAAAACAATCTCCGGTTCGATCTTCAGCGAACGGGAATGCGCGAGCGTCAGCGTGGAGGAGTTGCGGTCACTGTAATGTACCGTGTTGTCGTACATGTGGGCCCAAACCAGGGTTTCAAGCTTGAGCACACGCCACATGGCCTTATTGGCATAACCAACCTTGCGGCCTACGGCTCTGTGTCCACCAGCTTCGCGAAGCTGTTTGAGGTTCGCTTCAACCGCATAAGCCGTGTTGAGATCGAATCCAGGGCGCTGCGAGGGAGGGATCGCGACCATCTCTCCCGCCTCATAAGCGGACAGCAGTTCACGCGCTAAAGCTTCAACCTCATGGTGCTGCATAAGTAAGGTGGTGCAACGTAAGATTGTGCAACGTAAGATTGTGCCACACAAGCGGGTTCGGCTTAAGCTTTTGTCTCGGGATTCTTTTCGGACTCCAGTTCTTCTGCACCTATGGGCTTACACTTCGGTCAGGCCATCTTCCTGCTCTTCACGGCCGGAATCGCTGGCGCGCTGAACGCGCTGGCTGGCGGCGGCAGTTTCGTCTCCTTTCCGGCGCTGTTGTTCCTGCGAATCCCACCCGTGGACGCCAATGCGACCAATACAGTCGCGCTGTGGCCCGGGTTGGCGGCCAGCACCGTCGCTTACCTAAAAAGGCTGAACGCACCGCTCCGCGTAATGGCGCCTTTGCTGGTGACCAGCGTTGCCGGAGGCTGGGCGGGAGCGCTGCTGTTGATTAAGACGCCGCAGCATACTTTTCTGCGCCTCGTCCCCTGGCTGCTGCTGGCAGGCACTTCGCTGTTCGCCTTCGGCAATTCGATCCGCACCCTGGTCGGCAAGAGCGCGGTCGTTGGCAGTGCCAATGACGATGACAATGGTGATCTGTGGGACATGTCATGGCCGGCAATCGCGGCGGGTTCGATCGCGGAGTTGCTGGTTGCGGTCTATGGCGGATACTTTGGCGCGGGGATCGGATTCATGACGCTGGGAATGCTCGCGATGATGGGCATGCGCGACATTCACGCCATGGGCGCGATCAGGACGCTGCTGGCCGTCGCCATTAACGCGGCTGCGGTGGTCACCTTTATCGTGGCTCACGCCGTGTTGTGGCCGCAGTGCGCGGTGATGATCGCAGGTTCTCTCGTCGGAGGCTGGTTCGGTGCGCATTACGCGCAGAAGGCAGACCCCCGCAAGGTGCGGTTCGCTGTGATCGGCGTGGGCGTCGCCATGACCGCGTACTTCTTTGTCACGGTGCGCTAGCGCCTGATCCCGAATGCTGGTTCCGAATGAACGTCGCATTTCGGGGCGGCGTTGTGGAGATTGTCCGCTCCGTGCCGTAAAATCTAACTATCTCTGAAGGAAAACGAGGACTCATGAGCGCCCTGGAACAGTCAAATCCCGTACTACATTTTGCCGCCCTGCAACCGCCTCGCCGCTTTCTGTTCGGGCCTGGACCCACCATGGTTCATCCGCGAGTCTACGAGGCGCTGTCGAAGCCGATCGTCGGCCATCTCGACCCCTATTTCATCCAAGTGATGGCAGACGTCCAGCAGTTGCTGAAAATGGCTTTCGGCACTGGCTCCGGAACCAGCTCCGGAACTGGCACCGGAATCAACGACAGCGCCACGCTGGTGATTTCCGGCACCGGCAGCGCGGGCATGGAAGCTGCCGTTACTAACTTCGTGGAGCCCGGAGCCAAGCTCGCGGTGTTCGCCAATGGATATTTCTCCGATCGGCTTACGGAGATGGCGAAGCGCAACGGCGCCAACGTCGTCCGCTTTGAAAAGCCTTGGGGCGAGACCTTCACGGATGATGAAGCGAGAGAGTTCATCCGTCGCGAGAAGCCCCAGGTCGTGGCTTATGTTCACGCCGAGACATCAACGGGAGCGTTGCAATCGGGCCAAGCCATCTGTGCTACTGCTCACGATGCGGGCGCGCTGGCGATCGCGGATTGCGTCACCTCGCTTGGTGGAGTGACGGTGGGTTTCGACCAGACCGGCATCGATATCGCCTACAGTTGCACGCAAAAAGGGCTGAGCTGTCCGCCGGGCCTGTCTCCGATGGCGATTTCGCCACGGGCCATGGACTGGCTGCGCGCTCGCACTTCTCCAGCGCGCAGTTGGTATTTTGACCTCAAGCTGATTTACGACTACTCGACCGTGTCGCACCGCTATCATCACACGGCACCGATTTCCATGTTCTACGCCTTGCGCGAGGCGCTGCTGGTCATCGCCGAGGAAGGAATTGAGAACCGCTGGCAGCGGCATCGCCGTTGCCATGGGCTTTTTGTCAAGGGCATAGAGGCGATGGGTCTGCACATGCACGTTCCCGCCGAGCACCGCATTGCGACCCTGAACACGGTGTGCGTTCCAAAGGGAGTTGACGAGGCGAAAGTGCGCCGACGCCTATTGGACGAAGCAGGCATTGAGATCGCCGGCGGTTTCGGACCGCTCGCGGGTAAGGTCTTCCGCATTGGCGTCATGGGACCGTTGGCCACCGAAGACAACGTGCAGTTTTTCCTGAAAGAGTTTAGCAAGGCGCTGAACGCCGAGGGCTATTCGGCCTAGTCTCATGTTTCGGAAACATGCGGCGCGAGGTTGGATTGTGAATTTATGGCCCGTGCCAAAGGCGGCAACCCATGACTCTGAAGTCGGTCGACACACTTCTTGACGTTTTACATTTCGCGGACAGTCACACGGCGGTGATCGTTCCCGAGCTTGGCATTCATATCACCTACGATTCGCTGCGGCAGCAGGTCCTGGCCATGGCAAACGCCTTGGCCTCCGCCGGCATTCGCCGTGGCGATGCGGTGGCCATCGCTTTGCCCAATGGATTGCCGGCGATTGTGAGCTTTCTCGCGGCCTCCATCGCGGGAACCGCAGCCCCGCTGAATCCGGCGTATCCCTATGAGGAGTTTCTTTTTTTTCTCGGGGACACCAATGCCCGCATTTTGCTTTGCCCGCCGGTAGGCGCGGAATTCGCGCGCAGCGCAGCTGCGGACCGCAAGATCCCAGTCTTCTCGGTCGGAATGAGCAACCAGGGCGACGTTCATCTGGTGGGTGCTCCCACAGGAGTTTCGGCAACCGAGCCCACCGGTGACGACATTGCCCTGGTCCTGCACACCAGCGGAAGCACGGGGCGGCCGAAACGTGTTCCCTTGCGGCATTTCAACCTCGCGGTCTCATCGGCGAATATCGCGAACACCTACGCCCTTTCCGAGCAGGATGTTTCGCTGTGCATCATGCCGCTGTTCCACGTGCACGGGTTGGTTGCCTCCACCATGGCAACTCTGCTTTCCGGCGGGACCGTAGTTGTCCCCACCAAGTTCAACGCGCTTTCTTTCTGGCGGACGGTTCGGGAACATCGCGTGACCTGGTATTCGGGAGTACCCACCATGCATCAGCTTCTGGTGGCCCGTACTCACCACAAACCCGCGGAAGCTGTCTCTCTGCGCTTTGTCCGTTCCTGCAGCGCGCCCCTGTCGCCAGAACTCATTCACAAGATTGAGGGGCTGTTCGGCGTGCCCTTCGTCGAGGCTTACGGAATGACGGAGGCTGCCCACCAGATGACCTCGAATCCTTTGCCTCCGCGCCATCGGAAGGCAGGTTCTGTGGGAGTTGGCGCTGGGCTGCGCATCAGCATCATGGACAAGGAGGGCAATCACCTCGGCACGAACCAGCGCGGCGAAGTCGCCATTCAGGGAGCTAACGTATTTCGCGGATATGAAAATAATCCCGAGGCCAACGCTCGCGCTTTTGTGAATGGATGGTTTCGTACCGGCGACGAAGGCTTGCTCGACGAAGACTGCTATTTGCATCTGACGGGCCGGATCAAGGACATCATCATCCGCGGCGGTGAGAACATCGCGCCGCACGAAGTCGATGAGGTCCTGCTGCGGCATCCCGCCGTCGCGGCGGCGGTGACGTTTGGCTGTTTGCATCCCACGCTGGGCGAAGAAGTGGCTGCCGCCGTCGTCTTGCATGAACCCCATGGCGCCACCGAATCCGCACTCATCAAGCACTGCCGCGAGTTGCTGGCAGAATACAAGTGTCCAAAAAAGATTTATCTCGTAAAAAGTATCCCCACCACCGCTACGGGAAAAATTCGCCGGCGCGCCGTCGCCGCCGCGCTCACGGATGACCAGGCGGGGACGGCCGGTATGGATAACCAAGCATGAGATTCCTGATCGCAGGCGCGGGCGCCATCGGAGCTTACATCGGCGCGCGCATGGCGCAGGCCGGGTTCGAGGTCACGCTCTTTGCGCGCGGGCCGCATCTTCGCGCCATGCAGGAGCACGGCGTGCAGGTGAA